>Ga0272445_1001705_pt1 | contig 16456 bp, 8 predicted proteins | sample YNPCB0031_FD_194404 | JGI IMG/M metagenome (GOLD analysis project Ga0272445, IMG submission 194404) | Hot spring sediment microbial communities from Yellowstone National Park, WY, United States - YNP-CB-003-1 | ecosystem: Environmental > Aquatic > Thermal springs > Hot (42-90C) > Sediment... | reverse complement strand
GGGCGGCGGCCCATTCGGCGAAGGGGGGGTCGAGGGGCGGGACGGGCTCCTCTTCATAGCGAACCCGCAGATCGTAAGCCGCCCGTTCATAGATGGTTTGGAGCAGGCGCCCCAGGTCCACCTCCGGTTCCTCGTCGCCGGGGAGGAGGGGGAGGCGGAAGGTGGGGATGGGGTCGCGGACGGTGAAGACGTAGAGGAGGGCGCGGGGGCGCTGCTCCCAGCGGCTGATCAGGATGCGGTAATGGCCATCCCGTCCGTCCCCCATCACCGGCATCGGCTCCCCCGCCCGCAGCAAATCGATCTCCACCAGGTGGGTCCGGCTGCGAAGGATTTCCTCCCGCTTTTGGAGGTAAACCCGTCGGCCCTCCCCGGGGGCCTTGTTGGCCGGGGAGAGGATCTCCACCCAGGTCACCACCTGATGGGTTCCCGTCTCCCGCACCACGAGGTAGCGTTCGCGCACTTCCTCCGGCATCGGGAGCTCCACCACGCGGGCTCCGCCGGCCGGGATGGGGATCGATCCGGGGGAGGATGATAAGCCGGAGGGGGCCGCGACCGCCACATCGGGCCGGGCCGGGAAGGGGAAAGCGCCGCCTTCCGGGGTGAGGAGATACACCCGTTCCTCCACCTCCACATAGTAGCGGGGGCGCAGGATCGGCCCCAGATCATCGGCCAGCCCCACGATCAGCCGGCTGTGAAGCCCCGGCCACAGGGCCGGATGCTCGAGATACGGGTCCATGCCCGGGAACGGCGAAGGCATCCGACCGTCTCCTCAGCGGCTCATGAAACGGCTCACCACCTGAGCGGGGATCGGCACGGTCAACCGATCGCCGATCTTCGGCCGCTCGGGCAGGCTCCCGCTTCCCACAATGATCCCGATGGATGTCCCCTCCGCCTGATGGCTCCGCTCGATCCAGGCCATGCCGGTGAGGAGGCCCTCCGAGTCCATCGCGCAGCTGGTGACGTAGCCGATCACCCGCCCCCGCCGATCCACCACCGCGTCTCCCAGCTTCGGCAGCCGGACCCCCTTCTCGGAGATCCGGAAGCGCACCACCTCCATCGTCCGCTTCGCCTCACGGGCCATGTAGGCCTTCCGCCCGATGAAGAACGGCTTGTAGAGCTTGACGAAGGAGGCGAAGCCGGCGTCGCCGGGGGTGAGATCGAAGGGGCCGGCCAGCTCGTGCCCGTAGAGCGGGAGGCCGGCCTCGGTGCGGGTGCTGTCGCGAGCCCCCAGGCCGCACGGCCGAAGACCGAAGGGCTTGCCGGCGTCCAGCAAGCGCTCGAAGAGGGCCGGCGCCCGGTCCGGATGGACGAACAGCTCATAACCGATGCGCTCACCGGTGTAGCCGGTGCGGGAGATGATGAGGTCGAAGCCCTGGATCTCCGCGCGCAGGACCTGCCCCCGCTGCAGCGCCGCCAGGCGCTCCCCGGTCCGGCCATCGGCCAGGGACTGGAGGATCTTCAGGGACTGGGGGCCCTGAAGGGCGATGTCCACGCGACAATCCTCGCCCCAGCGGCGATCCCGGAGATCCCGCAGGATCACCTCATCGGTGAGCATCGCCCAGGGGCGCTCCCGATCGATCTGAACCTCCCCTCGCGCCACGGCGTTCAGCCAGGCCCAGTCTCGATCGTTGTTGGCCGCGTTGACCACCAGCATGTAGCGGTCCGGCGCCAGAGCGTAGATGATCAGATCGTCCAGCACGCGGCCCTCGGGGTCCAGCAGGTAGGTATACTGGGATTCCCCGACCCGCAGGGCCATCACGTCGTTGGTGGTCACCCGCTCCAGGAAAGCCCGGGCGCCGGGCCCCTGGACCTCCAGCACGCCCATGTGGGAGACGTCGAAGAGGCCGGCGGCGGTGCGGACCGCCCGGTGTTCCTCGCTCACGCTGGTATACCAGACCGGCATCTCCCAGCCGGCGAAGGGGATCATCTTCGCGCCCAGCTCCCGATGGAGCTCATAGAGGGTCGTTCGCTTGAGGGGCGCCCCCTCCGGCTCGGTGTAGGAGAAGGCCGGCAACGGCGTCAGGCGATGGCGGTGGGCCGCATCGACGGCCCGATGGCCGATGAAGAAGGGCTTGTGGATGGCCACGGCGGCCTCGTCGCTCAGGTCCGTCGGGAACCGGGCCTGGGCCCGGGCTGAGACGGCCCGGGGGTCCTCCGCCGGGATCTCCCGCACCCGCAGAGGGCCGGGGAGCTTGGCCCAGATGTCCTCATCGAAACGGACGTAGCCGTCCGAAAGATCCCGCAGCCATGCGGCAACGCGCCCGGCCCGCTCCTCGGGCACCACCAGCCGGAAATCGTCGGGCGCGTCGCGGATCACGTAGGCCGGGCTCATGATCCGGCCGTCGGCCTCCATCAGGAAAGTGGGCGCGCCCTCGCCGACCGGGAGCCCGACCGCCCGCTGGGTGAGGGCCGCGTCCAGGAACTCGGCCGCCCGGTCGCCCCGGATCTCCAGCACCGCCATCCCATCCGCGGCAGGGAGGCGATCGGTGATGAACCAGTAATGAGGGTAGCCGCTTCGGGGGAGCTCCACATCCGCCCCGGCCCGGGCGGCGAGCTCGGCGACTCGCAGTTTCGCCTCCTCCAGGACGTCGAACTCTACCTTGGTCCGGTAGACCAGGTCCCGGCCCACGTAGTAGCGGTGGGGCTTGCAGGCCCACAGCACGTCGGCGATGATGTCCGCCAGGGCCTCGACCTCCGGCTCCCGGAACCCCCGCTGGGTGATCCAGGGGGTCCCCAGGCGGATGCCGCTGGCGGCCCCCGCCCCCGTGTCGCCGGGGATGGTGTTGCGGTTGACCACGATCCCGGCCAGGTCCAGCACCCGGGCCGCCGGGTCGCCCATGAGCGGCGTCCCATCCGGGCCGCGCACCGACTTGCAGTCCACCAGGAGCAGGTGGGTGTTGGTGCCGCCGTAGGGGATGCGGAGGCCGCGCTCAGCCAGGCGCCGGGCCATGGCCTGGGCGTTGCGCACGATCTGATGCTGCAGCTCGCGGAACTGAGGGGTGCGGGCCAGCTTGAAGGCCACCGCCAGGGCGGCGAAGACGTTCACATGGGGTCCGCCCTGCTCCCCCGGGAAGACCGCGCGATCGATCTTCTTCGCCAGGTCCGGGTCCGTGGTCAGAATGCAGGCCCCGCGGGGGCCCATGATGGTCTTGTGGGTGGTGAAGGTGATCACGTGGGCATAACCCAGGGGGTTCGGATAGGCCCCGGCGATGACCATCCCGGCGGTGTGGGCGATGTCGGCCAGCAGATACGCCCCCACCTCATCGGCGATCTCCCGGAAGCGCTTCCAGTCCGGCGCCCAGGGGTAGGAGGTGTAGCCGGCGATGATCATCTTCGGCCGGTGTTGCCGGGCCAGCTCACGGATCTGATCGTAATCCAGGCGCTCCGTCTGGGGGTCCACCGTATACCAGACGATGCGGTAGTGCTTGCCCGAGCGGTTGACCGGCGAGCCGTGGGTGAGGTGGCCGCCGTGGACGAGGGACATGCCCATCACCGTATCCCCTGGCTGGAGGAGGGCTTCGTAGACGGCGTTGTTGGCCGGGGCGCCGGAGAGGGGCTGGACGTTGACGAAGATGCGCTCGGGAGGGATCTCCGGGGTGGCGAAGGCTTCGGCGCAGCGCCGCCGGGCCAGGGCCTCCACGATGTCCGCGTATTCCACGCCCTTGTAATACCGCTGGTCGCTGTATCGCCGGTAGAACCCCAGCTGGTCCTCGTAATCCAGCAGCTCGGCTTCCGTCTGGGTCCGAGTGCGCTCGTGGGGGTAGCCTTCGGCGTAGAGGTTCTGGAACACGGAGCCCAGGGCCTCGCGGACGGCCGCCGGAGCATAGGACTCGGAGGGGATGAGGATGAGCTTGCGGATCTGGCGCTCATGCTCGTAGCGGATCAGGGCGGCCACGTCCGGATCCACTTCCGCCAGTGAACCCCGGAACAGGAAATCCGACATGGGCTTCTCCTTCGCTGATCTCACAAGGGGTGGTTCGCTTTTATCTTAGTGAGGGGAAAAGGGCGCGTCAAGGCGGGCGGACAGAGGACTGGCCCCCCCACCTTTTGGGGGATGAGCGGGTATATCGAATGGGAAAAACTTTCCCGGGAGGCGCCCCATGCCGGAACGGCTCAGCGGGCTCGTGAGTGGGCGATGGCTCCGGGGCCGCCCCCGCTCCGTCCGGGGAAGCGCAACTAACGTCCTTTCAGGTGATGGCGCAGAAGGCGGCGCAGCTCGCCGGGCCACGATCCGGAGGGGTGCTGGGATGGGCTTCGGACCACGCGGCGGATGGCGGCGCGGATCTCCTCGGGATCATAGCTTCGGAGGGAGGCCGCCAGGGCCTGGAGGAGCTCCCGCATCTCCGGGGACAGCGGGACGCCCGTCTCCTGATCCAGCTCCGCCAGGGCCAGCAACAGCGCCCGCTCGTCCTCCGAGAGCTCTCTCAACCGCTCCGCCAAACGCCGGAGCTCCTCCGGCGAAAGGGAGGATCCGGATTCGCTCACCGCATCTCCTCCTCAAGCGAATCGAAAGGTCCCTTCCATTTTGTCCTGATCCGCGCAAGCAGCCAACTCTCCCGGGCCCGCAAAATCGCAGGACAACTGCTCGCAGTTGTCCTGCAAAGCGGCCAGGCCCGACCAGATTGGGACACACCCGGCCTCGCCCGGATCCATGGATGCGGAGAGACCGAAACTTCCATAAACGCTAAAATAGAGCCAGCAAACCGTGTGGAAAGCCTGTTTCACGGGAGGAGGGCCAAGATGGCGAGCTTCCGGACCGCGTGGTGGGGGCGCTTTCTCTTCATCCTCATCCTGCTTTCCGGTTGCAGGGCGCCGCCTTCGCCTCCTTCCCCATCCCTGACGGAGACCCGGACGCCTGAGCCGTCCCACACTCCTTCTCCGGTTCCCTCTCCTGCTCCTACGGTTCGGATCCGGTTCGGGGAACCTGTGTGGATCGGACGCGGCGGATTGCGGGCCGCGCGCTTCACCCCCGACGCTCAGTCTCTGATCCTGGGCTGGAGCGTGGGCGTCTCCCGCGTCCACATCCCGGATCTTCGGGAGGAATGGTTCGCGCCCCTCCCCGCCCCGCTGCGGGCCATGGGGATCGATCCGCGCGGGCGGTGGGCGGCTGCGGTGCTGGAGAGCGGAGCCGTCGTCCGGCTTTCCCTGGCCGATGGGAGCGCCCGCTTCCTCACCCCTCTGGCGCCGAACGCTCAGTGGTGCGGCCTGGACTGGTCGCCGGACGGAGAGTGGACCGCAGTCCAGTGCATCGGGCCCTATCGAGGGGATCCCATCACCCTGATCCACTGGGAGACCGGGACGGTCCGGGAGGTGCCGGATTCCCGGATCTCCCCCAGCATCCTCCCTTCACCCTACTGGTCCGGAGATGGACGGGGCGTGTTGCTTGCCGCACTACAGCCCCCCTGCCCACGCTTCCTCGACGTTCAGAGCGGCGCGGTCCGCTGGGCCCTGAGGGTCGGCGAGCAATGCCTCTCCGCCTGGACCCTCGCCTGGTCCCCGGACGGGCGACAGCTGGCGGTTCCAGCCTCTCAGGGGGTGCTCCTTCTGGATGGCTCCAGCGGGCAGGTGGTGGCTCGCCTGCGAGGGGATCCGGTGAGCGGCTTTCCGGCCCTGGACGTCCCCCGCGAGGCCCTCTTCTATGACGCCTCGGGAGAGCGGCTGGCTGCTCTGGGCTCCCACGGGTTGGGAAGCGGCGCGCCCCCACCGCCGATGCCCACTCAGGTTTGGGCGCTGGGCTCCGGTCGTCGCCTGGGGGCGCGGCCGGTGGGCCCCGGGGATCCAGAGCCCCTCGCCGGGGCCTTCGCAGACGATACGCTGCGCATCCTGTATGAAGACGGGATCCTCACGGCATGGCGCTACGCGCAGGGAGCGGAGGAAACCCTGGGACGGCTGTCCACGGAGGATGGGATGCCGCCGCTGATGATGTCCCTGGATGGGCGCTATGTGGCGGCGAATTTGCGCCACGGTGGCGCGGCGATCTGGGCAGTAGCCCCCTCCGCCACGCCGGTCCGTCGCCTGAACCCGCCGTGGCGTCACCCGGTCCTCAGCCCGGATGGCGCCCTGGTCCTGGTCGCCAACCCGGAGGAGGACATCAGCCATCTGCTGGAGCTCGAGACCGGCCAGCTCCGGCGTGTCCTGCCGGGCGGCCGACGGGGTCCGCAAGGGGCCGCCTTCTCTGCGGACAGGCGGATGCTCGCTTATGGGGACGGGGCACGGGTGCGCGTCGTGCGCCTCCCGGAGGGCACGGAGGAGGCGGTGCTGGAAGGCTTCCCATCGGGGCAGGAGATCCATCTCGTGGTCTGGGCCCCGGACGGCCAGGCCCTGGCCGCTGCCAGCGGGGTCGCCAGCGGAAGCTCGAGCCTGGAGCCCGGTCTGATCCAGATCTGGCGCCGGGGATCTGAGGGACGATGGGAACCCGTGGGCCGGAGCGTCTCCGTTCGCACGACCTACGCCCGGCCGCTCGTCGCCTTCAGCCCGGATGGAGAACGGGTGGCGGTGGAGGAGATGCCGTCCCTGGAGGCAGGGGCCAGCGCGGTGCGGGTGATCGATCGGCGCAGCGGCGCCGAGACGCTCCGCCTGGCCGAGCACGAGCTGGTGGGATGGCTTGACGCCCGGCGCCTGGTGACCGTCCTGCCCGGGACCTCCGAGCTGTCGATCCGGGACGTCGAAACCGGGGAGCGAAGCTCCCGTCGCTTCCCCCGGACCGGCTCGGAGGTCTTCGATCTGAGCCGCATGCTCATCGCCCAGACCTCAGGAGCGCGAGGCGAGCCTGACATCGGACGCGCGGTGGAGGTGATCGATGGAAGGACCGGGGAGCGCCTCGCACACCTTCATCACGGCAGCGACATCGCCGAGATCCTGTGGTCCCCGGACGGCCGATGGTTGCTCTTGCTGGGAAGCGATGGTGCCCTCCGGGCTTGGCCGGTGATGGAGCCCGCCGGACGACCGGGCGGATGATGGGGGCGCGTGGCGCCCCGAGGTGACGGCACGCTTCCAATGCCGGGCGGCCAGGAAGCGAGTCGATGGGTTGAACGATGAGAGGAGGACCTCGATGTGGGCGAAGCGGGGCTTTTTCATCCTGCTGGTGACCCTGATCACCTGGGCCTGCCGGGGGAGGGCGGAGACGCCTCCGCCTTCCCCTTCTCCTTCCCCAAGCGTTCCACACACGCCGGCGGCGGTGGCTTCGCCGGAGCCTGAGCTGCAACGGCATCGAGCGCCTACCCCGACGGCAACGTCCACCCCGACCCCGCCTCCCTTGCCGGCGGGATGGGCCTGTCGGGGGACCGAGGGGCCGGCCGGCCGGCTCGCCTTCGTCCGGGACGGGGATCTATGGATCCGGGAGCTCCCGGAGGGCGCTCCCCTCCGGCTGACCGCCGGCGGCGGGATGCGCATGCCCCGCTGGTCCCCCTCCGGTCGCTGGCTGGCCGCTCTGGCCCAGGAAGCCGAGATCCAGATCTTCGACGCGCAGGGACGCCTCCTCCAGCGCCTTCCCGGCACCGATTTCCGCTGGTCCCCGAAGGAGGATCGGCTGGCCGTGCGGACAGCGGACGGGGCCCTGATGGGGCTCTCCCCCGGGGGGACGCCGCGAACGCTGCTCCCCGCGGGAACGGGGGTGAGCCGGATCGCCTGGAGCCCGGACGGCCGGTGGATCGCCTATTCGGGGTTGAGGGTTCTGGAAGGGGAGAAAGATCTCTACACCGGGCAGCCCGGGGCGCGTTACGCTTTCCTGGGCCGCGTCCGAGCGGAGGGAGGACCTCCTCAGGAGCTCCTCCACGCCGGCCGTCCTTCCGCCTATGGCCTCCTCCTGGCCGGATGGACGCCCGACGGCCAGGCCCTGCTCTATTGGGTGGATCCCATGTTCTCCGGCTCAATCCTCGCGGATGGCGTTCCCTTGCGTCTCCTCCCGGCGCGAGGAGGGCCCTCCCGGTCGCTGACGGTGGAACCCATGCTGGCTTATGAGGATTTCCTCGCGCCCTCGCCCACAGGCGGGGATCGCATCGCGGTGGTGGTGGGAGGATATCGGGGCGCGTGGACCAACAAGCGGCTCCACCTGCTCTCCGCCCGCACCGGGGAGGGCCAGGCGCTGTCCCCCCCGCTCCTCGCCGTCTCTTCCCCCGCCTGGTCGGCGGATGGAACGCGGATCGCGTTCGTGGCCATGCCGGACCGGGGGGATCTGGTGGGCGGCGAGGATGCCCGCCAGGGGCTGCTCCAGCGACGTCTGTTTGTGGTGGATGTCGCCGATGAGCCGCAGTGGCGGCAGCTGACCGACGACCCAGCTTATCGGGACGAATATCCCCGCTGGGCCGGCGAGTGGATCCTGTTCGTCCGCCTGGACCGCTGGGATCGAGCCTCGCTGTGGGCGATCCCCGCGGCGGGCGGAACCCCGTGCGGGGTCGTGGAGGCGCTGGATCCCCGCGGGGACTGGTTCGGGTATTACGGCCATCTGGACTGGGGGAACTTCCTGGACGTGTGGTCCCCGCCCGCCTCCGGCCGATGAGGGCGGCGGGGGCGCTCAGCGGGGCAGGCGGGCGGAGGGAGGAACCGACTCCACGATGTAAACGGGCATCCCGCCGATCATGCAGGCGCCTCCCAGGCGCTGGGCGCATCGGGCCCCCGGCAGGAGAACCCGGTAGCCTGTCGGGAGCCCCTCGACCGGAACCGGGCGCCCCAGGCCGTCGACGGCCAGGCGGAGGCTCCCCCGCCGCGCTAAGATCACCGTTTGAGGAGCCGGGACGCGGGACCAGGCGACGCGGACCCAGGCGTCGGCCCGCTCCACCTCCACCACGGCCACCGTGTCGTGGCGGACCCGCGCCGCATCGCGGAGCCGGCCCAGGAGTCGGATGGCCACGCGGTAAGCCTGGAAGGCAGGCCGGGGCGTGCCATCCTCCCGGACCAGCCCGAAGGGCTCGGGGTTGGCGAAGTGATCCGTGGGGTTGTCGATCAGCTTGTAGACCGCCACCCGTTCGGCCCCGGCGGCGAAGGCCAGGGCGACGGCCTGGCCGATGAAGGCGGCCTGCTCCTCCAGGGTGACCCGGAACATCGGGCGGGTCACCGGCCACGTCGGGTCCTCCGAGGGCGCGGCGTTGGTCTCGGTGAGCCAGATGGGCTTGTCGAAGCCGTGGGCCTGCATCCGCTCGTGATGCCAGCGGATCAGGTCGTAGATGCTGTCCGGGTTGAAGTAAAGGTTCACGCACAGCCCATCGAAATACCGGTTGTAGCGGGGCGCCTCCGGATCCTGAGCCAGGGCCTCCAGGAACCGCTCGAAGTAAGGCCGGCGGCCGTAGACCGCGTCCCACCAGTAGGTGAAGGCGCCGAGCAGCACCCGGTTCTCCCGGTTCAGCCCCTTGAGGGTGCGATAGGCCACCCGCACCAGACGGACGAAGTCCGCCTCGCTGCCGCCCCAGGTGTAGCCAGGATAAGCGGGATCCCAGATGTCCGGTTCGTTCCAGATGATCCAGGTGCGGATGTAGGGATACGTGGTGGCCAGGCGGCGGAGGAAAGCGGCCCACAGGTTCTCCGGGCGGCTCTCTTCCTCGTAGAGGCCTCTCGGGACGCCCGGGATCTTCGGGTCGGCCTGGGCCCACCGGGGGGTCCCCAGCACCAGGGCGACGATCTCCCGCCCGGCCCGACGCTCCGCCTCCAGGCGCTCCGCCGGCCACGGTGGGTTCCAGTCCTGCGGGCCGTTCGGCTGGATCTCATGCCAGGCGAAGCGCACCCGGGTCCAGGCGACGCCCAGCTCCGCGGCCCGCTCCGGCGCCTCCGGCGACTCCACCACCCCGAACCGGGGATCCGGCGGCGCGGCGGCCAGCAGGAGAAGGGCGAGAAGGAAGCCGGCGCGGCCATGCCGGTTACAGCACATCCGTCACCTCATACAGGCGGCGGTATTCCTCCAGGGCGAAGCGATCCGTCATCCCGGCGATGTAGTCGCAGACCACGCGGTGCAGGTCCCCTTCCTCCCGGATGCGCTCCTGGACCCAGTAGGGGAGCTGTTCGGGCTCCTGGATATACGCCCGGAAGAGGGCTTCGAGGATCCGCTCCGCCTTGGCCTGCATGCGCACCACGTGGGGATGCCGGTAGAGGCGACGGTAGAGGAACGCCTTGAGCTCCCGGACCTTCGCGGCCATCTCGTCGGAGAAGCCGACGAGGGGATGCGGGTGATCGCGGACCTCGTCCGGGGAGCGGGGTTGAACGGCCTGCAGGCGCTGGTCGGTGGCGGTGATCACGTCGGTGACCATCAGGCCGATGAGGCGGCGCACCAGCCGGTAGCGGATCAGGTCGCTGAACCCCCGGCCGTCCCAGCCGATGGACCGCTTGAGCTCCTCCCAGAAGGCCAGGCCCTCCAGGTCCTCGGGCCGGATCAGCGCCGCCCGCAGCCCGTCGTCCAGGTCGTGGGCGGTGTAGGCCAGCTCGTCGGCGACGTTGGCGATCTGGCCCTCCAGGGTGGGGCGGCGGTGGGGCTCGAAGTCGCGGATCATGGGATGATCGTATTCCGTCTCGTGCTTGACCAGCCCCTCCAGCACCTCATAGGTGAGGTTCAGGCCGCGGAACTCGGGGTAGCGCCGTTCGAGGTGGGTCACGATGCGGTAGGACTGGGCGTTGTGCTCGAAGCCCCCGTGCTCCCGCATCAGGCGGTCCAGGGTCTGCTCCCCGGCGTGGCCGAAGGGAGGGTGGCCCAGATCGTGGGCCAGGCAGATGGCCTCCACCAGGTCCTCGTTGACCCCCAGGGCCCGGGCGATGGTGCGGCCGATCTGGGCCACCTCCAGGGTGTGGGTGAGGCGGGTGCGGTAGTAGTCGCCCTCGGTGACGATGAAGACCTGGGTTTTGTGCTTCAGCCGGCGGAAGGCGGTGGTGTGAAGGATACGGTCGCGATCCCGCTGGAAGGCGGTGCGGTAGGCGTGCTCGGGCTCCGGGTAGCGGCGCCCCCGGCTGAGCCGACTGCGCTGGCCGTAGGGGGCGAGGATCTGATCCTCCAGCGCTTCCAGATCCCTGCGGGTGCGCATCGCCGCGACCCTCCCCGAGCGCTCACAGCCCGCGCCGGCTGCGGATGGCCTCCATGGCCCGGCCCAGGAAGGCCTCCAGGCCCATCGCCCCCAGATCCTCCCCGGTCCGCAGGCGCACGGCCACCGTGCCCGCCGCCTGCTCCCGATCCCCCACGATCAGCATGTAGGGGACCTTCTGAAGCTGGGCGTCGCGGATCTTGGCCTGCATCCGCTCGCTCCGGTCGTCCACCTCGACCCGCAGGCCGGCCGCCCGCAGCTTCGCCCCGACCTCCTGGGCGTAAGGGACGTGGCGGTCGGTGATGGGGATGACCACGGCCTGGACCGGGGCCAGCCAGACCGGGAAGGCGCCGGCGTAGTGCTCGGTGAGGATGCCGATGAAGCGCTCGAAGGAGCCGAAGATGGCCCGATGGATCATCACCGGCCGCTTGGGCGTCCCGTCCCGATCCATATACTCCAGCCCGAACCGCTCCGGCATCTGGAAGTCCAGCTGCACCGTGGCCAGCTGCCAGTCGCGGCCGATGGCGTCCTTCACCTGGACGTCGATCTTGGGCCCGTAGAAGGCGCCCTCGCCTTCCTTCAGGCCGTATTCGATGCCCCGGCGCTCCAGGGCCTGGCGCAGGGCCTCCTCGGCGATCTCCCACAGCTTCGGATCCCCCATGGCCTTGGGGGGCTTCGTGCTCAGGAAGAACTCCGGCTCGAAGTCGAAGATGCGGTAGAAGCTGTAGATCAGGTCCAGGACGCCGTCGATCTCCTCCAGGATCTGATCGGGCCGGCAGTAGATGTGGGCGTCGTCCATGGTGATCTGCCGCACCCGCAGCATCCCGTGGAGGGTCCCCGAGCGCTCGAAGCGGTGCAGCCGCCCGATCTCGTTCAGCCGCAGCGGCAGGTCCCGGTAGGAGCGCAGGCGGGAACGATAGATGATCGTGGACTCCGGGCAGTTCATGGGCTTGAGGGAGAACTCCTGCCCCTCCACCTCCAGCAGGAACATGTTCTCCTTGTAGTGCTCCCAGTGGCCGGACTGCTCCCAGAGCTTGCGGTGGACCAGGATGGGGGTGGAGATCTCCTGGTAGCCCCGGCGGTCGTGCTCCTCCCGCCAGAGGCGCTCCAGCTCGCGGAAGATCACCATCCCCTTCGGGTGCCAGAAGGGGGCGCCCGGCGCGATCTCGTGGAAGGAGAAGAGATCCAGCTCCCGGCCCAGGCGCCGGTGGTCGCGCTTTTTCGCCTCCTCCAGCCGCCAGAGATACTGCTCCAGCTGCTCCGGCGTCTCCCAGGCCGTCCCGTAGATGCGCTGGAGCATGGGCCGGCGCTCGTCGCCCCGCCAGTAGGCCCCGGCCACGTGGAGCAGCTTGAAGGCCCCGGGGTGGATCTGGCCGGTGCGCTCCACGTGCGGCCCCCGGCACAGGTCCTCAAAGGTGTCGTGCCGGTAGGTGGTGAGGACGGGCCGCTGGCCGGGCGGGAGCGGGTTGCCGTATTCGTCGGTGCCGCGCTGCAGGATGTCCTCGATGAGCTCCAGCTTGTAGGGCTGATCCTTGAACAGCGCGCGGGCCTCCTCCGGGGTGACCTCCCGGCGGATGAAGGGGTGGTCCCCGGCGATGATCTCCCGCATCCGCGCCTCGATCCGCTCCAGGTCCTCCGGCGTCAGGGGGCGGGGCAGATCGAAATCGTAGTAGAAGCCGTCCTCGATGGGCGGCCCGATCCCCAGCTTGCCCTCGGGGAACATCTCCAGGACCGCCTGGGCCATGATGTGGGCGCAGGAGTGGCGGATCCGATACAGCCATGTGTCCTGATAGGGCACGATCTTCTTCTGCGGCATCCGGTCCTCCTCTCTTCTCCGCCTGGCGCAGCGCGAAGGGCGGAGGGTCTGGAAACAAAACGCGCCTCCCGCCCCATCGGGACGAGAGGCGCGGGCCTCCCGCGGTTCCACCCCATTTCGGCCGCGCCGGGGGCGCGGCCGCCCTCCGGGCCCGTTAACGGGGGCCAGCCGTCCGCCCCTACCCCGGCCGCGCCGGATCGGGGCGGCCCCTCCGGGGTGGTATCCTCCCGGCCGCCACGACGGGCCCTCTCAGCCGGCGGGGCCCGCGCTCTGGCGTGACGGGATCGGAAGGACGTGTCCCCTTCGTCGGGTTGGTCGAGCGGGGGGCCACCCGAGCCTCCCCGCCTCGGAGAAGGCAAAGGCCCGCCCCCGAAGGGGCGGGCGCCCGGCGGATGGGCGGTAGAGGACTCGAACCTCTGACCTCCGCGTTGTCAACACGGCGCTCTCACCACCTGAGCTAACCGCCCACGCCCATGGGAGATTATAGCAGGAGCCCGCGCGGTTCACAAGACCCCGCGCCCCAGGGCTTTCCAGATGTAGGGCAACTGCGAGCAGTTGCCCTACATGTCTTGTGGCCGGATGGGCCGGTTCGGGATGGATCCCATGCGGGCGACCCGCCGGGTCGTCCCTACTCCAGGCGCCGCACCAGGCCGGTGACGCCGCTGACGAAGAGCGTGGAGAGGAACCAGCCGGCGGCGATGTGGATCCAGAGGTAGACCCGGACGAGGGCCCCGAAGGGCTTGCCGGCATCCGGAAGCCAGAAGCTCTCCTGGTGGAGATCCACGATCGGCAGGAACGCGTCCAGGCTGTAGAAGAGGGCCTCGAACCGAGGGTAGTCCGGGGGGATCGTCCCGCCGGCGCGATAGAGGGGGTCCGTCAGGATCTCCGGGGAGGAGGGAGCCATCAGGCCGCGGGCGTTCGCCCATCCGAAGATCAGGGCGCCGGCGATCACGAAGGCCAGGCTCCAGAGAAGGGCTCGCCCCGAGCGATAGCCGTGGCCGATGGTGATCCCCAGGATCCGCCGGGTGAGCCGGCCCCACCAGCTTAACTTTCCATGGCGGATGAGGTCCTCCTGCTTGGCGATCAGCACCTCGACCGCCTCCGCTTCCAGGCCCATCCGGCGGAAGACCCGGGCCAGCTGGTCGTAGGGCTGGGGCCGGAAGTCCGGGAGCTGGCGTCGGAGCCATTCGAGGCGCCGCCGGGCGTCCTTCGGGGTTCGATCGCCGGCGAACCCTTCGTATTCCAGGCCGTCGATCCGGAGCCGGCCCCGTTGCGGCCAGCTGCCCTCATCGTCCTCGATCCCCCCGAGCCGGGCGTGCTCCAGGTTAAGGGCGATCCCGTTCGGATTCTCGAACCGCGCCTCGGTGCAGATAAGAGCCCCCTGGATGCGGGCCCTCAGCAGCCGCACCGCCCCGGTGGCGTGGAACCCCTGGTCGAGGAACACGTCTCCCTCCACTGTCATCTCATCGGCGCTGAGGGCGTTTCCGTTGGGATTCTCGAGCCGGGCGCCGCGGCAGCTCAACTGTCCCTGGATGCGGGCCCCCAGCAGCCGCACCGCCCCGGTGGCGTGGAACCCCTCGTCGAGGAACACGTCTCCCTCCACTGTCATCCCATAGGCGCTGAGGGCGTCCCCGTTGGGGTTCTCGAGCCGGGCGCCGCGGCAGCTCAACTGTCCCTGGATGCGGGCCCTCAGCAGCCGCACCGCCCCGGTGGCGTGGAACCCCTCGTCGAGGAACACGCCTCCCTCCACCGTCATCTCATCGGCGCTGAGGGCGTTTCCGTTGGGATTCTCGAGCCGGGCGCCGGTGCAGCTCAACTGTCCCTGGATGCGGGCCCTCAGCAGCCGCACCGCCCCGGTGGCGTGGAACCCCTCGTCGAGGAACACGTTTTCCTCCACTGTCATCCCATAGGCGCTGAGGGCGTCCCCGTTGGGGTTCTCGAGCCGGGCGCCGCGGCAGCTCAACACTCCCTGGATGCGGGCCCCCGGCAGCCGCACCGCCCCGGTGGCGTGGAACCCCTGGTCGAGGAACACGTCTCCCTCCACTGTCATCCCATAGGCGCTGAGGGCGTTTCCGTTGGGGTTCTCGAGCCGGGCGCCGGTGCAGCTCAACTGTCCCTGGATGCGGGCCCTTAGGAGCCGCACCGCCCCGGTGGCGTGGAACTCCCGGTTGAGGAACACATCTCCCTCCACCGTCATTCGATCGGCGACGAGGGCGTCTCCGTTGGGGTTCTCGAGCCGGGCGCCGGATAGAACCAGGTCCCCCTCTACCGCCAGCCCATCCGCATGAAGCCCCCGGATGTAAGAGCCGGAGAGGTCGATCCTTCGGGCCCGGGCGTCCGTCAGGAGGATCCCTTCGGGGATGGCGCAGCGGATCAGGGAGAGCCGGTGAAGGAGCGTCGCCCCCTCGAAGTCCAGCGGGCCCTCGATGCGCGCCCCCCGGATGCGGATGCCCTTCGGAGGGACGCAGGCTGCCGCCTGCGCGTCCGTGCACAACCAGTGAAGGAAAGCCGCGCGGATCGTCCGCTCCGGCCCCCAGGCGGCCCCCTGCGCCGGATCGTTCTGGCCCTCGTCGGGGGCGGAGAAATCGGCCTCCTCGCCGTCCGCCACGCGCGCCAGAAGCCGCTGCTCCGCCGGGGTGAGCCCCTCTCTCAGGCGATCCGGGAGGATCTCATCGAGGCGCATACGAAAACGCCCCCCTTTCCTGCAACAGGAAAATCCATCCTTGTAGGAGCGGCTTCCGCCGCGACCCCTTGCGTCATCGAGAACCGGAGGTCTAGAGTTATCGAGACGGCTTCCATTGCGACCATCTCGTCATCGAAGACGAGGGTTCGGGGCGAAAGCCCCTCCTACAGAAACCATCTTTTTGTAGGAGCGGCTTCAGCCGCGACCCCCTGCGTCATCGAGGACCAGGAGCTCGGGATCGACGAAGCCGCCTTCACCGCGACCCCTACGTCGTCGAAGACGAAGGTTCGGGGCTAAAGCCCCTCCTACAAAAATGATCTTCCCGTAGGAGCGGCTTTAGCCGCGACCCATTCCGTCCTCGAAGACCGAGGTTTGGGACTGAAGCCAATGCGTATGCCGAAATTCATTCCGGCATCCACGTTTTGCGGAAGCGGCTTTCGCCGCGACCCCTTGCGTCATCGAGAACCAGGAGCTTGGGATCGACGAAGCCGCCTTCATCGCGACCCCTACGTCATCGAAGACGCGGGTTCGGGGCGAAAGCCCCTCCTGCAAAAATGATCTTCCCGTAGGAGCGGCTTTAGCCGCGACCCATTCCGTCCTCGAAGACCGAGGTTTGGGACTGAAGCCAATGCGTATGCCGAAATTCATTCCGGCATCCACGTTTTGCGGAAGCGGCTTCCGCCGCGACCCATTCCGTCGTCGAAGACAAGAGGTTCGGGGTTGTCTGGTCAGCGTCCGTCGCAACCCTCGCGCCATCGAAGGCCGGGGTCCAGGGCGAAAGCCCCTCCTGCGGGAAGACCGATGGTCGGATATGGGATGGCCCCGCCGGAGAACCCGGGAAGCGCCCCCGTCCACCCATTATCGCAACAACCGCCCGGCCCACCAAACCCCATCCCCCGATGGCCGGGCGGGCCAAACGCGGGGCGTCCACAAGGGGGAACCCGAAGGCGGAATTCGCCC
>Ga0272445_1001704_pt1 | contig 16466 bp, 14 predicted proteins | sample YNPCB0031_FD_194404 | JGI IMG/M metagenome (GOLD analysis project Ga0272445, IMG submission 194404) | Hot spring sediment microbial communities from Yellowstone National Park, WY, United States - YNP-CB-003-1 | ecosystem: Environmental > Aquatic > Thermal springs > Hot (42-90C) > Sediment... | reverse complement strand
ATTCGCCATAAGCTACTACTGACAAGAGTAACGACTATTCCTGTTGTTCCGTGAGATAAATAAAAGTCAATTATTTTCTTGATTTCCTCAGGACTAGCGTTTAAAAAATCTACCCCCAAGCCACCGTTCACCTGCAAATCTACAAAGCCTGGAGCAACAAATAATTGCGAAAAGTCATAATTTTCACACTTCCGCAAGCGTGAAATACGCTTTTTTATCTCAACAATTTTACCATCATGAATGACTAGGATACCACGGTCAATACGTTCAGGGAAAATTAGTTTATTAGTTTTGATTATTTTAATATCTCTCGGCTTTGCGGATTCTAATTTCCTCTTACTATTAGCAAGGTGCATTTTTATGGACCTTTCTCCAACATGACAACCTTGCCAGGATTTAAGATTCCGTTGGGATCCCATGCCTTTTTTATTGCCTGCATGAGAGCGATTTCGGCCTGGCTCATCACTAAAGGTAAGTACTTAATCCGTTTTAGCCCGATCCCATGTTCAGCGGTTAAATTTCCTCCCAGCTCTCGGACAGCGCAAAACAGATCCATGAGAAAAGCGTCAAGCTTGGAGATCCATGTTTGCTCATCAAAATCGTCGGCCACAGGAGTTGGATGCAGATTGCCATCGCCGATATGACCATAAACTGGGACTACCAAACGATGTCGCAGGGCGATCTCCCTGATAGACCGGACCATTTCTGGTATCTTGGCCCGTGGCACTACAATGTCTTCTACTGATATATATCGATGGAGGGCTCGAAGAGCTTCAGCAATTTCTCGTCTAGCTCGCCAAATTTTTTCGCGGGTGATCCGGTTGTCAGCAACAAACACTTCTTTAGCGCCAGCCTTGATAAGCTTTTGGTAGACTCGTTCTGCTACCTGCCACACTTCCTCCTCTTCCATGCTGTCCATCTGGATGAGAAGGTGAGCTTCACAGTCATCGTAAGGTAAAGTCATGTTAAGATATTGTTCGGCTGCTTGGATACTTAGGGAATCCATAAATTCAACTGCTGAAAGGCCGTAAACCTCTCTAAGGAGCCCAAGTACCTGAGCCACGGCGATATCCAAAGATTCAAATGGAATGAGGAGATCCAGCACATACTTGGGTTTCACGGTGAGGCGAAAAATGATTTTGGTAATAATCCCCAGTGTTCCTTCCGAACCCACTAAAAGCTGCACTAAGTTGTAACCGGTAACATCCTTTATACGTTTGCCACCAATATGCACAATCTCTCCTGTGGGTGTAACCACTTCTAGGCCACAAACCCAGTGGCCCGTGACGCCGTACTTCATCGCTCGGGCTCCGCCCGCATTTTCAGCTACATTTCCACCAACGTGACAGCTCTCAAGTGTGGACACGTCTACCGGATAGAAAAGGCCCTGGGCTTCTACCGCGCGCATCATATCTGCGAGCACCACCCCTGGCTCCACTGTAACCATCATATTGTCACGGTCGATCTCTAAAATCTCGTTCATTCTCTCAAGGGAAAGCACAATCCCCCCGTAGATGGGTACTGCTCCGCCTGACAAGCCGGTCCCTGCGCCACGTGGTGTAACTGGTATCTGTGCCTCATTGGCTAACTTCATAATGGCAGCGACCTCTTCGGGAGTGCGAGGCTTTACCACTACCTCAGGAAGGCTGCGATAGCGTTCCTCTATCTCGTCAAGTCCGTATTGGGTAAGGTCCTCTAGGGAAGTGAGGACATTTTCCTCCCCGACAATTGCTCGCAGACGTTCAATAATCTGCGGTGTCACTTTGTTAAAAGCCATCATTCACCAAAATTGCCTTTAATCTCTCGCAAGCGACGGACTAAGCGAGGCAGAATTTCGTTTACGTCCCCGACTATCCCCAGATCTGCTACTTTAAAGATTTGAGCTCGTGGGTCCTTATTAATAGCGATGATAAATCTTGAATCGCGCATGCCCGCTAAATGCTGAATCGCTCCTGAAACTCCGCAGGCGATGTATAGTTTAGGAGACACCGTCTTTCCAGACAGCCCCACTTGACAGGGATAAGGGAGCCAGCCTTGTTCCACCACTGGTCGCGAGGCCCCCACCGCTCCGCCTAAAAGCTTAGCTAGTTCCTTAACCCAACGGACATTGTCTGGCTTCCCCAGTCCTCTTCCAGCACATACTACTACATCAGCATCTTCAATCTTTACAGTTTCCTCGTCAAGCTTCTCAAAGCCCAGAAATTGAAAACGGCTTTTGAAAGTTTCTTCAGGGAAATCTACTCTGATTACCTCACCAACTCGGGAAGGATCCCGGGGAGCAGGGGGATGAGAGCGTGGGCGAACTGTGGCCATTTGAGGCCTATGATTTGGTGTTTTAATTGTAGCCATGACATTTCCTCCAATAGCCGGACGAGTTTGAAGGAGGAGGCCAGTTTCCTCTTCGATGTCAAGTTCAGTACAGTCAGCGGTAAGTCCGGTCCTAAGACGAGCCGCTACCATCGGCATTAAAGTACGCCCAGTGGTAGTAGCTGCAGCTATAACTATGGCGGGGCGTTTTTCTCGAATAAGACGTTCAAGACAGCCTGCGTAGACATCCGAATCAAATTGGGCAAGAGATGGATGATCCACGACATAAACTTGGTCAGCACCATGATAAATCAATTCCTTGGCTGCTTTCTCCACATGATGTCCCAAAAGCACTCCCCCTAGCGGGGTACCAAGCTTGTCCGCTAGCCTTCTTGCTCGACCAAGCAGTTCAAAGGATACTTGTTTAAGCTCTCCCCACCACTGTTCAGCCACAATCCAAATGCCTTGCCAATTGGTCATAGTCCTTCCTCAAAGTAACCCACGGATTTGCAGGAAAGAAATGATCTCCTCCACAGCTTTCTCCGGTGGAGCATTAATCAACATAGTGTCTCGATTCAAGCTTGGGTAAAACACTTTTACTACCCGAGTGGGGGAGCCTGCTAACCCTACTTCCTCGGGGTTTAAGCCCAAATCACCCAGCGCAAGATGAGTAATAGTTGCGCGCCTGGAACGAAGTTTGCCAGCAAAAGTGGGGAGCCTGGGCTCGTTAATTTCTTTAACCACAGTCAAAAGAGCAGGAAGGGGTGCTTTTAATACTTGATAGCCTTCCTCTGTAAGGCGGCGACAGCAAATAAGCCCGGGCTTACCGTTTGAAGGAGGAAAGAGATCAACTATTTGGCTCACATAGGTAATCACGGGAAGCCCTAGCATAGCCCCGAGTTCTGGACCTACCTGACCGGTCTCCCCATCCGTAGCTCGCTCACCACACAGGATAAGATCGAAAGGGCTTAACTTTTCAATCGCGCGACTTAGCGTGTAAGCCGTAGCCCACGTGTCAGCTCCCGCGAAAGCGCGATCAGTCAGAAGAAAAGCTTGGTCGACCCCCATAGCCAGTGCCTCTCGCAATGCTGCCTCGGCTTGGGGCGGCCCCATTGACAAAGCTACAAGTTCACCTCCCCATTTCTCCTTCAGGCATAGCGCTTCCTCCACGGCATATAAATCTAAAGGGTTAATAATCCCGGGAATTCCCTCTCGGACCATCGTCCCGGTAGTCTCATCGATTCGGATGTGATCCGTATCTGGAACATATTTAATTGCAATCAATATACGCATTGTTCTTTTCTATCATTTACCAACATCAATTGAAAAGCACACTTCTATCATTAGTTTTCGATCAATAACATAATGTAACAAACAATCTTACTTGACAACATCATAACAACGTAGTATTATAACAACTGACCAACGATGCTACAAGCGACTTTTAAACAACAAAAAGGAATTGCACTGTATTATCAGGTAGCCGAGGTTCTACGTAATCAAATCAAGTCTGGGCGCTTACGGCCTGGGGATCTGCTTCCTAGCGAAGATGAGCTTTGCAGCTTGTTTCAGATCAGTCGCACTACTGTAAGAGCTGCTCTCAACATGCTGGTCTCTGAGGGGTTGATCTATCGCAAGCAAGGGCGGGGCACTTATGTAGCGGAGCCGAAGTTTGAGCAGGCTTACCCCCGGCTACTTAGTTTTACTGAGGAAATGGTGCAAAAAGGACTTCAACCAGGGGCACGAGTGCTGGCTGTGGAAAAAGTCCCTGCTGATGAAAAAATCGCGGAAGAATTAAGTATTGGGTGCGGTGAGTTTGTCATCATGATTAAGCGACTACGTTTGGCAAACAACGAGCCAATGGGGATACAAACTGCTTATGTACCATTTACATTGTGCCCTGACCTGATCAATGAAGATTTATCGCAGTCTTTATACACGTTATTAATAGAGAAGTTTCATCTGCCTTTGTACGCTGCAAAAGATGTTTACTATGCGGGAACATTAAATGCTGAAGAAGCTGCGTTACTTCAACTTCCTCCTGGCTCCCCCGCATTCGTTGTGGAACGCGTCACAATGACTTCTGAAGGCAGACCGGTGGAATATGTGCGATCTGTAATGCGAGGCGATAGATACAAAATCGTGGTTAAGTTAACGCGCGATAAATCAATTTTAGATAGATGAAAGGGGTTAGTATGCAATATGCAATCGAATATTTGGAAAGAGCAAAATACATTCTAGATAAGATAGAAAAAGAACAAAGAAGGAATATTATTGCAGCGGCTGAGATTATGGCTAACTCAATTGCAAACGGTGGTCTAGTTCACGTATTTGGAAGTGGTCATTCAGTCATTCCTGCTTTAGATATATTTCCTCGATATGGTAGCTTTCCGGGTTTTCATCCTTTGCTTGATCCGCGGCTTATGTGGTTTAACGTGCTAGGACCAGGGGGGGTCCGTGAGCTCCTGTGGTTGGAGCGTAAAGAGGGATATGTTCAGATCTTTTTAGCAAATTATTGCCTTTTGAAAACCGACGTAATGCTAGTGTTCTCTCACGGAGGATTAAATGCAGCTCCGGTTGAAGTGGCTATGGAAGCCAAACGAAGAGGCTTGGCTGTTATAGCTGTAACTTCACTGGAAAATTACCACCGGTCACAAGCTGTTCATTCTAGCGGCAAGAGGCTCGCTGACCTTGCAGATGTAGTGATCGATAATTGTGTTCCGCCTGAAGATGCATTGATAAGAATTGATGGGCTGGAAGAGCCTGTTGCCGCTGGATCTACGCTTGCAGCGGTGGCCATTGCCATGGCGCTCGTTTCAGAAGTTGCTAGGCGTTTAGTCCAAATGAACATAAAACCGCGGGTTTTTGTTTCCCCAAATGTCGATAAAGAGGCTATCCAACGCAATGAACAAGTTTTCGCGGTTTACCAACAAATGCTTAAGTATAGGAGGTGAGCGTTATGTACAGATGCTAAACGGTAAGGAATGTTTGAAAAATGTGGTGGTAAAAAGTTTCAAATTTTAGGAGGTGAAATATGATGAGGAAAAGTGTTTGGATTGTCGTTGGACTTATAGTAGCCTGTCTAGGGTTGGCCGCGGAAACAAGCAGGCCGTTAGTAATAGGACTAACGACAACGGGGCCTTTACTATTCGTAGAAGGCAGGTTGGACAAAGCCGCTGGACCTGCATTAATGATGAGCTGTATCACCCCCCTTGCACACCAACGTTGGGCTACGGTGGATCCGGATGGCAATTTTGTCCCGCTTTTGGCCGAAGCATGGACGATTTCTCAAGATGGCATGAAAATTACAGTATATATACGCAAGAACGCACGATGGTCCGATGGACACCCAATTGTGGCGAACGACATGCTTTTAACGTTTGAAGTTCTAAAAAAGGAACCAGTACTTGATGACTGGGGATTGCTTCCGTATATTGAAAACATCATAGCGCTGGACGAAAAAACTTTTGAGGTAAGGCTCAACCGCCCGTTTTTCCCATTTATTCAGTATTTCTTTGAGTACTTTCCCATACCCAGTCACATCTATAAGACAGCCGAAAATTATCTTGACCCTAAGACTTTGGAAGCAAGTGAAACAATAAGTTCAGGGCCATACAAAATCGTCGGATTTGCAAAAGGTACAACTACTATTCGTATGGTAGCTAATGAGTACTACTGGGGTGGGCCTCCGCCTTTTCCGGAAGTAATCATTCACTTGCTTTCGCCTGATGCCTTCGTGCCCGCCCTAATGGCTACTGGACAATACGACATCATAGAGGTTTCTAAGCCAGCTCAAGTAGCTGCACTGCTTGGTTTGCCAAACGTATTAGTTAGAACATATGATACGCGTGGTTTTTGGATTTGGAATATGGGGGTATGGACAGGAATCCTAATGAATAACGCTGTATTTCCGCTCAGTGAAAAACAATTCCGGCAGGCAATCGCATATGCGGTAGATAGAGGAAAAATTCTAGAAATAGCTGCAATGGGATATGGTGAGCTCTCTAGTATGGGATTCCATCCAGCCCGCTCGCCGCATGTTGCTCCCGATCTTCCTACGTATCCTTATAACCCTGACAAAGCTAAAGAACTCATTCAAGGCCTTGGTTTTACCATGGGGCCCGATGGTATTTGGCGCTATCCTGATAGCGGGAAAAAGCTAAGTCTCAAAGTACAAGCAAGAGCAGGCGAGGAGACTTTAGTGGGCTCTCTAGTAGTAGAAATGCTTAAAGCTATAGGCATTGACGCTACCCTAGAAACCCTAGCCTCACCTGTGTATGTGTCTAACTTTAATGTGGGAAACTTCGAATTAGGCGTCATAAAAACTGGCCAACCTGACATAGTAGACTTTCTAATGATGAAATTCTACTGGCCAACTGTTGTCCCGCTTGGAGAGACTATCCACTACAGAGGCTGGATCAGATGGGCGGATCCGCATTTCGGTGACCTTTTGGAGAAATATCGTGCAGCAAGTGATCCCGAAGAAGCTCAAAAGTTGTCTTATGAAATGCAAAGAATCATAGCGGAAGATCTTCCATTTATAGGCCTGTATTATGGAAAATATATTTGGGCTTACAACACGGCCACGCTCGCCAACCTTGAAATTACCGCACGATATGACTGGCCAAGACTCGAACTTGTGTATGGTCTTCGCAGGCCGTAAAATGTATATTCAGGGGCGGAGCTTTAGCTCCGCCCCTGCATTGCTAGCATGAAATATTTTTTGCGCAGGTTAAGCTTAGTCTTTTTTGCATGGGTTTTTGCTCTGATCATCCTCTTTTTCTTACCTCGCTTAATGCCAGTGGGACCTGAAGCACTGTTGGCTGATCGATTTCGGCTTCCTGAAGAAGCTGTGTTGTTGATGCGCAAAGAATTTGGCCTTGATCTACCAATAACGACCCAACTTCTACGCTTTCTTCAAAATGTTGTCTTTAAATTCCCTCCAGATTTTGGATACTCTTATATAAACTATCCTGTCCGAGTTAAAGATATTATCTTATCTCACTTGCCTTGGACGGTTTATCTTATGATGAGCTCTCTTATGGTTACTTTTTTACTTGGTTCGGTAACGGGAATAATTGCTGCATGGAAACGCGGAACAAAATTAGAAGGCATTCTCTCATTATTAGCAATCTTTTGTTTATCTTCGCCTGTCTTTTGGCTAAGTTATATCTTAATTATAGTTTTTGCCTTTGTATTTCGCGTGTTCCCTCCTGCGGGTGCGTACTCTGTCACAATTACCTCGACTTTTAGTCTACAATTTATTGGTAGCGTTTTGAGACATTCAGTCCTTCCAATGCTTGCGATTGTTTTGACACAGGCACCTTCATATTTTCTATTAGTTAGAGATAATATGTCATTAGTTTTTAAAGAAGACTATGTAATAACTGCAATGGCAAAAGGGGTTAAAGAGCGAACTATAGTCTTTAAGCATGTAGCCAGGAACGCATTGCTCCCAGCCGTTTCGCTTTTTGGCACACAGGTAGGACTAATGCTTGGAGGACAGATAATGGTTGAGGCGGTGTTCTCTTATCCCGGTGTTGGGAAACTCATTGTTGATGCAATTTTAGGACTAGATTATCCGGTTGTTATAGGTTTCTTTTATATAATAATTACTCTTGGAATAATTATGAGTATTGTAACAGATTTTGTATATATCATTATAGATCCAAGAGTACGTTACGGATAACAATGATCAGAAAATATATCATAAAAAACAAAAAGGGAGTGTTTGGAATTTCCGTACTATTCTTGTTTGGACTTATTGCGGTATTGGCCCCTTATTTAGCAACAAGAAACCCATGGGAATCCTTTAAGCCTAATTTAGGTATATCAAAAGAACATCTTTTGGGTACGGACCTTTTAGGAAGAGATGTGTTCAGCCAGTTGATTTGGGGGAGCAGGATTTCGCTATTAGTTGGCGTGGGTTCGGCAGCGGGAATTTTAATCTTTGGCTCCTTAGTGGGCTTGGCCTCCGCTCTTTCGAGCCCGTTCATGGATGAGATTCTAATGCGGTTTACTGACATAATACTTTATATCCCGAAACTTCCTCTTTTAATCTTTCTGGCGATGATGCTGGGGCGGGGTTTTCTTAACGTTGTGCTTGTAATGATCTTTACTATGTGGCCGCAGACAGCACGTATAATAAGGTCTGAAGTCCTTTCTCTAAAGCAACGGCCTTTTGTTGAAGCTGTGAAAGTTTTGGGTGTTGGAACGTTTGGCCTTGTAAAAATACTTATACCCCATATTTTGCCTCTACTATTGGCATCATTAACAAATTTAACAATTTGGGCGGTTGTGTATGAAGCTTCTTTGAGCTTTTTAGGCCTCGGAGACCCTTCTGTAATTACTTGGGGAACAATGCTTTATTATGCGCATGTTTCAGGTGTAATTTTTATAGGTAATTACATTCCCATTGTAGCTCCAGGGCTTTGTATTACAATCTTTGGTGTAGGGATGCATTATTTAGCATCTGCTATACAAGATGTATACGCTCAAAGGACCAGATTATGGAAGCCATTTTAAGAATCAACGATTTATACGTTAGTTATTTTACAAATTTTGGCGAAGTAAAAGCTGTGAACGGTGTTACGCTCAATCTAAATCCAGGAGAAAAACTTGGAGTTGCTGGTGAGTCTGGGTCAGGAAAGAGTACACTTGCATTAGCTATCATGCGGCTAATACGGCCTCCTGGCAGGATAATAAGAGGGGCTATTTATATAAACGGAAAAGATGTCACCAAGATGAGCGAAAGGGAGCTGCGCGGTGTTCGTTGGAAACAAGTCGCTATGGTTTTCCAAGGCGCTATGAATGCGCTAAACCCGACGCATCGCGTTGCGTTTCAAATAATGGAGGCCATCCGCATTCACGAAAAAATAAATAAGAAAGAAGCTTTCAAAAAAGCAATAAATTTGCTTTCTCTTGTTGGAGTTGATCCTGCTAGAGCAAAGGATTACCCATTTCAATTAAGTGGTGGAATGAAGCAGCGTGTCATGATTGCAATGGCTATCGCGCTGAATCCTTCAGTCTTGATAGCTGATGAACCGACGACCGCATTAGACGTGGTCACTCAACGCAAAATACTTGCGCTACTTAAGGAGCTTCATGATAGATTAAAATTCTCTTTGCTTATGATTTCTCATGATATAGATCTGCTATTGCACTTTTGCGATAGCATCGCTGTGATGTATGCAGGCCAAATTGTTGAGCAATCTTCAACGAAGAACATTGTCCAGCACCCCATGCATCCCTATACTGCAGGCCTTTTAAAGGCCCGCTTCCGCTCGAACTTTAAGGAATTTTGGTCTATTAAAGGCTCCCCCCCTGATCTGATCTCGCTCCCTCCGGGGTGTAGGTTCCGTCCACGGTGCGATATGGCCTCTGAAGAATGCGCGAGAGAGAATCCCGAATTAATAGAAGTCAAGCCATACCACTTTGTGCGTTGTTTAAAGGTGCAAGATGCTGCAGAAAATTGACGTTGATTACAACAACACTATCCTTGACGTAGTTCACCTTAAGGTCTACTTTCCTGTGAGAAAGTGGGGGCCGTTCAAAAGGGGTTATGTTAAAGCTGTGGATGACGTGAGTTTATCAGTAGAAAAGAACAAAATTTACGGTTTAATAGGGGAAAGCGGTTCTGGTAAAACAACCCTAGGGCGCGCAATTGTTATGCTAGAAAGGCCGACGGACGGGAAAATTCTTTTTATGCGAAAGAATTTATGGGAGCTTAAAGGGCATGATTTAAAGTATTTTCGACGCTCTGTCCAAATGATCTTTCAGGACCCATTTGCAGCTTTGAATCCTTTGTGGACGGTTTTTAAGAATCTTTCACTTCCTCTATTCATTCATGATATTACTGATAAAAAGGAGATACAACGATTATGCATCCAAGCCTTAACGGAAGTTAAGCTTGCTCCACACTATTTGGAAAAATTCCCGCATGAATTGAGTGGTGGTGAACGGCAAAGAATTTGCATAGCTAGAGCTCTCATTCTGAAACCAAGGTTAATCGTAGCTGATGAGCCCACATCCATGATTGATGCTAGCTTAAAAGGTGATATTTGTAAACTTTTAGTTGAATTAAAAGAAAAATACAATACAAGTTATTTATTTATTTCGCATGAAATAAATGTTGCTCAAAAATTAAGTGAACAAATGCTTATTATGTACTTGGGAAAAATTGTAGAAGTTTTAACAACGCATCAGGCAGGTAAATATCTTCATCCATACAGTAAACTTTTAATGTACGGCATGGATTATAGTATACCAGATGAAGTAATTCTTAGGTTTAAAGGAGAAATACCTAGCGCTCTCACGCCTCCAAGTGGTTGTCGATTCCATACGAGATGTATATATGCAACTCCGATATGCACAACGCAAGAGCCTCCGTTAGTAGAAGTCGAACCGGGACACTTTGTCGCGTGCTTCTTGTATGACTAATTTATTCAGAAATAAACAATTTTCCACTTTGCACAGCTATAAAAACATTTACAGTTTAATAAGTCGGACTTTTTCAAGACCAGGCTGAGCGTTCTTTCGGAGAAGGCGAAGACATGAGCGATGCGTCGCTTTCTCTTGGTAAAGAATCAGCGCTTTTCCTCTCCTTCTAGGGGAGCGCGAAGGAGCTGCGATGAGGCCCTCTGGACCGATCCTGAAGGCCTGCTTCTCCTTCAGCAGGGATGCCTCAGACCCCTTTTACGCCATGTTGCGGCGGACGTCGGGCCGCAGGCCATTTTCTCGGCCCCGATACCTCTGCCAAGTATTAGCCTTAAAAGCTTCCTCCAAATAGAGGGACTCCCATGCTACACAGTAAGGGTGCACGCCGGCACAGTGGTATCCTTCTCCGGATAGAGTTGTAAAAACCGAGGAAAAGAGGTGATGTCATGCTTGGCAAAAACGCTTCGAGGCCTCCTAACTCCCACCTTGAGAATGGGGCCCCCCATTGCATAATGTGTATCGCCCTCTTTCTCTTGCTTCAGGGAACTTCTCTAAGACAGGCTCCAGCATTTGGCGCTATGGTCATTCAGAGTTAAGATATTACCAGTATATGATAGGGGATAGCGAAATAACTTCTCTTATTAACAAAGTATTCATTGTGGATTCTCTCCGGTATTTCATTGGGCCTCTTTCCGAAGACACTGTTCCAAACCAAGCCCTTGAGACATTGAGAGCTTCTGAAACAGAACTTCCAGATATGGATACAATTATGACCAATTTAATTTTAAAAGATTCTTCATATCGAGCACAATATATTGAAACATGGGAAAAAACAGGAGTTTGCATTGTGCACCAAACTGTCGGCATAGTGGGACAGCATCAACTCGCCTTTGAACGTGTTGTTTCGGACATTGCGTTTTGGACAAGGTTATCTGTAATTTCTCAAAAAATAAGAATTATCTTACATGAAAAAGATATTCTTGATGTTAAAAGAAAGCGCCAATTAGGAGTGATATTAGGAATACAAGATGCTGGCTTCTTAAGCGATAGGTTACATATTTTAGAAACCCTCTATAACTTAGGTCTACGAATAATTCAGCCAACGTATAACATCATGAATGACTTCGGTACAGGTTGTCTTGAGCGCGTTGATGCTGGGCTAAGCTATCAAGGAATTCGCCTTATCAAAATGATAAACAATCTCGGAATGGTTATTGATGCTTCACATTGTAGCTGGAAGACCACAATGGATATCCTTGAGGTTTCCAAAGACCCGATAATTTTTAGCCATGTTACTTGCAAGGCCGTGTATCCCCATGACCGCGGAAAAACGGACGAGGAGTTGGCAGCGGTCGCTCAAGAAGGTGGCTACATTGGCATCGCGCTGGTTCCCGCGTTTTTAGCTTCAGCATCCCACGCCACCATAAAAGATTTTCTTAAGCATCTAAAACACGCAATAGATGTATGTGGAATTGATCACGTCGGTATCGGAACTGATTGGGGAGCTGTTTACCCTAAAGAAATTATTATCCAGGAAAATAAACGGGCCGCTTCTGCCGGATTTAGGCCGGAACATCGACTTAATTTTGGGTGTGCAGTGGAAGGTTTTAAAAGTTGGTCAGATTGGCCAAATATTATTCGAGCGTTAACAGAGGAGGGGTATAATTTGACAAATTTAAGAAAAATTTTAGGTAATAATTTTCTAAATGTTTTTAAACGAGTAGTAAAATAACATGAAAATATAAGACCATGATTACTATAAAGAGGTTGAACTCCTATGAAGTTGAATGAAGCTGTAGGACGTCTTTTTATGATCGGATTGCCGGGCAAGACCGTGGACTTGCAAACGAAACGCCTCCTTGAAAGGATGCAGCCAGGCTTTATTATCCTTTTCGGGAGAAATATTGACAACCCTCAACAAGTGCATGAATTGGTAAATGAAGTAAACGAAATTTTGCCTTATAAACCTGTATTTGCTATCGATCAAGAAGGCGGATTAGTGTCTCGTTTCAGAAAAGGGTTCGCAGTCTCACCAGGGGCTATGGCTCTAGCGGCTACAGGAGACCCAGACAACGCAAGAAAGGCCGCTGAGATCCTTGCAAAAGAAATGAGAGCGGTAGGTATCCATTGGAACCTTGCTCCTGTGGTTGATATAAATAATAATCCAGAGAATCCAGGAATTGGGGTTAGAAGTTTTGGCGACAATCATAAAATTGTAGCAGAATTTGCGACGGCTTTCGTCCAAGGTTTACGCCGCCACGGCATACTGCCGTGCCTTAAGCACTTCCCTGGGAAAGGAAGAGTCAATGTAGACGCTCATCTTGATTTGCCAGTTTTAGATTTAAATTTAGAAGAGTTGTTAAGTTTCGAATTAATACCATTTAAACATATTACTTCAGAAAGTATTATGGTTTCTCATGTTTATCTTCCCAAGCTTCAAAAAGAATATGAACCCTGCTCTTTGGCTAAAGAAATTTTGACAGATGTTGCTAAACATAAGTTAAGTTATAAGGGCCTGCTAATATCGGATGACCTTCTAATGAAAGGTGTAACAAATTATTTTCCCGTGGAAGAGGCAGCCGCTAAAGCTTTTGCCTCGGGAATGGACGTCCTTTTGATATCTGATCAGCCGGATGTTCAAATAGCAGCAAAGGATGCGGTGCTCGACAGCATAAAACGCTCCGCTACTTTAAAGCAAAGACTTCATGAGTCGCTTGAAAAAATCGAGCAAATTAGGAAACATGCACTTTCGCAACCGCATTATTCCATAGATATCATTGGAGATATAGAACATTTGAAAGAAATGGAGAGAATAGCCGATCTTTCAATAACAGCTAAACTTAATAATCCTGAAATTTTGCCTTTAGACTTTAATTTAATATCCAGAATCTATACTGTTAAACTGACGCGAATGGTTCAAGTTGAAGATGCTGAAGAACCGCAGGTTCCTTGGGCCGCAAAAGTTATTAGGGAAAAATCGCAAGCTGCTCTTATTAGTTTCGACGCCCATATTTCGTTAGAAGAAGCTTCTAAACTAATCTCAACTGTGCCAGAAAAGGGATTAGTTATAATGTTCACGGAAAACGCGCATTTATATAATGGTCAAAAATGGCTGGTCAAAGAGGTTGCAAAAAGGGCTAATAAGTTTTTGCTAGTAGCATTACGTAATCCTTACGATTGTTTTATCGACGGTGTTCAAAATTGTATTGCTACTTATGGCTACGAACTTGTTTCCCAAAAAAGTTTATTAAAGGTGTTAGAAGGGGTTATTAAGCCAACCGGGCGGTTTCCTGTCCGACAAATCGAAATTTCGTAGTAGTATATGAAAAGTAGGGGTAACATCTTGAAATAGAAACACAAACCTACTATAATAAAGAACGGTGATGCCATAATGAAAAGCGTTCATATAGCAGTTATTGGAGCGCATGCCATGGACGCAGAAGTCATGGCCGGTGGCCTTATAGCAAAAGCAACTAGATCAGGCCACAAAGCAACGCTTATACATATGACGCGAGGAGAACGAGGGCATCCATTTAAAAAACCCGAAGAGTTTGCAGAACAGCTAGACCAAGAAATGATCGAAGCTGCACGAGTACTTGGCGCTGAGGTAAAATGGTTAGGATATTCTGCAGGAAATTTGCCAATCGCTGATGAAGTTTCAGATAAAATTTATCAGATTATTATGGAAATTAATCCAACGCATATTATTACGCATTGGCGTGGGAGCTGGCATCCACGCCATGTTAGCACTCATTACAACGTGCTTAAAGCCATTAAAATGGCAATTCTTAAGCACAAATTTCAACTAAAAGGTTTATATTACGGAGAAAACTGTGAAGATTTAAATGGCTTCAATCCTACAATTTATATTGATATTTCTGATGTGAAAGATATATGGTTTGATGCATTAACAAAATATGAATTATTTAGATTAAGTTTAAAAAATACAAACATAATACCTTATGCAAGTTATTATAACGTCATATCCAAAATTCGAGGTTTCGAGGCAGGCGTACCATATGCCCAGGCTTTTATGGAGGAGCGAAAATTGTGGAATTTTCTCGATATACAAGAATATGCTTTTCTAGCTTTGGATCCTAAAATAGAATTTTAGGAATCTATGGCAGCAATTCTGGCTCACGAACACCCGCTTTCTGCCGGAACCAGCTCCGAGGAAGTTTCTCAACTTCTGAGATCTTTCAAAGAACATGGTGGCGAGCTCATTGTCGACGTTACACCCAAGGTGTGTAATTTGCCGCGCAATCCGACGCTGTTGAAATCTCTTGCAAAAATGGCAGAAATTGAAGTTATTTTTAGCACTGCTTACTACAAGGAGCCTTACATCCCTATGCGTATTCAAAAGCTCTCAGTTGAAGCAATCGCTGAAGAATTTATCCGTGAAATTGAGGAGGGAATTGAAGGGACAGGAATACGGCCTGCAGTAATTGGTGAGGTAGGAACAAGTTTTCGAACAATTACCCCTTCTGAAGAAAAAATTCTTAAAGCTGCAGCCATTGCGCAACGTTACACCGGTCTTCCAATCATCACTCACACTACTCATGGTACGATGGGAATAGAACAATTAGATATTTTAGAACGATCAGGTGCAGATCTAAACAAAGTTATTGTCGGCCACAGTGATTTAAATTCAGATATTAAATATCATTTAGAGATCATCCGGCGCGGTGCAAATTTAGGATTTGACACTGTAGGGAAAGAGCGATGGGCTTCAGCCTCCCTTCCGGGGGAGCTCGCGTATCAGCCGGATGCGGTGCGCATCAAGCTAATCTTGGATCTTTTCGAGCAGGGAGCCGGCGATAAAATTGTTGCATCGTTGGATATGCTTTACAAGGAAAAGGAACTTAACATAAACACGCACGGCCGCTATGGCTATACGTACATTTTTGTTTTTCTTGAAAAACTCTGTGAGGCCGGCCTTTCCCGCGCAGAATGTAAAGCTTTAGTAGAAAAAAATCCTCGACGAATCCTTAAGAAAGAACAACAGAACAAGGGAACTTAAAACTTGTACTTTAAATGGGCAAAGGAGGAAAGAATGAGGTTTCTAAAAAGCGTCCTTCCTGACGAAAAACGGTTAGTGTTGGGAATAATGTCTGGAACGTCTTGCGATGGAGTAACTTGTGCTTTAATAGAAGTGCAAGGCCTAAGAGAAGAAAAAAAGATAAAATTCATTGGCTACCACCAATATCCTTATCCAAAAGAAATTAAAGAAAAAATCTTTAAGGTTCTTCCGCCCAATTCTTTCACAGCAAAAGATTTAGTTAGACTCCATTATCTCATTGGAGAATTATTTGCTGCTGCCGCCCTAGAGTTGTTAAATAAATTGAATGTAAAAAAGGAGCATCTTTTTGCTGTATCTGGCCAAGGACCAATTTTATATCATGATCCTCCATCAGAAGAAAACAATTATCAGGGAGCTCACATGGAAATAGGCGAGTCCGCAATAATTGCGGACAAATTGGAGACGATTACCGTTATGGAGTTGCGGGCACAAGACATTGCAGCAGGAGGGCACGGGGCCCCTCTAAGTGTATATGTAGACTATCTTCTTTTTAAAAACTCGAAGATAAACAGAGCAGTTCAAAATATTGGTGGAATTGCAAATGTAACGTTTTTACCGAAAGATGTTACATGGAATTCTTTAATGTCTTTTGACTGTGGACCTGGCAACATATTAATTGACCATGCTGTCAGATATTTTACTA
>Ga0272445_1001703_pt1 | contig 16501 bp, 19 predicted proteins | sample YNPCB0031_FD_194404 | JGI IMG/M metagenome (GOLD analysis project Ga0272445, IMG submission 194404) | Hot spring sediment microbial communities from Yellowstone National Park, WY, United States - YNP-CB-003-1 | ecosystem: Environmental > Aquatic > Thermal springs > Hot (42-90C) > Sediment... | reverse complement strand
GTCTGCTCAGCAGGTCTAGATATGATAGCCGTAGCTGGGGACACATCGGCTGAAACACTGGCTGGCATCATATTAGATGAGGCGGCGATCTGCGTAGCTAACGATAAGCCTGGCGGTGTTAGGATAATCCCTGTCCCCGGTGCTAAGGCTGGCGACTATGTTGAGTTCGGTGGCCTACTCGGCAGCACCATAGTTATGGAGGTGAAGCGCTTCAAACCAGATAAATTTGTTAGAAGAGGGGGGCAGATACCAGCACCTATTCACAGTTTCAGAGGTTAGCTCAGCAAGTCTTCGAGGTAGTTCGATTCGACCATCCAATACTCGTCTCCTATAGTGGTTGATGAGCCGTGACCCGGATAAACCTTTACATTCTTCGGCAACGTGAAAAGTTTTTTCAGGCTTCTGAGCATCGCAGCCGGGTCTGAGCCCTGTAGATCCACCCTCCCTATGTTGCCTGCGAAGAGTGTGTCTCCCGTAAATATCACACCCTCTTCTGCTAAGTAGAAGCAGCAGCACCCTTCAGTATGCCCAGGTGTGTGGATAACCTCAACCCTCAGCGAACCTATCTCGAGAGTTTCACCCCCTTTGAGCAGTATGTCCGGTGTGGGTGGTATGGGGTCTTTGGAGAAGGGGTTGTAGAATAGGCGATAAGCATCCAACTCGTGAATACAGAGCTTGGCACCGGTCGCCTCCTTGATCCTCCTATCATCACAGATGTGGTCTGGATGCCCGTGTGTATTCAAGATGTAGATTATCTGTGCACCTAGCTCCCGCGCCTTACTCAAGAGCACATCAGCACCTAACGCTGGGTCTATAACAGCCGCCTTAAGGGTTCTCTCATCAAAAAGGAGGTAGGTGTTGTTAGTAAGGGGTGGTACAACAAACCTCTCTATACGCAACTCGCTTTCCCCAAACCCTACCACATATAGCGATTTAAGTTTAGTTTTCTAGTGTTAGAGTGTTGCTGCTAGCGTCTTCTTACCCTCGCCGCTCTCTTTTGCTAGCGTCTCACAAATGTTCTTAGAGGCTGCCCTAAATCTCAATACCAGCTCCCGACAAATATGTCACCATCCACCTCTACCTTGACCTTGTTTTCCTTTCCAACACTTTCAATAAAAGTTTACATTTAACAAAAACGTGTTAGAGAATAGGTGATACTTTGTCTAATGTGAGGAAGGTTGTTATCTTAGGTGCCGGACCAGCTGGTTTGACCGCAGCCATCTACCTTGCCAGAGACGGGTTAAACCCACTAGTCATAACTGGCGATTTAGTAGGAGGGCAGCTTACACTAACCTCTCTGGTGGAGAACTTCCCAGGCTTCCCTGATGGTATCTCTGGCTATGAGCTGATGGATCTGTTTAGGAGGCAAGCTGAGCGCTTTGGTGCTGAACTGCTCTACGATAGAGTTGTGAGAGTGGACTTTCAGCGTCAGCCATTTAAGATCTTTACTGAAAGCGCTTTGGTTGAAGCTGAAGCCGTCATAATCGCCACCGGCGCCTCTGCTAGGCTCCTTGGCTTGGAGGCTGAGCGTAGGCTGATGGGTAGAGGTGTTTCGGTCTGCGCTACCTGTGATGGCGCATTCTTTAAGGGGAGGGACGTCGCGGTCGTCGGCGGTGGTGATTCGGCTCTAGAAGATGCGCTCCTCTTAACTAACTTTGCGAACAAGGTTACTGTGATCCATAGGAGGGATAAGCTGAGAGCAAGCTTGGCTCTGCAGCGGCGCGCATTCGCCAACCCGAAGATCTCGTTCAAGTGGAATAGTGTAGTCGAGGATATTTTGGGTGAAAAGAGCGTTGAAGGTGTGGTGGTTAGAGATGTTAACACTGGTGAGAAAGAGACGCTTAATGTCCAAGGGTTGTTTATAGCCATAGGTCAAGAGCCTAATACTGAGATCTTTAGGGGGCAGATAGAGCTGGATGAGAGAGGGTACATAGTGCTCAAGGAGGGTAGCATGACGAGCGTTAAAGGGGTCTTTGCTGCTGGAGATGTGCACGATCACAGGTATAGGCAGGCGATAACCGCTGCCGGATTCGGCTGTATGGCTGCTTTAGATGTGGAAAGGTATCTGGGGTTGAGGTAAAGGCATCAAACCCTAAGATCAAACGCCTGCGTGCGAGCAGAGACCCCCGGGGGAGTATAAAAAGGGTGACGAAGTTTCTTTTAATTCTCTATGTGAGGGTCCAAACTACTACCATTTCCCAAGGCGCATTATTCTACCGTGAAGTCTCCGTTAGGTAGGATCTTTACAGTGATCGGGCGAATCACCCTAGTCCTCTTAACTTTGTCACTCGCCTTAAACCTTATCTCATCATATATTCTGGTGAAGTTTGCTTTAACTTTGATGTTAGCTTCATCAGCCTTATTTAATACGATGCGCGGAACATCTACAAGATGGGTGCCCGGCTTTATAATTACAGAAACCGCTATACCGAAGCTCTTTAGGGCTGTTAGTGTCTCTCTAGCTAACTTAATGTTCTGGTAGGCCCTCTTCTCAAGAATGCTTACGTTTTCCCTAGTGGTGTTAAGCCTCTTAGCAACCTCTTCTTGTGTCAAACCTTGAGCCCTTAGCTTTAGAACTTCGAGCTGCCTTTCTGTAAGAAGACCTATCTTTCTTACTGCCATCCAATTTATGTGCTGAGGTCAAGATGTTTTTAAGGCATTCTCTCAGCCGTCTCATCGCCTTCTTTGAAAGGCGCATCTAAGAGCTTGGTTATCCGCTCAGCTTTAACCTCACCTATACCCTCCACATCCATAAGCTCAAATTTAGAGGCGCTGAACACTTTTCTAACCGAGCCGAAATGGGAGAGGAGCTTTATGGCTAAACCCTCGCCGATGCCGGGTAAGCCGCAGACAACGTAGATCTGGCGCTCCCTCTCAGTCAAGATCTTTGGCTTATGCCTCAGCTTTATGTGTTCTGCAGATTGCTGCTGTAAGCGTTTTGCGAGTGTTACTAGTAGGTCTACTGTTTGAAAGGTGTTGTAGGTGTTTATTGTGGGTAGGTTGTAGTCCATCTGCAGCTTGAGGAGAGCACCCCAAAAGGCTCTCGGGTTCAGCCTATTCGCGAGCTCCCCACCAACATCACCCTCTATTATCAGAAGCGGCTTAGCATAGGCTTCTTTAAGGCGCTCCACCTGATCAAACAGCCTACCGCTGAAAAGCGAGTTGAAGAAGTCTTGAGTCGTCTTCCTCTCAACAGCACACTCCGATGAAAGTATGTAGTCTCCAGGCGTCACAACCCTCCTCTCCACCTCTACACCTAGCTGCACCAGAAGAGCCGCGATAACGTCTGGCTCCCTGCTATCAACCACTATCTTAACCATCCAACCAGAGTATACAAGCAGAGCAGAAAAGGTTTTACCAAGACCCTAAGCATATAATATTGGGGTGCGAGCTGGTGGGCAGGTGCGGGGTAACACCCTGAGGAAACTCCTCCCTCCATGCAGCACCGCGGCGCCGCGAGGCGCATCGGGAGACCGATGGCAACAACACAGAAACGGCATCTGGGCTGGGGCACGGTGATGAGGAAACTCTGAGGTTCCCGGCTTCAGAGTGAAACGGTTGACCCGCGGGGAGCAAGGCCAAACAGGGTTGATGAGCGCTGCACGAAACCCGGGTAGGCCGCTTAGCGTAATCCTGCCTAAAACAGAAGGAGGGTTACGGCCAGCACGCACCCCCTTCTTTTTCACATATTCTAAGGTAGCCTCGATAGGTTTCTAACAGCGATTTGGCGCCTTTTATGTTAAAGTGTAGCTGCGTGTTTATCTAGGTGTGTTTGTTGGGTGTGGTCGATGGCCGATTCGAGTTATCTGCTTGTTGTTTGTGAGAAGCCGGATGCTGCGAGGCGTGTAGCCTCCGCTTTGGGTGGTGTGGTGAGGGCTGAGCGGGTTGATGATGTGGTTGTGTATAGGGTTGAGGGTGATAGGGGTAGGTTTGTTGTGTGTGCAGCATCTGGGCACCTCTATACGGTCTGGGATGTTGATGTGAAGAAGAGCGGTTACCCTATTTTAGATGTTGGCTGGTACCCTTTGCATACGGTTGATAGAAGCAAGAAGCATTTTGCTAAATTGATCAAGGTTATAGGTGAGCTGGCTAAGGGTGCTTCTGGCTTCATAAACGCCTGCGACTACGACATAGAGGGTGAGACGATAGGGTTTAATATATTGAGGTATGCGTGTGGTGGGAAGGAGGCCGCAGCCCTAAGGGCTAAGTTCTCAACGCTGACTGTGGATGAGCTGAGAGAAGCTTTTGCGAAAGCCTCCCCTAACTCTGTGAATAGGCTGGCTGAAGCGGGTAGGACTAGGCATGTTGTGGATTTTATATGGGGTGTGAACCTAACACGAGCGCTCACAGAAGCTTACTCCTCTAGAGGCGGTTATCGGACGCTCAGCATAGGTAGGGTTCAAGGCCCTACATTAGCGTATATCGTGGATAGGGAGTGTGAGATCAGATGGTTTGTCCCTACACCGTATTGGAGTGTGCGCGCTGTGTTGGAGAAGGAAGGCTTCGCCTTTCAGGCTTCCTATGTTGTGGAGAAGGTCGAGAGGCTTGTTGAGGCTCGAGCTGTCGAGGCGGCTTGCGTAGGGAAGGAGGGGGTTGTTAAAAAGGTTCATAAGCAGATCATACACCAGCACCCACCCACACCCTTCAACCTAGGCGATCTACAGCACGAAGCTTATAGGGTCTTCGGCTTCTCCCCCTCGCTAACTCTAAAGTTGGCTGAGAGCCTCTATCTGAAGGCTCTAATCTCATACCCACGCACATCGAGCCAAAAACTCCCACCCTCCATAGGCTACCGTAAGATACTAAGTAACCTACAGAGGTTGGAGCAGTATAGATCTGATGTAAGCGAGCTCCTCACCAAGCCTCTTAAGCCCTTCGAAGGCAAGGAGGACGACCCAGCGCATCCAGCCATCTACCCTACAGGCGAGCTCCCTGAGGGGTTGGATGAAAGGCAGAGTAAGCTGTATGATTTGGTTGTGAGGAGGTTTTTTGCGGTCTTCGGCGATTATGCTGTACGTGAGAGGGTTACCGCTGATATAGAGATAGGCCCATACCTCTTTAGAGTAAGCGGTCGGAGGACTATAGAGGAGGGTTGGATAAGATACTACAGAGCATATGTTGGTGTTGAGGATAACCCTCTCCCCGATTTAGAGGAGGGTGATAGGCTTAGAGTCCTTTCTGTGGAGGTTGATGAGAGGTTTGAGCAGCCTCCGCCTCGCTACAACCAAAGCAGCTTACTAGCTAAGATGGAGAAGGAGGGGATCGGTACAAAAGCTACTAGGGCTGAGATCATCGACACACTCTACCGAAGGGGCTACATTGTAGGTAGCAGCATCAAAGCAACCGACCTAGCTTTTGCTGTAATCGAAGCCATGAAAGAGCACAGCCCAAACATAATCTCGACAGAGATGACAAGGGAAATAGAGAGGGCTCTAGAAGGCATAGAAAAGGGTGAGGTGAACGGCGCTGATGTTATAGAGAAGGCAGCATCACACCTCCTCTCAGCCCTAGAGGGGCTTAAAGCTGCTGAACAAGAGCTCGCTTCAAAGGTCAAAGAAGCGGCGAAAGCGAGCTTAGCGGCAGATGACATAATAGGGGAGTGCCCACTCTGTAAAAAGGGGCAGCTCAAGGTTTTACGCTCAAAGAAGTCGGGTAAGCGTTTCGTAGGCTGCACAAACTACAAAGGAGGCTGCAGAGCCTCAGCACCCTTACCCCAAAAAGGTAAAGTAAGAAGCTTGAATAGGGTCTGTAAGGTGTGCGGCTGGCCTATGATATCCGTAACCTTAGGTAGATATCCGTGGAGAATGTGTGTGAACCCTAGCTGCCCAACGAAGAGTAGGAGGTGAGTAGTGGTTGAGGTGTTTGCTATGTTGGAGGGAAAGCAGCTCTAAAGAGGGGCTCTGCTCCTACCACGCTGAAGCATACCGAAGCCTCAGCGAAGGGTATAGGCGTTGGTGTAGAGCATACGGCGAGATAGATGAGAGAAGGTATTTGGAGAGGCTGCTTGAGCTTCCTGAGTGCGGGGAGTGGGTTAAAGACGTCGCTAAGATGGAACTTAAACGCTTAGAGGAGGGTGGCGAGGTTGCTGAAAAAGGCTCTTGACAGCTTCACAGCAAAGATAAGCAGAAGGTTGGAGAAGAGCCGACTCATTAGAAACATTCTCAAACTCTCTGCTGTAAGGGTGATAGAGGGGCTTTATCTGCTTGCGCTGCTCATCCTCTTAGGTGGAGGAATAAACGCGGTACTCGAAGGTTTGAGAATCAGAGCGCCGCAAGCTATAATCTTCACCTCTTCTGCGGTTCAAAGCATAGGTGAAACTATCATAAACATCTTCACCTTACTACTTGGCGTCGCAGGTGTCTATTTCATCTATCGAGGTAGTAGGTTCGTATCAAGTAGGCGGGTTAGCAACTTTTACCTCTTTGTCGGCGTAGTCGGGCTGCTTCTAGCACTAGCCATCGAATTCTACTTACTCGGCTACAAAAGATATGGGTGAAGATGAAGAGCTTAAATCTAGGTTAAGCACAATTAGGTGTAGAAAATGAGCCTACGATGGTTAAGCGGCTTAAAATATACTGATATATTAGACAAGGTTATTGAAACAGATCTATGCTCAAGATGCGGCACATGCACCGTAGCTTGCAGAGTCAACAGCAAAGACTGCTTAGAATACGTTGAGAAGCCTACAAGAGATAGTGTGAGATGCATTGATTGCGGGATCTGCCTATTATCCTGCTCTAGAGCAGACATACTACTTGAGAAGATGGGGCTTATTACCAGAGCACCTAAAGAGGGGGTGGGTAACTTTAAGGCCGCTTACGCCATAAGAACCACTAGAGAGGATGTGCGTAGAGTATGCCAAGACGGGGGCTTCGTAACAACCCTACTCCTCTGGGCTTACGAGAAAGGTATGATAGACGCAGCCGTACTTTCTGGGGTGGGTGGGGAGCCTCAGCTTGCTGTGCCGCTTTTAGCGAGGAGTGCTGAGGAGATACTTTCAGCAGCTGGAACCAGATACACGTATTCACCGAACATAATCTCGCTACTAAGTGAAATACCTCATGTAGCCCCATATCCTGAGGGTAAGGTTGCGTTTGTTGGTGTACCTTGTCAGATTCAATCTCTTAGGAAGGCGCAGCTCAATAACGTCAAGCCATTCGAGCGGATCAAGCTTACAGTAGGGCTCTTCTGCAGCGAGAGCTTCGACTACTTTGGGTTGATGAAGCAGAAGATAGAGGGTGAGATGAAGATACCTTTAGATCAGATCGCAAAAACGAACATTAAGGGTAAGTTCCTCATCTACTTGAAGGATGGGCAGCGGCGTGAGATAGCGCTTAAGGAGATAAAGAAGTATGTTAGGAGGGCGTGTGAGTTCTGCGACGACTTCACAGCAGAAGACGCGGATGTTTCAGCAGGCGGGGTTGGGTTGGAGGGTTGGAATGTCGTTTTGGTAAGGAGTGGATTAGCTGAGCAGATAGTTAACGGAATGATCGAAGACCGCGTTATTGAGGTTAAGCCGCTTCAAGAGTTTAAGACAGCCTACGATCTTATGATGAAGCTCTCCAAGAACAAGCGGAGCGGCGCAGCAAAAGCTATAGCGGAGTTACCTACACCAGCTCCAGGGCTTATGGTTTAAAGGTTAATCAACTTCTAACAACCCATAGCTATGTGATGGTTGGGGGAGGGGGGGCTGAGCGATATTCTACCCTATGATGTAGCGGAGGCTCTAGGCGGGGTGAGGGTTTCAGGTAAACTCTACCCCACCTTATGCTTAGCTTGCAGAGGGGCTAGGATGCTATGCGGAAAAGCCAGATGCCCCATACTGGTTAAGGCTGAAGCGCTTGTGAAGGTTAAAGATGTTTTAGAGCGTGAGCAGATAGCCGGCTCCACACCGCCAGCAGCCTTCGTCGGGCGCATAGGCTACCCTAAGGTGTATGTCGGCCCCCTCCTCCCCAACTTCTACGGCGACACAGTTCTGTTAGATACGCCTGAGTGGTGGTTGGGTAAGGGGATAGAGGAGATCGTAAACTTCAGATACAGCCTAGTTAGAGGCAAGAGTAGGCTCGATGTCAAAGTAGCTTCGACTGGGCATAGGCTGCTAGATACTTTGCAGGAGCTTGCTATGAGTGTGAGGTCTGTGGATGCTGAGGCGGTCTTCGAAAAGAAGCCCACAAAGATGCTCATACTATCGGATATCGCGCAACCCTTCGGGCCCTCAGCGCCCCTACGCTCATTCAAAGCCTCAGACAGCAGTGTGGATAGGCGAATAGAGAAGGCGTACTACGACAGGGATCTGAAGGCAGCCGATGCTGTCATCGAGCTTTACAAGGGTGGGGTGCTGGTCACAAGGATTCAGCGCGCCTTCAGCCTAGGTATGTTCGGCGAGGGGAAGAGGAGGAGGCTCGTCCCGACAAGGTGGAGTATAACAGCGGTGGACAGCATCATCTCTGAAGCGCTCGTCAAGGAGGTGAAGAACCACCCAACTATCGACAAGTATATGGTCTTTTACCTTAAGAACATCGGCAACCTCTACATAGTGATTCTGATGCCAAAACCTTGGAGCTTCGAGTGGATAGAAGCGTGGTTCCCCGGCACACCCTGGAACCCCGAGGGTGCTTCACCCAAACCAGCTATAATGGGCGACTACGAACCCTACTGGGGGCGTAAAGATTACCCGTCGATAGGTGGCTGCTACTATGCAACGAGGCTAGCAGCGGCTGAGGCGCTCAGCAGAATGAGGAGGCAGGCGGCAGTCCTAGCGCTCCGCGAAATATACCCAGAGTACATCCTTCCAGTTGGTGTTTGGAATGTTAGAGAGAGTATCCGAGCAGCACTCAAAACCAAGCCGAGGGTCTTCGACACATTAGAGGAGGCCTTAAGATTCACCAAAGGCTTGTTGAAGGTGCCTCTCCAGAGCTGGATTCAGCACAGCACCATACTCAGGGAAGCACTCAGCCAAACAAGCATAAAGGATTACATCTGATCAGAATTTTTGGAAGAACATTATATATTCGTGTTTGAAGAAGAAGGTTCCTGCCTTCAGCACCCTATACTTCCAGAGGTGTATCTGTTTTCGCTTGGCTAAGGTTTCTTCGAAGTTCTTCACGCATATGGCTTTAAGCTTCAAGCCTCTTTTAAGCGTCTCACCTAATGTGTAGAATCCGAGCGGGATCCACTCGCCTTCCGCATACTTGTCTCCTATGACGAGCACGTAGTATCCGCCTTTGGCTAAGACGGTCAGCACGTTATCGAGGATCTTACCGTATGAGTGGAGGAAGTCTTCTAATGTCGGTGCGTTTGCTAGGTTTCTTGGGTCTTTACCGTATTTGATGATATCGTGGTAGGGTGGGTGCGCTATAACTAGGGATGCGCCGCTAAAACCTCTTTCAGCGAGAAGACGTTGAAAATCGATTTCTCTACTATCCCCTTCTACCACCTCAACCCTCACCCCATAGGGGTTGAGCTCTCCACAGAGCCTACTCTTAGCCACCTCAGCGATCTCAGGCTCTAGCTCAACCCCTATACCATTCCTCCCCAGCCTCTGGCACTCCACGAGCGTAGTGCCGTAGCCAACGAAGGGGTCTACTACTAGATCGTAGGGTCTGGTGAACCTTAAGATGGCTTGCCTAGGTATCTGAGGTATAAACTCGCCGTGGTGGAGAACCTTCATAGCGCCCCTACTATCTCGTTCAGGTATGATCCATAGGCTATCTACGATAATACCCCAGCGCTTCACAAAAGTTAGCCAATTTCGCAGGTCTAGGGAGGGGGGTTGATGATTTGCTTCACCTTGCTCCACGAGATACCTCACTAAAACCTCTAATCCACAAATAGAGCATAAACATTACTCTTTAGTGTAGGCTTAGTTGAAGGACTGCCTCGTAGACTGCTTTTGTGGCTTGCGCTATGGTGCTCCACTTATACTCCCGCTCCACCTTCTCACGCATATTCTTCTTCAGCAGCTCCACAAGATCCTTTGACCCCAACACCCTTAATATGCCCCAAGCTAGTGAGTCTGGGTTGTTTGGGTAGACCTTCACCCCGGTCTTCTCGTGCTCTATGATCTCCGAGAGCCCGCCTGTGTCTGACGCTACCACAGGGCACCCCGCAGCCATCGCTTCTAACGCAACGATTCCGAAGGGTTCGTAGAGCGATGGTATCACGCAGACATCAGCAGCTAGAAATAGGCGCCTTAGTGTGTCGGCATCTAGGTAGCCTGTAACGTGCACCTTGCCTCCTAGCCCGCTTTCAGCAATCCTCTTCACCACCTCGCCCCTCAAATATCCGTCTCCAGCTATAACGAACTTCGCATCAACCTTCTGGAGCACCTTAGGTATAGCTTCGAGAAGCACTAGGACACCCTTCTCCACAACCAACCTACCTACAAAGAGCACGAGCCGCTCACCCCTCTCAGCAAACCTACTCCTAACCTCCTCAACACCCTTTAGATTCGTGAAGATCGAGGGGTCTACGCCATTCGGTATGACGCTGATCTTATCATAAGGCACCCCAAGCACCTTATTCACCTGCTCAGCCATAAAGCGGCTGCAGCATATGACGCGCTTAGATTCTGAACCCAACCACACCTCAATCTCGTGAATCATCCGATTATAGTCTGAGAAGACACCGCCCCTACGCCCATACTCTGTAGCGTGTATCGTGCTAACAAGAGGCAATCTATTAAGATGCTTTAACCCGATACCAGCCTTTGCAGATAGCCAGTCGTGAGCATGTATGATTAGCGAACCACCCCTCTCAGATTTAATGATTTGAGCAGCGGCGCGCTGCATATTCAGATTCATCAGCTGAACCCAAGCAGCGAAGTCAGGTGTGGGGATACTATAGGAGTCAAACCTATGAACCTCAACACCCTCGACAACCTCATACGAAGGGGTATTAGGGAAGTCACAGGTTACAACGTGCACCCCGACACCCAGCTTAACCAAGTTTATAGATAGGTTGTAGACGTGTGTGGCTATGCCCCCTATGATCCTAGGCGGGAACTCCCAAGTAAGCATAACAACCTTTAAACTCATCTTTTTACCACACTTCGATAGGCCTCCAACACCCCCTCTAACCAACGCTCCGTATACGGCTCCACAACCCTGATCTTACCAGCCACACCACTAACCTTAGATGAGACCTCACCCCTCATCCACTCCGAGTTTACGACTATACAATCTGCCTCTCTGCAGCCGAGAGTTTCGATACTCTCAATCGCTATGTTGAGTGGAGCCGCTGAGTTTGCGGAGCGGTGCTTCTCTAAACTGTGAATAGTGTATACGAAGGGTACTTCGAATCTGTCTTTAAGAGCGAGAGCAGCGTCAACAGTGATCCACTCGTGAGCATCAACCACGTCAACAGAACCTAGAGTATAGATTAGATCGGCAGCCGCGATCTGTAGGCGTGTGGTGAAGAGAAGAGACCAAACGACAATATTGGTTGTCACGCTGATAGGCGGCTTAACCCTCTTCACAACGACACCCTCGTCTAAATCCACCCTCTCCTCCCACGGAGCATAAGTTAACACATAAACCTCTACGCCCCCTTTCCTAAGCCGCCTCGCTAACTCACGCACATACCAAGCCATTTCACCAATAACGTGCGGAGGATACTCCCAGCTCAGAATAATTACCCTCAAAGCGATTCAACCGCTCTACATTCCGTTAGCTGAAGCAGGCGCAGACCTTTATTATCCCCTTCGGGCTCAAATAATACGCCTTCTCACCGCCCTCCAAAACAGTACTCTCAACATAACCCTGCTCCTCACTTCGACCAAGCAGCCTCTTTAACTCCTCCACGCTAAGCGCGAGTATCGCAGCCAACTCGCTGAGCCTCTTAGCGCGTTTAGCGCTGACCGCACCCAAGTTATGCATATATAAGAGGGGTTTGTCCTCCGGCCCTAGCTTATCCTCAACCATCAGACTTCTATTCAACACAAAATATCTTTTTAAGCCTTCTGCAGAACCTTAACCAATGTTCCAACCTTACAATAGGGGGTGAAAAGCGTTGAGTCAACCCAAGCTCGTCATAGTCGGAGCCTCTAAACCCGTGCTCAACTACGTTACAGCTTGCATAACCCTCTTCAATAGAGGGGAGCAGCGGATAAGGCTCAGGGCTAGAGGTAAGGCTATAAATGTGGCTGTGGAGGTCGTTCAGCTGCTTAGAAGTAGGTTTATGAGGGATGTTGTGATCAGCGCCGCTAAGATCGATGGGGATGTTGTGGTGGGTAAGGATGGGGTGCCCTTTAGAGTGGCTGTTTTAGAGTTGGAGCTAGCGAGGAGCAGCGGTAAACGGCTGTAAACCCTGCCTGTAAACGACCTTTTACAGAGGGCTGCGAGCCAACAATATAAGTAGCGGTAGCTGCAGCAACCATTAGTTGGTGGATATGTTGAATATCACACTCTCAACAACCAAACTGACTGAGGTAGATGCGCCTCTTCTTGCCTCACTCATACCAGAAGATGCGAAGCAGCTGAGCGGCCAACTTGTGGAGCTCGATGGATTGTTGGGAGGGGGTGTGTCGAAGGCGCTCTCTTCAGAAGCATTCAAAGGGAAACTCTATACTAGCTTCCTACTCTACACCGCAAACAAGATCAAGGCGGATTACCTTCTGCTCACCGGCTTAGGATCAAAAGAGGAGCTGTCTGCTGAATCTTTCCGAATCGCCTCAGGGGAGGCTGCGCTTCGAGCTTCAAATCTAGGTGCTAGGAGGTATGCGCTCTACCTTGATCCAAGCTCTATGGAGCTCGGTGAGCAGAAGGTCGTCGAAGCTGTCGTGGAGGGGGCTGAGCTGGCCCTCTACACCTACACACGCTACAAGAGCCAGCTTGAGAAGAAGGGTGTTGAAGAGCTGATCTTAGTTACTGATCGAGGCGACAACATACCTCAGCTGAGGTTGGTGGTTGAGGAGACCCAAAAGGTTTGTGAGGGGGTTAAGTTGGCAAGAGATTTAACGAACACGCCGAGCAGCGACTTAACACCAAGCCTGTTTGCTGAAGAAGCCAAAAAGGTTGCTGAGAAGGTTGGGTTAGAGTGCGTAATATTGGGTTTAGATGAGATCAAGCAACTCGGCATGGGTGGAGTCTTAAGCGTCTCAAAAGGGAGTAAGGAGGAGCCCAAGGTGGTCATCTTAAGGTATAGGGGAGGCAAGGCTGGTGAAAAGCCGATAGTCCTTGTAGGTAAAGGTGTGACCTTCGACAGCGGCGGCATATCCCTAAAACCTTCTGAGAAGATGGAGGATATGAAGTATGATAAGGCTGGAGCGGCTGCGGTAATAGCAACCATATACGTCGCTGCCAGCTTAAACATACCGCTGAATATCGTAGCTATCGCTCCGCTCGTAGAAAACCTCCCAAGCGGCTCAGCATATAAGCCTGGTGACGTCATAAGGCATTATGGTGGCAAGACCTCTGAGGTCATAAGTACGGATGCTGAGGGGCGCCTCATCTTGGCCGATGCGCTTGCTTATGCTGTGGATAAGGAGAAGCCCCAAGCGATAATCGACCTAGCGACCCTAACCGGCGCTTGCGTCGTTGCTTTAGGTTCTCAGGCTTCTGGGCTCTTCGGTAACGACCAGGCGCTTATCGAGAGGGTTAAGAGGGCTGCTGAGGCGAGTGGCGAAAGGGTTTGGCAGCTACCCCTGTGGAAGGAGTATTCTGAGCAGATCAAGAGCGACATCGCAGATATAAAGAACTCAGGGGGGAGAGCGGCTGGTGCGATAACGGCAGCAGCCTTTCTAAGCAACTTCGTAGGCACGACACCTTGGGTGCATCTAGATATAGCTGGCACAGCATATACTGCTGAAGATGGGACGAAGGTGAAGACATATACGCCAAAGGGCGCTACTGGCGTGGGTGTTAGGCTGCTGATAAAACTGCTGAAAGAGTGGGCATCCGCTTCACCCTAAACCACACAATTTTTAGCCACCTAAAGCGCTTTAAGTGCTGATAGAGTATGGCTGTGGTAACAAAAGAGATTCGTGTGCAAACAAGAGGCGAATGCGATATAGTGGATTTAACCGATAGGGTGCAAGAAGCCATAGAGAGCAGCGGGTTAAAACACGGGGTAGTCACGGTATTCGTAGGAGGCTCCACAGCTGCGATAACTACAATAGAGTATGAGCCCGGCTTACTACAAGATCTCCCAGCAGCTTTAGAAAGAGTAGCCCCCAAGAGCGCTGAGTATAAGCATGAGGAGAGGTGGCACGACGGCAACGGGCACTCACACGTTAGAGCATCGATCCTCGGGCCTAGTCTAGTCGTCCCCTTTAGAGATGGCAGGCTCTGCTTAGGCACTTGGCAGCAGATAGTCTTGGTTGAGTTGGATATAAGAGCACGCTCAAGAAACATTATCCTGCAGATCCTAGGCGAATGATGAGAGGTCTAGTTAAATGGACTTTAGTTGAGGCTGCTCACCATTTTCGCCAGCAAAGGCTACTTTAGTCCTTAACACCAAAAACTTTATACTTCAATGTGTGACAGAACAACTGATTTTTACCTTCTTTAACCACCTAAGAAAATTTTGTTTTCAGGTAAGATAATCTTCAATCAACTCAGGTCTTTCTTTGTATCCCTTACATATATGATTAAGGTGGCAACTCTTACAGTAAGGGGTTGTGGTATTTAAACAATAGTTCGTGCCAATGTGCATCAGTCCGTCATCAAAATCAGCTAAGTAATACTTTTGTTCTTCTAAACTAAAATTTAATTGATAAATTAACAAATTTGGCATGTGCTGGATTTTAATATGACGCGGCGAAGAGGGAGGTATTTTGAGATAAGTCTTTAATATATTAGCGTAGACCGAAAGTAATTCTGCTTCATTGGTTATCCTAGTCACCTTATTATCACGAATATTTGTTATTCTAAGATAATGCTTTCCCCTTTTTCCTCTACCTTCTTGTATTACACCCCACTCTTTATAATTTTCGACAGAAGCACATTCAAGAAGAAAGCCAGTCCTGAAGAGAACTCTTCCAGCATTACTATCAAATGGAGTTTCATAAGATAAATCCGTCCATCCACTATCGCGAACTTTTTGCTTTACAAGTTTAAATGTGCTAACGTAGAATTTTGCAAAAACATGACAAGCTTTATCTCCAATAGCGCTTCCTAAACCATATCTTTCATCATCTTTCAATTTTCGAGCCATTATTTCTGCCGAATCATGACTTTCCAAGTAATTAACAAAAGGATTAGATGGGTGCTCACGATTGCTTGTTACATAATCTTTTTCTAACAGCAAGAATAGTGAAAGAGGTACGCCCCATCTATGAATAGCATAATCAAGCACTTGTTTAATTGAGATAAGTCCTCTGTTTGATTGGGCAAAAAACAGATTATATTTGGTAGGTATCGTCTTATTCTCTTCGGCCCATTCATAAGCTCTTTTCTTTTTTATTCTTTCATGTTCTTTTACTATCTCGTCTATTACTGTGTTTATATTCCTAAAGAATTCAAACGGCTCATGGAAAATTCTAATTCCTTGCCGATACAAGTTTGATGTAACATTCTTAAGAAGCTCTCTTACACCTTTTATATCGGGACCTTGATCAAGAACGACGTTTAGGAGAAGATAACGTGCTATTATTTCCCGACGGGTGAAGACACCATCAAATTCATCCAGACTCTCGTAGTTTAAATCGCCCGTACTAGAAAAATAGTGTTTAAAAGGTTCTACCTCATTAAGCGGAGGTTTCTCCTTATATTTCTTCCCCACTTCTACTAACGTTTTTGTTAACTCAAATAAAAAACTCCAATCAACCATATTATGATCGCTAATGATTAGTTGGTGACATATTTAGTCAATGGAATGTTGTTTAGTTTTAATTTCTCTCTTATCCTTTTTTCAAGTTGGGGGTTTATTTCTATGCCTATACATCTTCTATTCAGTTTCATGCAGGCTTTCATCGTAGTCCCTGAGCCTAAAACCGGGTCTATAACCAAGTCTCCTGGGTTGGATGAGACTTTTATGCATCTTTCGACGAGCTCGTCTGGTAGTTCGTTTCCCGCCGTTTCCTCTCCGTGGTGGTATGGTCTTTTGATGATCCAGACGTCTTCTGCGTAGTGTTCTGGCTTATTGAAGGTGTAGTCGTCTTCGTCTTTGACTAGTAGGAGGAGGTGGTAGTGTGATGTGACGAATCTTTTTCTGGTGAAGACCCCGAACTGATACTTCCAGATCACGTGGTTAAGCTGCTTGAAGCCAGCGTCTTCAACAGCATCCAAAACCCATCTGAGGTTATTCCAGCCGGAGACAAGCCACATACTCCCATTATCCTTAAGGTTTTCATAGCACCAGTTAGCTAAATCCCTTATGAATTTCGGATAATCCTCTCTAGGCACCTCGACGTAAGAAAGAGCGTCAGGAGTTCTATTGTAGGTTTCGAGGTTACCTTTAAAACCTATACCAAACGGCGGGTCAGCAAATATTAGGTCCGCCTTAACATTAAGTTTAACATTACGGAAATCATCGAAGATTATCAAATGTTCATCATCGATCT
>Ga0272445_1001702_pt1 | contig 16516 bp, 13 predicted proteins | sample YNPCB0031_FD_194404 | JGI IMG/M metagenome (GOLD analysis project Ga0272445, IMG submission 194404) | Hot spring sediment microbial communities from Yellowstone National Park, WY, United States - YNP-CB-003-1 | ecosystem: Environmental > Aquatic > Thermal springs > Hot (42-90C) > Sediment... | reverse complement strand
CCCTTTATATATTGTTTGATAAACCTTTTTATAAGTTCCATATCAAACTCCTTCATTTTATAATTTTACGGACATTAATTTTGATCTATCCAATAAGATTTCACGGACATTTTTATGATCTAATGCGCAAACTTGACATTTTAAAAAAAATACTTTATAATTAAATTTTCTTTTTAAGGGAGGTGTAGAATGTGGTGGAGTATTGTAATTACAGGAATAATAATAGGGATGGATAAAATAATGCCATCCCTAAGGGAAATCATGCAGAATACAGGACCTCGCGAAGAAATAGCAGTGCTTGTCCATCTAACTCCTAAACCTGATTATGAAAAAATAAAAAATTTAAAGCCAAAAGAATATGTTGAATTTTTGAAAAAGTTTTCTGAGAATTCCCAAAGAGATATAATAAATTATTTAAAGAATAACTTCTCAGGAAAATTTTCTGATTTGAATTCCTATTGGATATTTAATGGATTTTATGTTAAGGCGAAAAAAGAAGTAATAGAAGCACTTTCTAAAAGGGAAGAAGTTGAATACATAATTGAAGATGGGAAAGTTTGGCTTTTAAAAGCAATTCCTGGTGAAGAAATTGAACCAGATGCAATTGAATGGAATATATTAAGGGTAAGGGCTGATTCGTGTTGGATGGCTGGATTCACTGGTGAAGGTGCTATAATAGGACATCTTGATACAGGTGTAGATGTTAGTCATCCTGCTTTATCCGGTAAATGGATTTCTCCTTACTGGTATGATGCAGTTAATGGTCAACCAAATCCTTATGATGACAATGGGCATGGAACACATACAATGGGAACAATTCTTGGAGGTGATGGGCTTGGACCTTTTGATAGAGATATAGGAGTTGCACCAGGTGCAAAATTTGTAACAACAAAATGTTTTGACGCAGGTGGGAGTGGATACTGGTCATGGATTCATAATGCTGCTCAAAAAATTCTTGAATGGAAAGGACAGGGAGTAAATATAATTGCTGTATCAAATTCATGGGGAGGTCCTCAAACTTCTACTGAATTCTGGCAGGATGCTTTAAACTGGAGGAATGCAGGAATAATACCTGTTTTTGCAATTGGCAATGAAGGACCAAGCCCTTCTACAACAAGAGCACCTGGAAATTTCCCGATTGTTATAGGGGTTGGTGCAACTGACGCAAATGATAATATTGCATCATTTTCTTCAAGAGGACCTGCACCAAATCAAGCTCCCTGGAATGACCCACAATATTGGCCAAGACCTGATTGGAATTTAATAAAACCAAATATTTCTGCACCTGGAGCAGGTGTAACTTCTTCAATTCCTGGAAGTGGTTATGCGAGCTGGGATGGAACATCAATGGCAACCCCTCATGTTGCAGGAGCAATTGCAATATTTTTCCAGAAAAATCAACAAATTGATTTTTCAATGGTTTATAATATTCTATTGGATTATGCAAGGCAGGTTCCACAAGGTGCACCTTATCCAAATAATAACTATGGATGGGGAATATTAAATGTTTATCAATCCCTTTTAAATTTACCTGGATCAAATGCTCCTTATGTAATTGTTTCAAAAACTACATTCACTGATCAAAATAATAATGGTATATGGGATCCGGGTGAAACAATAAATTTAACAGTTCAGGTTAAAAATACAGGTGGTGCAGCAATTGATTCTGTAAAAGGAGTTTTAAGATTTACAAGTCCATATGTGACAATTTTAAGTGATTCAGTATCCTATCATGGATACCTTGCTCCAAATGATACTTCAAATTCAATTCCATTTGTATTAAAAGCAGCACAAAATACACCTCCAGGACATGTGGTCAATTTCACATATCATATAACAGGTTCTGGTGGATATGTAGCAGATAGAACATTTTCAAAAACAATTGGGCTTGCTCCTGGAACACCTATAATAATTGTGCCAGCACCAGGGGTTGGAGCAGATGCACTTGTTTATGGACTTGCATATGATCCACAAAGAAATCGTTTATATATGACAGAATATTATGGTTCAACAATTTATATACTTCATCCTGACTCAATGACATTAATTGGCACATTTCCTGCCCCTGCTGATTCATGCACTGATATTACTTATGGTGGAGGATATATATGGTTGCATGAAATGCCAGGAAAGAAAATTTATAAAATAAATCCTGATAATGGACAGGTCATTCAAACATTAAATTCACCAGCAACGGTTTATCCAACAGGTCTTACTTATGATCCAACACAAGGCACTCTTTGGTGTGCTGATAGAGATCAGAATAAAATATATGAATTTAACCCAAATACAGGACAAGTTATAAGGAGTTTCAATGTTCCATATTCAACCTTATATGGACCAAGATGTCTTGCCTTTGAACCAAATGGACCTAATGGTGGTTCTCTTTTACATATTGCAACCTTCTGGAGTAGTGGTCCTACATATGACTCAACACTTTTAATGGAAATTGATAGGAATACAGGACAAATTGTGCAAGGACACAAAATAAAACTTGACAATATTGGAATTATGAATGGAAGAGCAATCGAATTTGACCCAAGACCATGGAATGGATATTATACCTATTGGGTTTCCGAAACAAATTATACAACATCTCAAGATACAATAGTAAAAATAATTGGATTTTATTCAGTAGTTAAAAAAGAAGAAAGAGAATCTCCAATTTCTTATGATTTTAAAATAATTTATAAAAATGAATTTCCAATCCTTAAATTTACAATTCCTGAAAGAAGAGAAATTTATATAAAACTTATAAATCCTTCTGGACAGGTCTTAAAGGAATTTAAAAACAATTTTGAAAAGGGTTCTCATGAAATTCCATTAATCCTTAAAAAACCAGGAATATACTTTGTTTCTTTTGAGACAAAGGAAGGTTTAAAGAAAGGAAAAATAGTTTTTGTAAAATAAAAAAATTAAGGGGGGGGAAGGGAAAATTCTTTTAAAATATTTAAAAGGAAAGGGTATATAAATTTATTGGAAGCAATAATGTTCCCCGAAAATTTATAATCTTCTTTTCCTTCAAAATCACTTACAATTCCACCTGCTTCTTCAACAATTAAAGAACCTGCTGCAATGTCCCAGAAGGATAATCTATATTCAAAAAAACCATCAAATATTCCTTCAGCAACATAAACGAGGTCCTGTGCAGCAGAACCCATCCTTCTCAAATCAATTATTTCTGGAAAAATTCTTTTAAAAATTTGTGAATATTTTTCTGTAAGTTCTTTACTTCTAAAAGGAAAACCTGTTGCAATTATTGAATCCTTTAATCTTTTCCTTTTACTCACATATATTCTTTCACCATTTTTAAAGGAGCCTTTTCCCTTTTCAGCCCAGTATAAATCTCTAAAAAATGGAAGATAAACACACCCCTTTTTAACTTCCATATTTTCCACATATGCACATGAAATAGAAAAATTTGGAATCCCTCTTATATAATTTGCTGTTCCATCAAGGGGATCAACTATGAAAAATTTATCAGGGAATTTTTTTTCTCTAAAACTTTCTTCACCTATAAATGGAATATCATTAAAATTTCTTTTTAATTCCCTTTTTATTATTTCCTCACTTTCATAATCAACTTCACTAACAAAATCAAATTCCCTTTTCTTTTTTACATTTTTTATATTTTTAAAATTCTTCATTAAAAATTCTCCACTTTCCTTACATGCCTCAATCATATATTCTATCATTTTAAAAATATTTTTCAGGAATTTTATTTTTTATTTCTTTTAAAATTTCTTTTATTTCCTGAGATTTATATTTTGGTATTAAAAGTGTTATATCCTTTGTATTAACAATAACCATGTCTTTTAAATCCTTACATATAGTTATTTTATCTTTTGAAAATATTATGTTCCCAGATGAATCAATTGCAAAAACATTTCCAACTTTAACATTACCATTTTCATCTTTTTTAAAAACATTTTCAAAAGAAAGAAAGGAACCAAGGTCCTCCCATAAAAAATTAGAAATACAACATGCTATATTTTTACTAAATTCAATAATCCCATAATCTATTGAAGTTGCCTCTATTTCTTCATAAAATTTTTTAAAATCATTTTTCTTAAAAAGATTTTTTTCATAAATTTCATAAATTTCATTTCTTAAATTTTTAATTTCTTGAAAGAAAAAATTTGTATCCCAAATAAATATTCCAGAATTCCAGAAATATCTTCCATCCTCTAAATATTTTTTTGCAATTTCAATCTTTGGTTTTTCATGAAACTTTTTAACTTTGTAAAAGGGTGGCTCTTTATCATCTATCCTCTCACCTATTTCAATATATCCATATCCTGTCTCAGGTCTTAAAGGTTTTATTCCAAAAGTAACTATAAATCCCAATTCAGCAATTTCAAATCCCCTTTTTATTGCTTTAATAAATTCTTCTTCACCTTCAATTATATGATCTGCTGGGAATATTCCAACTTTTGCATTTTCATTTATTCTTTTTATAAAATGAGAAGAATATATGCATGCAGGAAGAGTATTTTTCCCTTCTGGTTCAGAAATTATGTTTGCATCCTTTATTAATTTTTTTAATTTATCTTTTAAATTTTTAGGAAGAATAAAAAATATTTTTTCCTTTTCAAAAATTTTTAAAAGTCTTTTATAAGTGAGTTCTATCAAAGTTTGTTCAAATATATTTAAAAAGGGTTTTGGATTTTTTGAAGTTGAAATTGGCCATAACCTTTCCCCTTTCCCTCCTGCTATTATGACCGCAAATCTATCTTCCATAGATTTCTTTAAATTTTAAAGCATCTTCCATCATATAAACATTGTTAAAAAATATAAAACCTTTTTTGTTTTTTGACATTTCAAAAAGTTCCTTTAATTCATCTTCCGTGTATTTATAATTATAACCTCCTTTCCCATGTAATCTCCAATAAATAAATTTCTTTGTAATCTCTTTTTCTTTAAATGGGTCAACACAATGGATAAAATCTATTTCTTTTAAAATTTTTTCAAGTTCTTCTTTTACCCATCCTCTTAATTCAAGAACAAAAATAAAAGGTTCCTTTTTTCTTTCTTTAAAAAAATTTAATAAATTTGAAACATTTTCTTCGTTTGGTTTAAAGGAAGGAGGGGTTTGAAATAATATATATTTTGAGGATAATTTAATCGCAAATTCTCTTAAATCGTCATAAGCCCTTTTTACTTCATCGGTATTTTTAAAAAATCCATAATTCTCTCTATTTCCATAATCCTTTTTACATCTTCTATAAGTTGGTGAAGAAGATAAATGGGTTATATGTTGAGGTGCCTTTAAAGTAAATATGAAGTCATCTGGTGCCGAATTTCTCCATTTTAAAGCAGTTTCAATTTTTGGAATTGAATAAAAGGTTTCTTGAATTTCAACACATTCAAAATTTTTATAATAAATTTCTCTTTTACATGGAAATCCACAGCATCCTATTTTTATTTTTTCCATAAGAATTCTGCAACTTTTTTTTCTTCTTCAAAAATATCAGGAATAAATTTCATTTTTTTAAAATTTTTAAAAAATATTCCAAAATAAAAGGAAAAGAAGATAAAAAAAGCAAGAACTATACCACTTATAAGATAAAGAAATCTTTTTTCCTCGTAAAATTTTAAGGGTTTAATTAACACCTTTTCAGGCGGTTTTTCCTCTATTTCCCTTTCCTTTATCCCAATCCATCCTGTTTCAAGAAGATGATAAAGGGCTTCAAAAGTTTTAAATTTACCTATTCCACTTCTTTCTGCAATCTCATAAATTGTTTTTTCACCATCAACAAGTTCATAAACCCTTAATTCTTCCTTAGAAAGTTCAATATCTATTTCAGGAATATCTTTTTGAAAGGGGATTAAATCATCTGATGGAATTTTTTTTCTGATTTTTGGCCATTCCTCTTTTCTTTTTACTCCTTCTAAAAGCAAAAATTGAGGATCAACTTTAACCTTTATTTTTGAAAATTTGTATATTTTATCTTGTGGGATAAAATTAAACCAACCTTCATCCCATGTAAGAATTTCATCAATAACCTCTTCAATCTTAAAAATTATTATCCTTTCAATTTCCTTTTCATCAACAATTCCTTCTTCAAGAAGAACTTCCTCAATTCTTACCCCCCTTTCTTTACTTTCTTTTTCAAATTTTTTTATCAAATCAGGAGAAACCTTTCCTGAAAGAACTAAATAACGAGGAAGAAATTCAAATTCCCCTTTTCTTATAATATAAGAGGCAACAATAAATCCATCTTCAAATCCAATTGCTGCTTCATCTTTTTCTTTTTTAATATAAAGCACACCTGTTCTTTTATCAATAAATAAAGACTGAATCAATGTTGAAAGTTCCACATCATGAGGAAATTTACCCTGAAGTGCCAATTTTCACCTCCTTGAAATAATAATAAGGAAAAACAAAAATGACAAGATAAATCAAATAAAAAATTATCCATAAAAGATTTATTTTTAAAATTATGGAAAAATAAAAACCGATAAAAAGGAAAACAAAAGAAATAAGGAATAAAAAATGGCTATTTGAATATAAAAAGCCACAAGGTGGTAAAAATAAGTTTAAAATTAGAATAATTAATCTTTTTCTAAATAGATTATCAACCCTTATTTTATTAAAAATTCTTTCCCTTATTTTAAAGGAATCTGTTTTTTGAAGTTTTTCAACACATTCCCTGCACACTTCAAAATTTGGTTCAATTTTAAAAATTTCATTTGTAAATTTAAAACAAGCAGAACATTTTAAAAATTTTTTTCTCTCCTTAAAGAAAAGAATGGAAAAAATTATTAAAAGGAATGAAAAAAATCCTGAAAAGGGAAAGAAATATAATTTTTCTATTTCACCTTTTATATAAATCTTTTTCTCCGCAGCTTTATGAATTCCCCAGAAAAATTCAAGGGCTTCATATTCCTTTATTCTATAAGTTTTTTTAATAACTTCTGAATAATTTATTTCCTGAGATTTTTTAATTTCGCTTTCATAAGAATAAAGGTCAAATTTCTTAAATCCTACCTGTGCAAGGTTAAAATGTGCCTCATAAATTGAAGGATTTTTTTCAAGGGATTTTTTATAATAAGTATAAGCAGAATCATAAATATTTTTTAAATAATAAAGATTACCAATATTTAAAATAATGTAAGGGTCATCAGGATAAATTTTTAAAATTCTTTTAAAATAATAAAGCGCACTATCAACCCCTTTCCCTTTATACATTAAAATCCCTTTTAAATTTGCCTCAAATGGATTTTCTTCTTTTAAACTTTCAAAAACCTTTTTTGAAAATGGTATATTTTTAAATTTTTTTAAAAATAAAGGATAATTTTCTTTTGAATAATATTTTTCTAAATTGCTTTCCATTTTTCCAAAATAAAATATACTAATTAAAATAAGATTTAAAGATAAAAAGATGATTCTTTCTTTTTTTGTAAAGAAAAGGTAAAGGGGCAAAATAAGTAAAAGATGAAAAGGGGCAGGAACATTTAAAAGAATTAATATGATTTCAATTATTAAAAGGAATGGAAAAGAAACTTTAATAAAATTTTTTAAATAGGATGTTTCATATCCTGAAAAGGAAATTATTTTTCCGAAAGAAAAAAGGATTATAAAATAATAGAAAAGTAAAAAGGAAAATTTAATAAAGAATAAAAATAAGAATTTCCTTAAAAAAGGATTTTTAAAAACAAAAAAGGTGAATTCTGAAAAATCTTCAAAAAATTTATAAAAATTAAGCCCTTCAAGATGAATTTTCGCAAGTTCAATATAAGAAGGATAAAAATCTGGTGAAAATAAAATTGATTCCCTTAATAAAAATTCTTTATATTCTGGATAAGTTACATTTTTTGATAGAAGAAATAAATAGGAGGAAAGAAAATAAATTCCTTCCCATTCATTTTTCTCTCTTAAAAATAAAATTCTTTTCTTTATTTCCTCTTCAAAACTTTTAATATTTTTTGAAAGAGAAACTATATAAAATCTTGAAAGGTATGAAATTTTATCATTTGATAAATCAATTGCTTTTTTGAGTTTTTGAATTGACTCAAAAAAAAGTCCTTTCCTTTCAAGTTCTATTGCTTTTTTAAAATGATAAAAGGGATTTGAAACTGTATCTTTAACCTTTTCTTCTTCTATTAAAGCATCAGTATAATCTTTATAGAGCCAGTCATAAAAGCATATTAAAAGGATGAGGAATTTCATTATAAAAATTATAAAGCATTATAATTAAAAATTTAAATCAAAAGGAGGAAATTATGAAAAGGGTTCTTGAGTGTATAAAAGAAGAAGGGATAAAAACAATAAAACTATGGTTTACAGATATTTTAGGAAAAGTAAAGGGATTTGACCTTTCTGTAAGGGAAATAGAAAGGGCTTTTGAAGAAGGAATAATATTTGATGGTTCTTCAGTTGAAGGATTTGTTAGGATTGAAGAATCTGATTTAATAGCAAAACCTGACTCTGATTCCTTTTTTATAATTCCTGAAGAAGTAAATGGTGAAAAAACACTTGTAATAATATGTGATGTCCAATATCCAGATGGGACCCCTTATGATTCATGTCCAAGACATGTTTTAAAAAGGAACTTAAAATATGCAAAAAACATGGGATTTGAGTTTTTTATAGGTCCTGAACTTGAATATTTTTACTTTCCTGATGAAAAAAAGGCAATTCCGCTTGATGAAGCAGGTTATTTTGAAGTATTCCCTTATGATGAACCTGAAAGGGCTAAAAGTGAAACACTTCATATTTTTGAAAAAATGGGTATAAGAGTTGAATCAACCCATCATGAAGTTGCATATTCACAGCATGAAATAGATTTTAGATATGAAAATGCTTTAAAAATGGCTGATATATTACAAGTTGCAAAAATAATAATAAAGCAAATTGCAAGAAAATATAAAATATATGCAACTTTTATGCCAAAACCAATTTTTGGAATAAATGGTTCTGGACTCCATTGTCATCAATCTCTTTTTAAAGAAGGTAAAAATGCCTTTTATGATAAAGATGATAAATATAATTTATCAAAAATTGCAAAATGCTATATGGCAGGACTTCTTGAACATTCAAGAGAAATAACTGCAATAACAAATCAATGGGTAAACTCCTATAAAAGGCTTGTTGTTGGATATGAAGCACCTGTATACCTTGCATGGGGAAGAAAAAATAGGTCTGCTCTTATAAGAGTTCCTGCGTTTAAACCCTATAAACCTGAATCCTGTAGAATTGAATACAGGGCACCTGACCCTGCCTGTAATCCATATCTTGCCTTTTCATGTATGTTAAGAGCAGGATTAAAGGGGATTGAAAAGGAATATATTCTAAGGGAACCAATTGAAGAAGATATATATGCCATGCCAGAAGAAGTTAAAAAGAAATATGGAATTGATGCTCTTCCAGATTCTTTATATTCTGCAATAATTTTAATGGAAAAATCAGAACTTGTTAAAGATACTCTTGGTGAAAATCTTTTTGATAAATTTATAAAAAATAAAAAAACAGAATGGGAAAAATATAGAATTCAAATAACCGATTACGAAATTGAAAACTATCTTCCAATTCTTTGAAAAAAAATTTTTAATAACTTTATAATTAAAAATTATGTTTGAAATAAGTTTGAGAATTGGTGGAGAAGCAGGAGATGGTGCATTAACAGCAGGAAACATTATTGCAAAAATTTTTTCAAGATATGGTCTTTATGTATCCACTTATAAAGATTTTCCTTCCCAAATTAGGGGGATACATACAAATTATACAATAAGAGCATCTTCATTAAAAAGATTTTCAAGACCATCAAAAATTGATTTTTTATTTGCTTTTGATGAAAAAAGTATAATATTTCATCAGCATGAGATAAAAGAAAATGGAATTTTAATTGCTGAAGAAAAAATATTAGGAGATACAAAATTGAGAAAGGACTTAAAAATTTTTAAAATCCCCTTTTTACAAATTACTTTAAAAGAATTTAAAAAGGAAATTTATAAAAACAGTATATTGCTTGGTGTCTTTTCATGTTTTGTCGAAATTGATGAAGAAAATTTCATAAATTTATTAGAGGAAACATATGGAAGAAAAGGTAAAGAAGTGCTTGAAAAAAATTTATTGGCTTTTAAAATTGGAAGAAATTTTGTAAATGAAAATTTTAAAGATATAGAGAAAATAAAATTTCCAGAAAAAAAAGAAAATGATAATATTTTGATTTCAGGAAATGAAATATGTGCAATATCTGCAATATATTCTGGTTGTAGATTTTTCTCAGGGTATCCAATAACACCTGCAACTGAAATTCTTGAATTTCTTTCAAAGTTTATGCCAAAATTTGGTGGAGTTATACTTCAAGTTGAAGATGAGATTGCAGCAATAAATGCAGCAGTTGGTGCTGGAATTGCTGGAATAAGAGCAATGACCGCAACAAGTGGTCCTGGTTTTTCACTTATGACAGAAGGAATATCTTATGCAAGCATGACAGAAACACCTGTTGTAATAGTTGATTCACAAAGAGCAGGACCTTCAACAGGAATGCCAACAAAATTTGAACAATCAGATTTATTCCATGCAGTTTTTGGAGGACATGGGGATTTTCCAAGATGTGTTCTTGCACCATCACATCCTGAAGAAATATTTGAATTTACAAATCTTTCCTTCAATATTGCAGAAAAATATCAAATACCAGTAATTCTTTTACTTGACCAATTTTTATCTCAAAATCTTTTTACAATAAAAATTCCCGAAATTGAAAAATTTAAAATTGAAAGGGGAGAATTTTTACAAGAACCACAAAGGGAATATAAAAGATTTTCTTTTAACGAAAATGGAATTTCAAAAAGAACATATCTTGGAATGGATGAAACAATATTTCATATTACAGGTGTTGAACATGATGAGGAAGGTCATATAACAACATATGCTCCTTTAAGGAAAAAGATGAATGAAAAAAGATTTTTAAAAATTGAAAATTTAAAAAGGGAAATGCCAGAAGAAATAGTTTTAGGTGATGGAGAAAATATCATTGTCACATGGGGTTCAACAAGATTGGCAGTTGAAGAAATAATTGATGATTTCAAAAATTTAAAAATTGTTATAGTTCGTGGAATTTATCCATTAAGGGAAAATCTAAAGGAAATTTTAAAAGGTAAAAAGATAATATGTGTTGAACAAAATTTACAGGGACAATTTTCTTTTTTAATTGAAAAATTAATTAAAAGGGAAGTAATAAAGATTTTAAAATATTCTGGTAGACCTTTCCACCCAGAAGAACTAAAAGAAAAAATAGGAAGGGCTTTATATGAATGAGAAAATTTATGAGGGTAAAAAACCTGGATGGTGTCCTGGATGTGGTGATTATGCAGTTTTAAATGCTTTAAAAAAAGTATTTGCAAAAAATAAAATACCACCTTCTAAAATAGTTATAGTTTCCGGAATCGGATGTAGTGGAAAACTTGGTGATTATGTGGCAACAAATTCAATTCATACTTTACATGGAAGAGTTCTTCCTGTTGCAACTGCAGTAAAACTTTCAAATCCAGAACTTATTGTTATCGGAGCAAGTGGTGATGGAGATACATATGCAATAGGTCTTTCCCATTTTATACATTCATGTAGAAGAAACCCAGAAATAATTCACATTGTTATGAATAATCAGGTTTATGGATTAACAAAAGGACAATTTTCACCAACATCTTTAAAAGGATTTGTCTCTACATCAACACCATATGGTGTTTTTGAAGAACCGGTTGATGGTGTTTTACTTGCCCTTGAAAGTGGAGCAACATTTGTTGCAAGAGGTTTTTCAGGTGATGTTGAAGGGCTTGTAAAAATATTTGAAAGGGCATTAAATCATAAAGGTTTTTCCTTTATAGATGTATTATCACCTTGTGTTACCTTTAATAGGTTAAATACTTATGAATGGTTTAAGGAAAGAATAATCAAAATGGAAGAACCTTTTGGAATAAGATATTTACCAAGAGCAATAAGGTTTGTGAGAGAAGCATGGGAAGAAGGGAGATTTTTGACAGGAATAATATATGAAGTTAAAAAACCAACATTATCAGATTTAATATTAAAGGATAAAGTTCCACTTGTTAAAAAAAGTCTTGAAATAAATAAACAAGAAGTTCTTGAAATGTTTTCAATTTTTAAATGAATATAAAGGAATTCCATAGAAAAAAATATGAAATACTTCAAAAATTTAAAGGTAAAAGAATTGGTGTTTTATGCGGTGGAACTTCAAGAGAAAGGGAAGTATCAATAAGGTCAGGAAATAGAGTTTTTTCTGCTCTAAAAAAACTTGGTTTAAATGCAAAACTTATAATAATTGAAGGTGATTTTGTAGGAGAAATTTTAAAGGAAAAGATTGATGTTGCCTTTGTTATATTTCATGGAAAACCTGGTGAAGATGGAAAAGTTCAGGGATTTTTAGAACTTTTAAAAATACCTTATACTGGTTCAGGTGTGCTTGCATCTGCATGTGGAATGAATAAAATCATTTCAAAAAAAATATTCATTGCATCAGGTATACCAACTCCTCCAGCAGTATTCATTTATCGTTATGAAAATATTGAAGAAAAAATAAAGGAAATTAAAAGGATTGGATTGCCTATTATAATAAAACCAAAAGATGAAGGTTCAAGTATAGGTGTTGAAATTTTAAAAGAAGAAAATAATTTAAAGGAAATTATAAAAAGGAAAATGGAAGAATATAAGGATATAATTGTTGAAAAATATATAAAAGGTAAAATTGTAACAACAGGTGTTCTTGGAACAGGAAAAGATGCATTTGCTCTACCCGTTCTTGAATTAAGACCCTTAAAAAGAGAATTTTATGATTATTATGCAAAATATACAAAAGGTGAAACAGAATTTATTATACCCGCAGAACTTGAAAAAGAAGTTTATAAAAAATTGCAGGAATATTCTGTTATGGCTCACAAGGTTTTAGAATGTAGAGGATTTTCAAGGGTTGATGGAGTTGTTTCAGATAAAAATGAAATTTATATACTTGAAGTAAATACATTACCAGGGATGACCGACCTTTCGGATTTACCAGCAGAAGCGGAAAAAGCAGGTCTATCTTATGAAGACCTTGTCTTATTCATTTTAAATACAATCTTTGATGAAAACTATTAATTTTATAATAGGAATTTCTTTATTCCTTTTAATTCTTTTTTTACCTCTTCCTTTTACAATTTCCCAGAAAAAAACACTTGCTATAACAATTCTAATTGCATATTTTTGGATAACAGAAACACTTCCAATATATGTAACAAGTCTTTTCCCTCTTTTCCTTTTTCCACTCTTAAAAGTTTTAACCCCTTATGAAGCATCTTCTCCTTATTCTCAACCAGAAGTATATCTTTTTTTAGGAGGATTTTTAATAGCAAAGGCAATGGAAAAACACAATTTACATAAAAGAATTTCCTTATTTTTTATAAAAATTTTTCCAAAAAGTATTTCAGGAATTTTAATGGGTATAATGTTTTCAGTTGGATTTATATCTGCATGGATGAGCAATACTGCAACATGCATAATGGCATTCCCTATTGCAATTGCAATAATTAAATCTTTTGAGGTTGAAAGGGAAAATATAAATAAGGCATTTTTGTTATCAATTGCATATGCATCTTCAATTGGAGGAATTTCAACACCAATAGGAACACCACCAAATATAATTTTTTTAGGACAATTTACAAAACTTTTTCCAGAATATCCTGAAATAACATTTTTTAAATGGTGTATAATTTTTTTCCCCCTTTCTTTTACATTTTTATTTTTATTATGGCTTTTATTTTTAATCTTATTTTTAAGAAAAGAAAAAATTAATTTTGATTATAAAAAAATTTTAGAGGAAGAAGAAAAAATTGGAAAAATGAAAATGCAAGAGAAAATTTTGCTTATAATTTTTTTAAGTGTATGTATTTTATGGCTTACAAGAAATTTTTGGGAAAAAATTTTAAACTTAAAGGGTTTTTCGCATGATGCTGTTGTAGGAATTTTAGGAGGAATAAGTTTATTTTTAATACCTTATAAAGAAAATGGAAAATTTAAACCTTTACTTGATTGGGAAACTGGCTCAAAAATTCCATGGGGAATACTTTTACTTTTTGGTGGGGGATTTTCAATTGCAACTGCGTTTGAAAAAACACTATTAACTCAAAAATTGGCAGAATATTTAAAAATTTTTAGTAATTTAAATCCATTAATTTTTTTAATAGGAATATGCACCTTTTTAGTATTTTTAACAGAAGTAACATCAAATACTGCAACTGCAACAATAATTCTTCCCTTTTTAGGAGGTCTTTCAAAAGCATTAAATATAAATCCATTACTCCTTATGCTTCCTGCAACAATATCTGTATCTTATGCCTTTATGCTTCCATCAGGAACTCCTCCAAATGCAATAATTTTTGCATCAGGTAAAATTAAAATAAAGGATATGGCAAAGATAGGTTTTATTTTAAACTTTGTTGGTGTTTTTTTAAATCTATTATTTTTCTTAACAATTGGAAAAATTGTCTTAAAAATATGATAAAGATAGGTCCATCAATAATTGCAGGTGATTTTTCAAAATTAAAGGAAAATATAAAAAAGGCAGAAAAAGCAAATGTTGATTTTTTACATGTTGATATAATGGATGGAGTATTTGTAAGAAATATAACATTTGGACCAATGGTTGTTGAAGCAATTTCAAAGATGACAAATTTACCATTTCATATTCATCTTATGATAATTGAACCAATTAGGTATATAAAGGAATTCTCAAATATAAAGAATGTGGAACTTATAAGTTTTCATTATGAAGCAGAAAATAAAATTGTTGAAACAATTGAAAAGATAAAAAGTGAAAATAAAAAGATTGGTATTGCGATAAATCCTGAAACAGATTGGAAAAAAATTAGAGATTTTTTAAAGGAAATTGATGAAGTTCTTTTGATGAGTGTTCATCCTGGATTTTCAGGTCAAAAATTCATTTATCATGTTTTAGAAAAAATAGAAGAGGTTAAAAAATATAAAGATAAAAAAAATTTAAAATTTGAAATTGCTGTTGATGGTGGACTTAATGAAGAAACAATTCCACTCGTAATTCAAAAAGGGGCAAATGTTTTATATATAGGTTCATATTTTTACAAAAATAAAAATCCATTAAAATTTTTAAAAAATGTTTGAAAAATTCCTTTTAATGGGTCTTTATTTAAATCCATTTATTTCAAAAAATAAAAATTATATGGAAAAAATTTATTCACTTGCAGATTCAGGTATAATAAATTTGATTGTTGTTGATTTAAAAACTGAACATGGAAAAATATGGTTTAATGAAGAAGAATTAAGGGAAATTTCAAAAAAATGTGAAGAAAAAAACATATATTTTATTGTAAGAATAGTATGTTTTCTTGATAACGGTTTGCCTTTAAAAAATTCAGAAAGGGCAATTTTAAGTAAAAAAAATAAAAATTTATGGAAGGATATTCATGGAAATACATGGTTAAATCCTTTTGATACTTTAAATTGGAATTATAATATTGAAATTGCTGAATTTGCTGCAAGATGCAATGTAAAGGAAATCCATTTTGATTATATAAGGTTTCCATCTGATGGTGATTTAGAGGATATGGAATTAAAAAATCCATTAAATTTAGAAAAAGAAGAAGCATTAAAAGAATTTTTAAGAAAGGCATTTTTAAAATTAAAAAAATATAATGTAATTATAACACCTTGTCTTTTTGGTTTTTCCTCTTTCTGGGATTCTATTAAAAGGGAAGGTCAAAAAATTGAAGAAATTTCAAAATATTCTGATAGAATAGCAATTATGCTTTATCCTTCGCATTTTGGTAAGAATTTTTTGAAAGAGGCAGATAAAATAAGAGAAATGGCAATATATTTTGAAGGAGTAAGCATTGCAAAAAGAAGGAGTAAATTAAAAATTGAAGCGTATGTTCAGGGATTTAATTATAGAGCAAAAAATTTTGGAAACGAATATATAATGGATCAAATAATAGGAGCAATCCTTGGAGGAGCAGAAAAAATAATAATATGGAATGCTGCAGGAGAATACAAATATGCAATTGAAGCCCTAAAAGAAATAAAAAAATTAAACTCTTTTTAAAATTTCTGATAAAATTATTTCAAGTCTTTTATTTCCTTCATCAATTAATTTTTCAACCCTTTTATTTCCTTCGTCAATAGATTTTTGAATTTCTCTAATCATTTTTTGTGTCTCCATCATCATTTCCTGATGTCTTCTATTTCCTTCATCAATAGATTTTTGAATTTCAGCAGTAGTTCTCTGGATTTCCATAATCATTTTTTGTGTTTCCATCATCATTTCCTCATGTCTTCTATTTCCTTCATCAATAGACCTTTGGATTTCTCTCATAATTTCTTCGTGCCTTTTATCTGCTTTTTCAATCATTTCTTTTGCCCTTTTATCTTCTGCTTGAATAAGTTTATTTGTAAAATAAGAAAGGATAAATGGGGAAATTACAGCAATAGCACCCAAAATTAAAGAAAGAATATTTACAGTTTCAACACTCATATTTTTATTATAAA
>Ga0272445_1001701_pt1 | contig 16523 bp, 19 predicted proteins | sample YNPCB0031_FD_194404 | JGI IMG/M metagenome (GOLD analysis project Ga0272445, IMG submission 194404) | Hot spring sediment microbial communities from Yellowstone National Park, WY, United States - YNP-CB-003-1 | ecosystem: Environmental > Aquatic > Thermal springs > Hot (42-90C) > Sediment... | reverse complement strand
ACAAAACCGAGAAATTCAACATTTTCTTCGAGACCCAAACTTCTAGAAAAACTTTTCAACGCGTCAAGACCCGGGCCGTCTCCAACCATTAAAACTTTAAAGGTATTTCCATACTTTCTCTTAAACCTATGAACAATCTCCAGGATAAGCCATGGATTCTGCTCCTTCAAAGTTCTAGGCTTGAAAGGCATTCTTCCAGCATAAATTAGGTGTGGGACCTTCTCCTTCTCGCCGACTTTACGGAACAGGGTGGTGTCAACCCCAACGTTTGGAAATTTTAGAATTTTGTTGCTGTTAACATGCATTTTTTTAAGCCAGTAAATCTCCTCGTCTGGCGCCACAAGAAACTTGTCAACCAAATCAAAAAATGGTCTATGAACAAATTTTCCAAAGGTTTGGAGTTCAGGCTCCCCATGATATTGGGCGACAAGCTTCCACCCGCGGCAACGGCGAAGCTTAGCAAAAAAGATTGGCGCCAAAGACCAAAAGTAATAGTTATGAAAATGAACTATGTCAAAGTTGCCCTCTAAAAGTTCTCCCACTACTTCAAGGTTGTGGGAGTTGCCTATCGGAACAAAGGGTGGAAACCTAAACCTAACAGGAAAAGCCTTAAGCACATAGTTGCTCAAACAAAACTCTTTAACACTCCTTAGGTCTTGGTGGAATGTATAGAGGACAACGTTGTTGCCCTTTCCGCTAACTCTTTCAGCATAATCTTTAGAGAAATGATAGCGTTTAAAGACAAAGTCTTCTAGACGCCAGCTGCTGAATTTTTGGTCGTGGAGGAGGAGGTAGGCAATATTCAATTTCATACATTAATCATATAAAGGGGTGGCTCTTGGCAAATAAAAATTGAACCTCAAAAACCGAACAAGTGCACGACCTTGAACACAAAAGATTTAGTTAAAAAATTCTTCAAGTCAAAAACAGCCCTAATACTAACCTTTGCGGTTCTAGTTCGTTTTTCGCTGGCGCCCTTCACTGAGCACAGATACGACATGTATATTTGGAGGCTAAACCAAGCATTTGCCTACCAATACGGCGTTAACCCGCTGAACCCGCCCGCGTGGATAGATAAAAACGCCACAGTTTTCTTCTGGAGTTATCCACCCTTGTGGCTTTTCTGCCTCCTTGCAGCCTACCCCATCTATGCCACTGTTTCCCACCCAACTTTTCCAGCAAACGTTAGCGAACTTTGGCGGGACATGTACACGTTCAACAACCCATGCGAAGCCTACCACTCCTTCAAACCAGAAAACCTACCATTATTGGACATGCTGATTAAAACTCCTCTAATCCTATCAGACCTAGCCACAGCTCTACTACTGCTCAAAATAATCGGGAGATTTTCCGATGAGGAAAAAGCCCGAAAACACGCCTACATGTGGATTCTAAATCCATACGTTATATTCATCTCAGCTGTCTGGGGAATGTTTGACACTTTACCAACACTCCTCACATTGTTAGCCGTATGGCTCCTCCTAGAAGGAAAAAGTGGCAAATCAGCCATATCCCTATCAGCGGCTGCACTGTTCAAAATGTATCCAATAGTATTCGCGCCGATACTTGCCCTAATGCACTACAAAAAATATCGGAAACCACTTGCAGCGGTAAAATATCTCTTAACAGCAGCGGGCTTAACGATTTTAGTCATGCTTCTGGTTAACTTCTGCTTCGCCTTAACTTTCGGTCAGGAACCGTTCAGCACTTCCGCAACAATGGTTTGGCTGCTTTTAAAGGGGAGAGCCTCACCAGACTGGTATGGCTCCAATATATTTTTCGGACTAACACCCCTCAGCATGATGGAAGGCCTATTCAAAAGACTAAATGTCAAAGCAAATATTCCAGTTTCACCGATATTAATTAGTATCGCAGTTGCCATTCTACTTTTTGGGATAAGCCGAAAGAAAAACCTGGATTCCACGGATATTTTCTCCTACATCACAGTGGCGCACTTCACCGTTTACCTCACATACACAGTTGTCAACGAACAATATTTGATGTGGATTCTACCCTTCCTCCTGGTTCTTGCAGTCGCAAAAGACAGCCTAAAAATTATGTTTATTTACTGGACGATAAGCCTCACCGCAATGCTTTTCATTTTCACCCACTACGGAGACCTATCCTACTTCATTTCCCCATACTTTGTTCCGGGCTACCCAGGATGCATGCCAGCACTGGTTCTTTTCGGGTTAACAGCGGCTGTTGTCTATTCGCTGGGAATAATTTTCACTCTGAAAAAGGATGAAGGAAAAATTGCAAAAAATGCATAAGCACCTTGACAAGTTTTGGACGCTCATCCTCCTAGGGCTGATCGTTAGGCTAGCCCTCTGCTTCTGGACCGGGCATCCCTGGGATTTTGAAGTTTTTATCCGTGTGGGGTATTATGTGGCTAAAGGCTCCAGTCTTTTCGGAATCTACCCAGCAGAAAGCTACTACAATGAAGGCTTGGGTCAGCCAATATTCCCTTATGTTACAGGTTTGGGATACCTTCCAGCGTGGGGACTATACACAGCCCTCACATACAAAATCTACAGCCTACTCCCCGTCTCCCCATTCTTCTACTATTTTCTGCTAAAACTAGCACCAATGCTCGGAGATTTGGCTTCAACGCAATTAATCTACTCGCTGACAAGAATTGTTACTGGCAAGGTGGAAAAGGCAAGGCTTAACGCTTTAACATTTTTCCTATGCCCCTTCATCATACTTGTAAGCGCGGTTTGGGGCATGTTTGATTCTATACCTTTGGCTTTCACGTTAGCGTCTGCGCTGCTACTTTTGCTGGACAAACCTTTTTTGAGCGGACTTTGCCTTGGAATGGGAATCTACATAAAAGTTGTTCCGATAATTTATCTACCAATCCACATGCTCTACTTAAGCAGCAAGAGAGATGTTAGAGAAGCTCTAATCCATCTCTTAACCGCCTTGCTTGTCCCTTTCATATTGACTATGGTTCCGCTGGTCTATTTCGGCTGGGAAACTTCGAAAGCTGCCATAACAATCTTCAGCCAAACCCAAAGAACCGGTGAAGTTTTAACCTACTGGAATCTAAGCGCACTCCTAAACGATTTGTTTCCTTTCTCAAGCGGAATGCTAAACGAAGTTTTTTCCTTCCCGTTGGTGAGATATTTTTGGGTTTTGGGACTTATAGTGGGCTACCTCCTATACCACAAACTACAGAAAAGCTCATCTGAACCTCAAAGTTTAAGCCTTCCTTTAAAGGGACATCTTTTAGCAACGATTGGCTTCCTGCTAACAAGAACCTTTATTCCAGAACAGTTTGTCCTTTACTTAGCTCCTCTAATAATTGTTCAAGCAAAGGGTTGGCGGTCAGAGAAGAGTTTGGGTTGGATGCATGTTTGGGTTTCAGCGCTAACTTTCACATTTATCAATTTGTACCCGTTTGCATTCGCCTACCTGATAAACCCAGAATTTTGGCGCACCTTCAGCTACTTGGCATCAACAAAACCCTACTCAAGCGTTAGGTATTTCGCCCGCTTCATCACCGCAGTGTTGTTTGACTTACTTTTGGTGAAGATTCTCTGTGGAATGGTGAGAAGCCGTGAAGAAAGTGCTTAATCTATTAAGGGATAAGAAGGTGCATTACGTGGTTATCGTTTGGGTGCTGCTAATAAAGGTTGTTGAAATTATTGCTGAACTGCTGGCAAACATCGAGCTACTACACTTTTTTGAACTATTAGGGTTTGGCTATCTATCCACAACGTCCCGCATAGTGTGGGATGCTCTTGTGGCTATTACAATTATTTGGCTAGTCTACCGACTGGCAAAAGACACGTTCCAAATTTCTTTAGGGATAAGGCAACTCTCAAAAAGGGCCCTTTTAACCACCATTTTACTGTTGGTATGGACAGCTTCCTCTGTTACAGCAGTTTTACAGTTTGCCCAAGCCCTCTCACTTCCACCAGCAAGTCCACAACTGGAAATTTCAAGATATTATGCACCATGCAACACCGCCAACGGCGGGTTGGCCACATATTTCACAATTAACGATGCAGAGCAAGGAGCAAATGTCACATTGGACCTATCTAAATCGGTTTTTTCAAACGCCTTCTCATCTTACGAAATAGGCGAAATTTCCATGTTCGGAGTAAAGGATGGAGGCTTAAGCTACTTCTCTTTGAAAGACTCCCAGATGGGGCAGAAGATGATTGAGATGAAATTTTTTGGAAACGGCACAGATGGTTTGGACGGATGGTTTGCAAACAAAATCCAATTGGAGGAGCCCCTAAAAGTAAATGAGAATACAACACTTATATTGCTGCTTAAGCTAGAGCCGTCATCAGACAACACTGCTTGGACTTACATAAAGCTGGACTTTTTATCCGCCGATAATGAAAAGTACTCATTAGTCTGGAAATTTCATGACAAGCCAATAAATTCCATGCTCTACAGCACCGATAAAAAAATGAAAATGTACCTTCTTGGAAGCTCTGTCGAGTGGACATTTTTCCAGTTCAACCTACAAAATGTTTTTTACACAAGTTTCTCGATCCACCCAAAAATTTTAACCTGCATCGAGTATGGCGTAGGTGCAGAGGCAGACAACATTGTAACAGTACACTTCCTTTTAGCGAAAATATCTGATTGCCCCTTAAAAGTTAATGGGGAACTGGTTGAGAGCGTAAAGCCAACACTGAAACTGGATGATTCTGGAATACTTTTTGAAGGGGCTAACGTTTCTAGGCTTTATGCAACATCAACACTAAAGCCATGTAAAAAGGAAAAACATTTCCAACTGTTCTTAACAAAAATTTCAAGGTTTGAAAAATATGAATGGAGTCTCCCTGAACATCACCAAGAGGTTGAAAAGCAAATCCGCTTCAACTCCATAAATAACTCCACGAGAATATTTCTAAACGGCAGAGAAGTCACATCCAAAACACGCGTTTTTGAGTTATCGGCTTATGAGTCTTTAGCTTTACAAGATGAAGCGACTTTAACAGTTGTTAATGAAGTGGACACGTATCTTATGCCAATAATCAGCATTCTCTTGATTCCACCGCTTGCGTTGTGTTTGTGGAAAACCTTTAAATCAAAAAAGAAAATGGAAAGCGCCTATGCTGCCTTCTACTTTTAGGAACAACTCCTAACCGGTGTTGTGTTCCATTTTCAACATAATCCTTATAAATTCTCCAACTGAAGCGCGGGAATGGTGAAAGCGGGTATCCCTTTTGGACGTTAGTGTTGGCATATGCGCCTACAACGAAGAGGAAAACATTGGAGCCTTACTTGAAAATCTTTTGACACAACAGTCTCTACCCCACAACTCAGAAATCATCGTTGTCTGTTCAGGATGTACGGATGAAACGCCAAGCATTGTCGAAAAATTCGCAAGAAAGGATAAGCGGGTTAAGCTAATTCTGGAAGAGGAAAGAAGAGGAAAAGCACCGGCATTGAATCGCATTCTTAGTCTTTATCGGGGGGAAATATTTGTCCACCTAGACGCTGATCACCTCCCAGAACCAGGCGCCATTAACATGTTATTGAAACACTTCCATGACCCTAAAGTTGGAGCTGTTTCTGGTTGTCAAATACCCATCAGGGTTGATAGTTTTATGGGACAAATAAACACTGTTATTTGGGGCTTACACAATGAAACCCAACGTTATTATCACTCGAAGGGTGAAGCACAACATTTGGGAGGGGTCCTATTTGCTATTAGAAGGGGCATATGTGACAGAGTTCCCGAAGACATTGTTAATGACGACGCGTACATGGGGGTTGTATGCCGAAAGAAAAATTACAGAATTGTATTTGAGGAAAGGGCGATAGCCTTTTTCCGAGGGCCAGAGACCATCGCTGACTATATAAATCAAAGGAGAAGGGTTGTTTATGGGCATTTAAGAGTAAAAAAGGAAACAAGGGTTGCCCCAATGATCTTAGAGGCCAGCCCCTTAAGGGACAAAATTGTTATAATTTCAAGATGGCTTAAAAAGAATTGGAGAGCCCTCCCATACTTTCTCGCAGCTTGTTTTCTAGAGGCTATTGTAAATATTACGGCAAGAATCGACCTTAGAAAAGGAAAACATATCCATAAGGTGTGGAAAATAGCAGAAACAACGAAAAAACGTGTATATGTGCCGGAAAGTTCAAAAGCTGTCCAAAAATCGATAATTTAGGCACGTTTTTTACTGAAACTCACGGTTTTAAAGTTGCGAAAAGCTGTTTTAATAATGTATAGCAGGAAGCTCAGTATCTCATTTTTAGTCAGTTTTGACTTGCCCTTCTTTCTGTTAGTAAACGTTATCGGAGTTTCAATCACTCTGGCCTTGTTAATGCTTGCTTGCCTAAGGGTTTCAATTTGAATCTCGTAGGTTTGGCTGTGAAGATTTGGAAGAACTCTTTGAATATAATCTCTAGAATAGCATCTGAAACCGCTTGTGAAGTCTGTTATTGGCAAGGCTACAATTTTTGCAGTTATCTTGTTGGCTATTTTGCTAATCGCCAGCCTCGTTAAAGGCCATCCCTTAACAACTCCCCCGTCGCAGTATCTGCTTCCAACAACGATACCGCAGCCCTTCTTCGCTTGTTGCAACAATTTAGGTATCTCCCTCGGGTCATGCGAGTAGTCAGCATCCATTGTGACCACATATTTTGAAGCAGGCTTCTGGGATAAAACAAAGCGGAAGCCATGAGTTATTGCTGTTCCAAGCCCAGCTTTGTGGGGACGTGTCAGCAATGTTATGTTTCCATAAATTCTCTGAAGTTTTTTGACAATCTCCCCTGTTCCATCGGGGCTTGAATCATCTATAACTATTATCCTTGAGTTTATTCCCAAATTTTCAATTGTGTGTATTAGGCTTTCAATGTTTTCAGCTTCACAGTATGTTGGGAGAAGGATAGCAACAGAAGAATCATCTCCGCTCTTCTTGTTTTCCTCCACCTTCTTGTCTCCTTTTTAAGGACGACCTCTTTGTTGGGGGTTTCTGTGGACGTTTGCCCTTGGCAATTATTAAAAAGTTTTTAGCGGCTCAGAATCCGAATAAAAACCCGATAAAAATCCAATAAGCTTTTCTAATACATGACCCGCTTTAGTAGGTGGTCCTAAAATTCACAGGGGCAAGGCATGAGCAGAACAATGGAACCAGCAAGTCTGACGGAATTTGAAAAGCTAAAAGAGATAGTTTGCGAGAACTTCCAAGTAGAGGAGGCCCTAATAGAGCATAACATTCCCACTTTCTATCTTAAACAACCTCAAGAAACAAAACAGGCGTTTCTTAAACTGCTTAAAAAGCTTGAGTTGATGAATTTTGTGGCGTTTTTAAGAAGAGCTGATGGAAAGCTTGTCCTTAAAATTGTCAGGAAACAGCCTGTTAAACCCAGCAGGGTTCTCGTTAATTGGCTGCTGTTTATTGCAACCATCGGAACGACTTTTACAACTGGATATATTTTGGCATCAAATCTGGCTTCAATCGGTGGAGAAATAGACCCCATTTTTGGAGGAGTTACATTTACAATAGCCATTATGGCAATTCTGGTTGTGCATGAAATGGGGCATAAACTCACAGCAAACAAAAATAGGATAGAGGCAACACCTCCATACTTTATTCCGGGTCCACCGCCAATAATTGGTGGAGGAATAGGAACCTTCGGAGCGGTCATAGTTCAAAAGTCTCTTCCACCCAATAAAGACGCCTTATTTGACATAGGAATGAGCGGACCAATCTCCGGCTTCATAATAGCCACAATTGTTACTGCGGTGGGTTTGGCTATGTCTGTACCAGCCCCGCCCACTGAAGAAGCCACCATCCTTCCGGTTCCCCTAATCATGGTCATCATTGGCGAATTGCTTAGAATTGGTGGATTGGTTCCCGTTCGCCCTCAAGGAAAAGTACTTTATTTGCATCCTGTGGGTTTTGCTGGTTGGGTCGGCTTTGTTCTTACAATGCTTAACCTTTTGCCCGCAGCAATGCTTGATGGAGGACACATCGCCAGATCTGTAGCCGGAGACAAAGCTAGAGCCATTCTGACCATAGTGTCAGTCGTCTTGTTGCTAATTAGTGATTTTTGGTTGATGGCATTATTTGTTCTCTTCTTAGCAATGCAAAGGCATCCTGGACCATTGGATGATGTTTCAAGTCTATCCACTGGGCGAAAAATTATAGCGGCTGTTTTGGTAGTAATTTTTGTTTTTTCGTTTCCTATATTCTGAATTTTCGATTAGTTTTTTCTGTAGTTTTGTTGAACATGAAAGCAGAAACGTTAATAAATATTACGACTTCAGATGATTCATGAAGGCGCAATGTGGGAAAACTCATGAAGGGAATCCCGATACTGATAGTCTTCTTTTCAATGTTCTTAGCCGCTTCGCTTTTGATTCCCTCATCCATATTTCCAGGAAACTTCATATGCGCCTTAATTGGAAGAATCGCTGAAGAATACCAGAAGTTTGTAGGTGCCCTCATCAACGGGGTCTTTTATGGAGCCATACTGTGGCTTGTTTTTGTTGCAGTGAGCCGAAAATTTGAGAAGGAGCAGTAAGTTTAGCACTTTTTAGCCTTCAATAGGTTGTTGTAGGAAGCCCACCAGCCTTATGATGCTTCCACACTTGTTGCAGTGGAGAATGAGCTCCGCCAAATCGTCTCCTTTCACTTTTGTCTCAACAATCTGATAGACTTCCTCGGTTTCGTCGTCTGGAGATATTATTACACCACATTTTGGGCAGGGGAAGGCACCGTCTCCATCAATTTTTGTCAGGTCAACGGTGTAGGTTTCGCCCTTTTTAACTACGGCTTTCTTCATCATTTAACTGCGCCTTCTTTAACATTGACGTTTCAAGGTTTGACCAAAATATAATTAACCATTATGAATCAAAAATCAATATTCCAACTAAACTTTGCAGTTTATGGAGAGGGTATCCCGGCGACCTTTGGAAATGGGACAGCATCCCAAATGTTTTCAAGACCGCAAATAAACCTCGTCAGCCTTTCAACACCTATTCCAAAACCTGCTGATGGCGGAATGCCAGCCCTCAGCATTTCTAAGTACCACGCATAATCAGACGGATTTTCACCGTTTTTTAACATCCTTTCCAAAAGTTTGCTGTATCGATATTCTCTTTCCCCGCCAGAAATTGCCTCCCCGAAACCTTCTGGATATATAAGGTCAAAATCCTCCAAAACGCCGGGCTCTTCTTCGCTCTCCATGTAGTAGAAGCTTCTTGCCGTGACTGGAAAGTTTGTTATCCAGAAGGGCTCACTATGCATTTGTGATATGGCTTCTTCTGCTTCCCAGGGAATTTCTTTGCCATATTCCACGTTTATCCCCATGCTTTTGAAAATCTCAAGGGCTTCCTTGTACGTGTATTTTTTGAAGGGCATTCTTGGCACTTTTAGGGTTTTTAGGCGTTCTCCAAGCTCTTTGCCGCACTTGCTTTTCACTTTGGCTATCACGTGGCAGAGCATTCTTTCGCCAAGCTCCATGACATCTTCGCATTTGGCGTAGGCAACTTCAAGGTCTATTTGCCTAAACTCCGTTAGGTGGCGGCGTGTTTTCACGGTTTCCAATGGTTCCAGGCGAATGTTTGGGGATAAGGCGAAAACCTTTGGCAAAGCTGTGATAATCATTTGCTTGTAAAGTATCATGCTGCTCATAACTTTGAAGGGAACACCATAATAGTCTATAGTGGCTTGCTTTGCCCCCCTAATGCCCGGATCTGTTGCGGGTCCAATTATCGGCGCCAAAATTTCAACGAAACCCTCCTTTTTTAAGAACTCCCTAATTGAGGATACTATCTCATCTTGAACTCTAAAGACGTTTGCCAGTCCGTTGTCTCTCAGTGTGAGATATCGTTTCTTTAGACTTTCGAGGAGGCTGCCGCTCATGAGGGTGAAAATGCCACTTAATGTTTTTAAATTTTTTATTGAAAATTCTGTATTTTTATCAAACAGTAACCTTTTTAAGTTTTAAATCATGTAATTTTTTCACATGAGCCTCAAACTTGACGAAAAGGATTTGGCAATACTGGATTTGCTGCAGAAAAACTGTAAAATGACGGCAAAGGAAATTGCCAGAATAATAGACTCGCCAATTACAACAGTCTTCGCAAAAATAAAGAGGATGGAACAGCAGGGAATAATAAAGGAGTATAGGGCTGTCCTAGACCATAAAAAGCTGGACTTTGGTGTAACAGCCTTCATACTGGCATCCTTCTCATACCGAACCAACAGGGAGGGAGAACCGTTATCGCAAAGAGCAATAGCTGAGCAAATCTCAAAGTTTCCAGAGGTTCAGGAGGTTCACATAATATCTGGAGATTGGGATATTCTAATCAAAGTTAAGGACAAGGATGTGGATTCCGTTGGAAGATTTGTAATAGATAAGTTGAGAACCGTAAAGGGTATAGAAAAGACGTTAACATGCATGGTTTTTGACACCCCAAAGGAGACAACAACCATACCTATTCCTGTGTCTTCAAAAGTTTTTAAGCGAAAATAATGTTAGAAAAACGCTTTTAGGCAGCTTTCAACGTTTATAAAGGCTACACCATACAATGTATGAAAGGGTAAAGCTTGAGAGGCGGAGTTAATCCATGAAATTTGATGTTGTGGTTGTTGGCGCAGGAACAGCCGGATGCCTAGCGGCAAAAACAGCGGCTGAAGCTGGCTTAAAGGTTTGTTTGGTTGAAAGAAAGCCCCAAAAGGAGATTGGCGAGAAAGTTTGTGGAGACGCCTTAGGAGAGCATCATCTAAAAAGCCTTGGTCTTGAGCCTCCTCAGCACGGTGAGCTGGAAAGGCGAATAGAGGGCGTTAAAATATACTCGCCAGACATGGAAACAGTTTTCACCGTTAGGCATGAGGACTTTTCAGGCTACCTTTTGAATAGGCGGCTTTTTGGACAGTGGCTTCTGAGAATGGCACTAGATAATGGAGCCGTTCTATTCGATTCAACTCAATGTTTGGAGCCGATAATTGAGGGAGGTTTTGTAATTGGTGTTTTGGCTAAAAACATGAAAACTGGCGAGAAGGTTCGTTTTGAAGGAAAAACTGTTGTGGATGCCAGCGGTTTTCTAGCCGTTGTCAGGCGGAAACTTCCAAAAGAAATGGGAGTTGAGGGGGAAATAGCTAACGAGGATGTAGAAGCTTGCTATAGGGAGATTAGGCAGCTCAAACAGGAAGTTGGAGACAAAAACTATTGCGAAATTTATCTAAACCAGAAGGTTACCCCTGGCGGCTACACTTGGATTTTCTACAAAAGCAGTGCAAAGGTTAACGCTGGACTTGGAGTTTGCATGCGAGACAATTTTCCAAACCCAAAAGAACAGTTCTACAAGCACATTTTAACAAAGCCCCTTTTCGATGGTTCATTATTACTTAATGGCGGAGCATGGTATGACCCCACAAGGAGACCCTTGGACAATATGGTTGGAAACGGCGTAATAATCACTGGAGACGCCGCATGCCTCGTGAACCCCATCCATGGAGGCGGAATAGGACCGTCAATGATAAGCGGGTATTTGGCTGGGAAAACTATTGTTGAAGCTTTGGAGAAAGGTGACGTAAGCAAAGAGGCTTTATGGCAGTACAATGTCAAGTACATGGAAAGTTATGGGACGAAGCAAGCTTCCCTTGACGTTTTTAGGCTTTTGCTATTGAAGAGCAGCAATGAAGACTTGAGCCATGGCATGAAATACAAACTTTTAACTGAAGAGGATGTTTTGAAGGCTGGTTTGGGCGAGGATTTCCACCTGAATATAACCGAGGCTGCAAAACGGGTTTTCAGAGGCCTAAAGCGTGTCCACTTTCTGAACAAGTTGAGGGTTACAGTCAACCTGATGAACAAGGTTAAGGCTCATTACCGAAATTATCCAAAAACGCCTAAAGACTTTGAATGGTGGCGGCTGAAAACTGAGGCTTTGTTTAAAGAGGCGAAATCAAAGCTTATGGGATAATGCGACACATGCGGGTTGCAGTTTTAGCCACCGGCGGGAAGGATTCCACCCTCGCCCTCTACCGAGTTCTAAGTTTGGGCTATGATGTGAAATGTTTGGTTAGCATGATTCCGCTGAGGGAGGACAGCTGGATGTTTCATTACCCAAACATTCATCTGATGGACTTGTTTGCGGAAGCCGTTGGAATCCCACTTGTTAGGGGCGAAACCTCAGGGGCAAAGGAGGTTGAAGTTGAGGATTTGAAACGTGTGGTGGCGGGGCTTGACGTGGATGGAATTGTTTCTGGGGCTATAGCCTCAAACTATCAGAGGGCGAGGATAGAGGAACTCTGCAAACAGTTGAGGCTTAAGTGCCTAACACCCCTCTGGCACGAAAGCCCGATAAGCATCCTAAGGGAGATACTAGACCTAAAATTTGAAGTTATAATAACTGGCGTTTATGCCTATGGCTTCTCGAAAGAATGGCTTGGAAGAAAACTTGACATGAAAACTTTTGAGGCGTTAATTGAACTGAACAAGCGGTTTGGCGTCTCCATTGTGGGCGAAGGAGGCGAATACGAAACGCTGGTGCTTGACGCCCCATTTTTCAAGAAAAGGTTGAAAATTGTTGAGGCTGAAAAAGTTTGGAAGGGGCAAGGCGGCTATCTCCTTGTTAAAAAGGCCGTGCTTGAGGCTAAGACCTAACAGCCTTGTTGGAAAAGTTTATTTTGTTGGTTGGGGAATCATTGAGAGCCAGTGGCGGATGAGAATCCGCTGGGATGTAACCATTTGGTTGAACCATAAACCGTGGGCGAGGTGAAAAAGTTGGCGTATAAATATATTGCAGAGGCTTGGAAAAAGCCTGAAGAATCCTACGTTGAAGAGCTGATGCGTCAGAGGTTGATAGAGTGGCGGAAGGAGCCAGCAATAGTTCGTGTTGAGAAGCCAACACGCTTAGACAGAGCCAGAAAACTTGGTTATAAGGCAAAGCAAGGCTTCATCATTGTCCGTGTCCGTGTTAGACGCGGTGGACTGCGAAAGCAGCGTCCAAAGGCTGGAAGAAGACCGAAAAGGATGGGTGTTCGAAAGTATAAGCCGGCGAAAAGCCTTAGGCTCATAGCGGAAGAACGAGCGGCAAGAAAGTTTCCAAACTTGGAAGTCTTAAACTCCTACTGGGTTGGCGAAGACGGACGCTTCAAATGGTTTGAAGTCATTATGGTTGACCCGCATCACCCGGCTGTTAAGGCTGACAAGGACATAAACTGGATATGCCAAAAACAGCATAAAGGAAGAGTCTTCAGAGGCTTAACAAGCGCCGGCAAAAAAGTGAGAGGTTTAAGAAAGAAGGGGCGCGGAGCAGAAAAAGTCAGACCAAGCCGTAAAGCAGCAACAGGAGACTAGCCTACAATGGCTGAGGTTAAGCCGTTCGTCTTTAAAAAAGGCGGAAAACAACGCTTAGGAAAGGGCTTCAGCCTTGGAGAGCTGAAAGAGGTTAAGTTAAGCCTAAAACAAGCCTTGAAGCTTGGCATTCCTGTTGACTCTCGTAGGAGAACAGTCCACGAGGATAATGTGAAATCTCTCAAAGAATTTTTAGCAACTTCGTTAAAGCCTAAAACTAAGCCTAAGGCTGAGGCAAAAATTGAGAAGATTTTAAAGCCACCGGCCACTAAGAAGAAGGGAAAAGCTAAAAGCATGAAGAAGAGTAGCAAGTAGCAGTGATGCCGTTTTGTATTCTAAAGTTCCAGTAACCCACATTGATGTAAGGGTATTTGCCCACGCCACAGAAGACGAAGAGAAAGTCTTGTCCGCGGTGCGCAACACACTTCCACCACAAGTTTCTGAAAACATTGTTTTTAAAAAGTCTAATTTAAGCGGGCATCATGGAAACCCAATAACCCTTTTCGAGGCTAAAATTAAGGAGAAAGAGCATGTTAAGGCTTTTCTTGAAAGGCTCGCTTCAGGCCTAAGCATTTTAGACAAGGAAATATTGGGCGGCGAAATTGAACAGCACATTGAAAGGGGATGCCTTTACATAAGGCTTGACAAGCAGGCGGCTTATCTAAACGAGTTTAGGCTGGGCACAACAGACCCCATACACTTCAAAATCCATTTTAAGAAATCCAATATGAAAGAGATTGCCGACGTTTGCAGAAGTTTTGGGATAATTCCATGAGGAGAGTTTTCGCAGACCTAAACCTTCAGCCAAACCTAAGCGACATGGAACAGGCTAGGCGAATGATAGCCAAAGCTTCAGATTTGGGCTATCGCCTAATAGCCATACCAGTGCCGCCATCGCCAAGTCTTGCCGAAAAATATGTTCAGCAGTTAAGAGGAATATGCCAAGAAGGAGCTGTAGACTTTGCTTCGCGTCTAAATTTAAAGCCAAAAACGCCAAGGGAGTTGCTCCAGCTTTTGAGAAAATTCCGTAGAAAATTCGAAATAATAGCTGTTATGTGCGATTCGAAGGCTGTTGCGAGACAAGCTGCAAAAGATCACCGAGTGGACCTCCTAAACTTCCCGTCCCCAGAACCCCACAGAAGATTTTTCGACAAGGCGGAAGCGGAGCTAGCATCAAACAGCCAAGCCTCGCTGGAGATTGAAATAAGACCCTTGCTCACTCTAAAAGGACCAGCCAGAATAAGGCTTCTGTCAACATTGCGGAAAGAGGCAGCCATAGCTAAAAAGTTTCAAGTGCCAATTGTGGTTTCTAGCGGTGCAACAAGCGAGCTTCTGCTGAGAAAACCCCTTGAAATGGCAGCGCTGGCGACCCTTTTTGACTTAAACAAGCCGTCAGCCTTAGACGCAGTTTCAAAAAATCCTTTGGCGATTGTTAAGAGAAACCGCGAAAAGCTCGGTCCCCGCTTTGTTGCTCCTGGAATACGCCTAATAAGGATGGGAAAAGATTGCAAAAAAAATTGAGACGCCGCTACCTAGCATTAAAATTGGAGTCTGCGGAAAAGTTTGAGGCAAGAGAGTTTCTCGACGCTTTATGGGGTGCCATTTTAAGGTTGTATGGCGAATATGGGGCAAGCAAAACAAGCTTGACACTAATCGATTATGACGGTGAAACTGGAACTGCAATAATCCGCGTAGCCCACACAGAACTTGAAAAGGTCAGAGCCGCCATAGCGACAATAACGGATATAAACACTAAACCAGCAGCCGTTCATGTCCTAACGGTTTCCGGCACGTTAAAAGCTCTTCAAAGAAAAGTTAGAACAAGCCACCAGCAGCAATCAGTTTAAAAGATTGGAAGCATATTCTAATTTTGGGGGATGATGACGCCGTCCCAGTCTGATAGATGCAATATGAGGAGCTCATGACGGCCAGACCCCTATCATTAAGGCAAAATTTTAGCGAAGAAGTCTAGCCATTCTAGCTTTTTTCCGTTTTTGCCCAAAAGCCAGTGCTAAAAGCATCCCAGCGACAAAGCCGCCTATGTGCGCCCAGTAGGCAATTTTGCTGCCGATTTCAAATAAGCCGTAAAACCATTGCATTATAAACCAGAAGCCGAGAAAAATGACTGCTGGGATTGGTAGTATAAAATAGACAACCCATGTTAGGATTCTAGCCTTTGGAAATAATATAAGATAGGCGCCTAAAACTCCGGAGATTGCTCCGGAAGCCCCTACAACCCCTATGGTAAAATCGACAGGGTAAGTTAAACCGAGATATAGGCTTAATATGTGGGAGAATGCGGCTGCCAAGCCGCAAGCTATGTAGAATGCCAAATAGCCTACATGTCCAAAAACGTCTTCAACATTGTCTCCAAAAATGTATAGGAAGAGCATGTTTCCAAAAAGATGTAGCCAATCAGCATGCATAAACATGGAAGTTACCAAAGTGTAAAGCCTCTGTCCATGGACAACATCGCTGGGTTTCATGGTAAACTTATCTTCAATTTCACTGGCAACTTTAGGTGAAAAATAAATTTCAGAAGAGGAAAGCCAGTAAACCGCGAATATGACGATGTTAACAATTAACAGCATGCGGTTGACGTGGGGTGTTCGAAACGGTCGGTTTAAATCCTTTAATGGAAGCAAGCTTTGTCCTCGCAAATACACTGTGTTTTGTGCGGTGCTTTAATGTTTACCACTGAAAGTATTGGGCTGGGCATTGATTGGTGTTAATAGGTTAGGCATTCAACCATTTTGCTACAGGTTAAACACTCGTCGGGTATTGGCGTATTCTTTGGACGCTTCTTCAAATAGCCAAAGAAATGTTCACACCCCGTCTTGTCTGAATCGCTTTTCCCGCTCTTGCGCACAACAACCGTGGAGGCTTTTTCCTCCTCTCGACCTTCTTCGCATTTTGCAGGTTTAACATCTCCAACCTTTGTTAGACAACGCGGACAAGCATAATAAGTTCTGGAAGAACCACCAGAAACAATAGTTGCCAAGATGGGTTTCTCAAAGTTTTCGCCACAACCATCACATATCAAACCTTCATGTCTAGAAAAGAGGTATCCGCCATATCTTGCTGATGTGACGTTTTCAGACATTTTAACAGCCTCAATTAGTATGCTAAATATTGATATTTAATAAACCTTTTTGCACAAACGTACAACACAAAAACAGCACAGCAAAAATGGATAAATAATCAAGATTTTGTTTAAAAAGTGGTTCTTCATAGAA
>Ga0272445_1001695_pt1 | contig 16555 bp, 21 predicted proteins | sample YNPCB0031_FD_194404 | JGI IMG/M metagenome (GOLD analysis project Ga0272445, IMG submission 194404) | Hot spring sediment microbial communities from Yellowstone National Park, WY, United States - YNP-CB-003-1 | ecosystem: Environmental > Aquatic > Thermal springs > Hot (42-90C) > Sediment... | reverse complement strand
GGTACGGCGAGACAAACGCCGCGAAGACCGCCACCCCGTTCCGCGCCAAGAGACGCGCCACCCACGCCACCCGCAGGAGGTGACGCCGCCTATCCTCCCTAGAGAACCCCACGTCTGTGTTTATGGTGGAGCGGACCCAGTCCCCATCTAGCACCTCGGCCCGCAGACCCCGCCCCCTCAGCCGCTCCGCCGCCATAGAGGCAATGGTGGTCTTACCCGCGGCCGGAAGCCCCGTAAGCCAAACCACAAACCCCCTCCCACACGTCACAGCACCCTCTCCAGAAACCCAGCCACGTCCAACGCGTGGAGGTCCTTACGCCTCGCGTCGCCCCACGTGGCGGCGTAGAACCCGTTGAAGCTGTGAAGCGAGTCGTCAGGCCCCCTGTCGTTCCCCTCAAGCCACGGCGACTCCCAGCCCACCGTCTGCACCGGCCTAACCCGCAGAGAGTCGAAATACACCATGAGGTCAGGCGCATCTCCCCTAACCGCCCGATAAAGCTCAGCGGGCTCAAAAACCGCGTTCCTTATGTAGCCCCACGGAGCCTTAAGCACGGAAAGCCTCCGCCTAAGCTCCCGCTTGACGTCCACAGCCTCCTCGCCCACCGCGTTGATGAAAACCCGCGCGTAGTACCCACCCCACGCCACCGCCAGGCTCCGGTCCCAGTCCACCACTGCGTCGACGTCCTCGCCCCTAGACGGCTCCCTCCTAAACCGCAGAAACCCCCACTCAGCCAGCAACTGATTAAGGGCCAGCACCCCCCGCTGGGCCTGATTCCCGTGGTCAGACACCACCAGGATCTCCACATCCCTCGGCAACTTCTTAAAGAGACGCCCCGCCAGCTCGTCCACAAGCCGGTAATAACGCGGAATCTTGTCCTCATGCGGATTACCCGGGACATACTGCGGATGATCCACATCCCAAAACTTCTGAAACAGGTGATGCGCCCTGTCGGTGCCGATCTCGTGAAGCACGAAGACGTCCCAACCCCGCTCAAGAAGACGCTCAGCCGCCCTAAACCTAAGCTCCGTCATCTCCACAAGCGCCTTAAACGCCTCCTCCTTCCTGTCAGTACGGTACTCTACGTCGAAGACGTAGCGGCCAAGCTCCGACGCCAACTCAGGCGGGTAGGTCCACGGCCGCCCCGCAGGAGTCAAGAAATCGCTGACCCACAGCCCGTAGGGCCTCGGCGGGTAGCCAGGCGGAAGGCCGATGACGATAGACCGAAGCCCCCGCCTCTCCCAAACGTACTGCTCCCGCAAGTCACGCGACGTCACCACATACCCCCGCCGCGACGAGCGATCCAGATGCCTAAACCCGTAGATCCCCAACTCACCCGGGTCCCGCCCCGTAAACATAGAAGCCCAGGCAGGCACCGTGATAGGCGGATCCACCGCCCGCATGACCCCCCACGACCCCCGAGACGCCACCTCCGCAATGTTAGGAAGAAAATCCCTAAGCCGCTCAAACACCTCAACCGGCATGCCGTCCAACGCCAACACAAACACCCTAGCCACGGCGCATAGACGCGGCACATATATAAACATTAACGCAATGCAGAAACATTCAGCGGAAAGAAATAAAAACACCCAGGCGAGAAAAGACGTGCGCAGACACACAACCCTATCGATACCCACAGCCCTCTACAGGCAACTGGAAGAAATGATACGCGGCACGGGCTTCACCTCAGTCTCCGAATACGTCACCTACGTCCTAAGAGAAGTGGTAGCACTCAAAAAAGGCAAAGACCCCCACCTCACCCCAGAAGACCTAGAACAAATACGCAAAAAACTAGAAGCCCTAGGATACCTCTAAGGCGCGTAAACTATATATAACGGGGCCACACAGCCGCCGTGCCATGCGTCGACATAGACGACAAGCTGTGGGAAGCCCTACAGCGCGAGGCCAAGACACGAGGAGAAGACCCACGCCAAACCCTCAAGCGGATACTAGAACTCTACTTCGGCTACGGCGAGGAAGAGGAGAAGGAAATCATACGCCGCCTACGCGACCTCGGATATGCCTAAACCCAACATCGTCATCATCGTCCTCGACACCCTCCGCGAAGACCACGCCCAAGGCCTAGACAGGCTCCTCGACTACGGCTTCGTCAAATATCAAAACGCCATAGCCCCCGCCCCCTGGACGCTACCCTCCCACGTTTCTATGCTCACCGGCCTATACCCCTCAGAACACGGAATACACGAAAAAAAGGAGATCTTCGCCGCAAAGATCGCAGAACTCTCACAAATCCGCATGGCCAAACTCGCCGACCACAACATAATAACGAAAAAGAAAGACAAGGGCTACACGACATATCTCATATCGGCCAACCCTTGGATTAACCCATATACAGGCTTCGCCGCAGACCACATCTTCTACATAGACCCCCTCACAAGCATCCTCTATACAGACGACATGTATGAAATAGATAGAGAAGTAAGGGAATACGGAGGACGTATAAAATTCGTGCTCAACAACCTCAAAAACCTAAGACTTCAACAGAAAGCGGCAAAACTCTACATAACCAGACGCGTGAAGAAGATCCCAAAATACCTCTCCGAAAGAGCCGTAATGGAAAAGGGTGCGAGAACAGTCCTATCGCTCCTAGAAGCCCTAAACCTCCAGGAGCCCTATCTACTCTTCATCAACATAATGGAGGCGCATGACCCCTACACGCGCCTCACACGCCTCAAGAAGTTCTACTGCTACATCGCGGAGTGGCTAGCCACCGGCAGGATAAACCCCGAAGCCCCCAAGCTCTGGAGAAACTACCCAGCCCACGCCAAGAGGGCCATAGACAGAGCCGTAGAGATCGTGGCGACGCTCGCCAGGAAGACCAAACTAGACAACACCCTGGTAATAATCACGGCAGACCACGGCGAACTGCTCGGCGACGACGGCCTAAGTCACGTTAACTCCCTAAAGGATGGAAACATAAGAGTACCACTATACGTCAAATACCCAGAAGGATGGAAAAAGAAAAATCAAAAAACCTACATTCCGCTCACAGACATACCAAAGATATTAGACCCCTCCACAGACACTATAGCATCCGACTTAGCCGTAGCTGAAACCTTTGGTGTAATTCACCCAGACTTGTTCCAAAAATGTGGATTGGGAAACCCGCCGGTCAACTTGTTTTATCACAAAATAAGAATATTAGGCAACAAGGTAGACATCTTATTCAACAAAACCCTAGAGCAAGTAGAATACGCCAAAGGCGAGCGAGCGCAGGAAATACTTAGAAAGCTACTTCACTAACGACGCCGAGAGAGAAACCTCTTCACTGCCACCATAATAACACGGTTACACCGCGTTGTAACAACTTACGCACAACAAAACTTCCTATGACCACAACCACCCGTCACCACATTTGTACGGGACCAATCAACCATAGCGTCCTTCTCCCTTCGCTATTTATTTTTACTGCGCTGAAACCTGGTTGAATGACTCTCTCAAAAACCGCCATATATCGCCACAATACGGCACCAATTACAGCCTAACCACGCTATCGGACACCTTTCTCATCTATCGAACCAAAGCGCGCTTAGCCATAATCCTCTTCAGATGCCTAAATCGGTACCAAAACCGGAAAAAGGTTAAGACAAGGGACGAAAAAAGCACCCCACCCCAGCAAGAGACCCCACCAACAACAGGTCCACGGCCTACGGCGGTGGCACAAACTCCCCTCCCCATCGCCTTGCACCCAAAACCCCCGCCCAGCCGCCAACTCCTCAAAAACCGTCCACCTAAAAGACACCGGGACGTCCTCAATAAACCCACGCGCATCAACCCTCGCCGACGGAAACCGCAACATAACCTACAACCCCAGCCCCTCCAGTAGAGACCCCCGAAGTGACGCCCCGTCACGAGGAGGGCACAACACCCGCCACCGCCTTTATCCACACATATCTCTCGTAACACGAAATCCAGAAGAGAGAAAAAGGTGTTATAATGCATTGATTACTACGGTGATGTTGTGCTTTCGCGATCTGTAGAACCTTCTCTATAAATCTTGTATTAACACGGATACTATTCATGCCTATTACGCCCACATCTTTTTCGAAATTTTTATGAGACATTTAGTTGTATCATCTATAAAATAGACTTTTGTAAAGCCAAGTGTCTTAGAATAATCCCTCAATATCGAACCGCCTTCCTTACGTATTCTCTAGGGTAGAGATCATCGTAATCTAATAGGAAAATGTGTGTAGCCTGTGCCCTTTTCAAACAGCAAACCAACGCTTCAAGGGCTGACATATGTTAATGCTCTATTACATGAATAAGCTCAGGATGTTTCAGCAGAATTGATTTAGAATGGAATTTGTATCATCCTCTGATCTTCTATCGTTACATACCAATACTTAGCTTGGTACCTTTTAGCGCATTTAAATTTTCAAGGTACATATTGTAGAGCTTTACTTGTGTATTTTCAGCATTGTAGGCCCGGATAATTATCATTACCATAATTTAATGGCAACAACGATTACTTCCTATATATCATATCTCCTTAGCCTTTCAACTTCTAAGAAGAATAATCTTTAATAATTTAACATTATCCTTATTAATAAATCTGAGTTAATAACATGTCCTCATATACTTACACGTAATCGCGATCTCCTCTTATTTATGAGACCTGTTAATAGTGCTAAAGAACCTATGGTCAACTGGAGGGGGTAAATTAGTAAGCCATAAAAAGCTATGGCATTTTTGAATTTCATATGATCTCTTAAGACCTTAACAAAAAGTCCGATCATCGCTAAGAGTGTAGTAAGTATGACGGGAAGAACTCCTCCTACGATAAATAAAGCTACCAGTATGAACAGAAGAATGATTGGTGAGAGGTAAAGGACGGTAGTTTGAGGATAATATTTGAGCAAACCGTGCTTTCTGGCGGCTTGCGCGTGACCTTTGATGGGTCTCCATAGATACCTTATGAATGAGCGCAAGCTCTCCCACTCACCACTTTGATGAAATACTATAGCTGAAGGATCATACAGAATTCTATACTTTTTGCTAACACGATAGGCAAACTCTGTATCATCGGCATCGCAAAGACTTTCATCAAAGAACCCGACTTCTTCAAATACTTTCCTTCTAAATGCCATATTAGTACCACGCCCAAAAACACCTATATCAGGAGAAATACGTGAAAACTCCAAGTCTCTCTTAAACTTACAAAACTTTTTCAACAAGCCGCCACTCCCTTCATCCGATACCACCATACGTCCAAAAACACCACCTACATCCTCCGATTTAAAGTTCTTAACTAAATTCTCGATCCACCTTGGGTGCGCATATTCGTTGCCACCAGTAAATGCTATAATATCACCTGTTGAGTTCTTCACGCCAATGTTTCGAGCATGTGCAAAACCTAAACCAGGTTCTATGACAAGCTTTAAGTTTTTATATCTTGAGTACTTACTCATTATGAGCTCGCGGGTCCCATCAGTAGAATTACCGTCGACGACTATAATCTCTATATGAAGATACGTCTGAGCTAGAAGCGAATCTAAACATTTCTCAATATGCTCAATCTCATTCCTCTCAATAACAACTATGCTAACACGCATACCTGCTAATACCTAATGTGAAAATATTATATTTCTCCATCTAGATAAAGTAGCAGTGTATCCGTAGTATTTTTCTACAAATCTCTTGCCATTTAAGCTAACTTCTTTAAGCCTATCTTTCGGCATGTTTAAAATCCGTAGTATGTGGTTTGCTATATTTATAGGTTCTAGAGAGCCATGTATGTAATAGCCCGTAACATTATCCTTGATCACATCCGGTATCCCTCCTATAGGCGTTGCTAAGACTATACTTCCGCAAGCAAGAGCTTCTAGTATTGTATTGGGAAGGCCATCGGCTCTAGATGGAAATACAAAAATAAGAATCTTACTTAGATAACGTGGAAGGTCTTTGCGGCTAACATATTTTATGTGTATAATTCTATCTCTGAATTCATGATCATTATCTATTATTTTACGGATTTTAGGCTCAAGAACGCCAGATCCTATAAGTAAAAATCTTATCTTTGGGTTTAATCGCGCAACAATTCTAAAAGCCTCTATTAATTCTATAGATGCTCTACGATGTTCAAGGGCACCAACATAACCTATGACTTCATCACGCTCTTGGATTGGTGGACATTCGCTAAAAAATTCCAGATCAGCGTATAAAGCTCCATAATCTATTACCTTGTTAATAATTAATGGCTTAAACATTTTAATACCCGGAACGTATTTCCGCATGCTCTTAGATTCCACTATTATATATTGCGCTAATAAAACAGAAAATAGCTCTACTAGGTATGTACGAACTGTACTGAGAATATGCCTAAGCGTTCTAGATCCCATATTTATCATATACGAGAATCCTCCAGCGAAAATATACGTTCGTTTACAGAATAGCCGAGCTAATAATATAGCCGGAATATTTATCGTACCCATGATTATAGCGTTTTCAGGTTTATCGTTTCTTATTGCAATGAATAATCTTAGAAGTTGTATTAAATGCAGTATCCACTCCTTTAACCATGAGAGTAGAGAATATTTGTACTGAGATATCAAGGGTTCTTTTGAGTCTAAAATAATTATATTAGTGCTAAGTAGTTGCTCTTTTGCTAAATCTAAAAGTGCCTCGTATGTGATTCTTGATATTGCTATAGTAACCTTTTCTGAGTTATGTGTAATTATATTAGAGATTTTCAATATATGTGCTGCCCTAGTTATATTAATATTTCCCTCGAATATCACTAAGGTATTGCTGTTACTCACTTCTAGTGCCTAAAGCAAGGTTATTTAAGGCTTTTCAGAAGATATACCTCCTCTAACAGTCTCACAGCTAACCTCTTATAACTGAATTCTCTTTCAACTTTCTTTCTAGCGTTTCTTCCCATCTCTATGCGAATTTCGGGGTGCTCAAGTAAAAATAAAATCTTTGATGCTAATTCCTTTACTTCACCTCTTGGAACTAAGAATCCGTCTATACCATTACTTATTATTTCGGAGATTCCGCCTACGTTGAAAGCAACGACAGGTTTGGAGCACGCCATAGCCTCTAGTACCACAAGACCGAAAGGTTCGTTCCAGATGGATGGTACTATACAAACGTCGGCTGCAGAGTATGCTCCGACGAGTTCGTGACTTGGTAATGATCCTAGGTATACAACAGAGTTTTCTATTTTTAGCGATTTTATTAGATGCGAGATATAGGAGAAATATTGGCTTCTCTCACCTGAAAAGTCGCCTTTAGGGCCTACTATAACTAGCTTTGCTGTTGGAAACTTTGAAAGGATTAAGGGCATAGTTTTAATTAACTTGTCAAGACCCTTTTCAGGGACGATCCTCCCCACATAGAGTAGTAAAGGCTCATTTTGAATGCCTAGCTTTTCACGGAACATCTTTGCTCTTACCTCATCAAATTTGATAAGATCAGTATCAACGACATTATGTAACACTTTAATTCTAGTTGAATCAACATTGAATTTTCGTGTAATCTGTTGCTTTATATAGTTACTTACTGCACATATAACATCATAATTCGAAAAAATGAACCTGTCCAAAATGTTCCCAGTATATTCGCCATGAACAGTGAGAACGAATAGTGCTTTACTTCCAAAAATTTTTCTCCACATTAGCGATGCTAAGGCAGTAGAGGGATAATGAGAGTGAACAACGTCGATTGAGCCGTATCTCCTTTCTACTCTAGAGAGCATCTCGCTTAACTTAATAACCAAAAAAGGTACATTTTTATATATAGTAGCTCTCGGAATTCTAAGAACATTTATGTGTGGCAACCTATAGGTATGAACATATAGATTTTTATTAACTGCTATAGTTTTCTCGCTATTACCTACAGATATTATGTGCATCTCAACACCCATTTGTGATAAAAACTTTGAAATGTTCCATACATATGTTTCAATAGCGCCTCCGTACTTTGGCGGAGTGGGTAGAACGTCAGAGCTTAATTGTATTACTCTCATTTAGACTTCGCATATATCCTTATGGAACCACCAAAATAAACCAGATTTAGTTTTTGTGAAATTTGTTGTTCGTATAAACGTCGTTGGCTAACGCGGTCGATATATCCTGACAATACATCCAGCGAGTCTTCGTAGTCGTTAAATATTACTGCATAGTAGTTGCTTGATTTATTACCATATATTTTTATGTATTTTGGAAGTGAAATAAATCTAGTAGTTTCATTTTCTTGAAAGTCCATATATCCTTCAAAAAGTATTCCGTTTCGTAATGCCATGTATTCAATTAAATGTACATGATGCTCTACCCATATAACATTGCCTTTAAGATTTTTAACAGCAAAATCAGCTCCCTTTAGAGAAGAAGATGGATAGTAGTAGCCAGGATCATTATCGTGTATTATTACAGGCGACAGCGATAGAAAGACCATTAGCCCAATTATGAAGGTCCAATTAAGGGCTCTATTAAACTTCCCGAGTCTCGAATGGCCTACTTCCTTATTGTTAAAAAGGTACAATGACATGAGAATAGAAAATGGCATTAATGAAAACCAGTAAAATCTACTATAAGCCCCCATGGTAAGTGAAGAAAAGAAAGCTGAGAAGGCTACACCAAGAATACATATTATGAAGAATATTGCGGGAACGAGTAGTCTTTGCCGCATCTTAACAGCTTTAATATTTGCCAAGCTCCAAAAGATTACAGCAACTCCCAATAGGATCACAAACGCAGTTATAAATAATTTTATTAAAAGAGTCATTATGCGTATGGATGGAGAAGAAACTACTTTCACCGGTAACTCAATACTTTCTCTCATACTTATTGCACTAATAATCGAATTAATAATACGAAGAGCCCCAAGTGAAGAGTTTGTCAGCCACAATATCCAAGCAATTATAACAATAAACACAGTTACAGAAAGTACTTTATAAACCCTGTTTTCTTGATGTGTTAAAGAATAATATAGTACTAGTATAATAAATGGTGGAATGGTAACAAAAGGAAACAGACCATATGTACTCATACCTGATAGAGCTATTGGCAATAAAAGATATACAAATTTCATACTTTTTGTTTCAAAATAGAGAAGAAGTAGATATATAAATAATAGGAAAAACAACTGAGCCAAATCTCCAGGATATACATACACGATGAAATAGTGAAAAGCTACATAAATCATTGGTGATATAATAGCTATTTTTGAATTAGTAAATTTCTTAGAGATGACATAAAGCGTAAATAACATTATAAAACTAAATATAACAGGATAGAACTTCATAAAGAATATCGAATCTATGGAAGTTATCAACATGAAAGTGGAGTACAATAAATATGCACCCGGCTCATTTGATGCAGCCATCATAGTCACAGGTGGAGGAGTGTGCCCTCTTAGTAAGATCTTGAGTGACGCTGATGTGTGTATGTAGGTGTCTACGTACAAAGGTAAGTAATAAATGATGTTTGTTGTCCCATAAATCATAAGAACGAGACCTGTGATTATGAGAAAATCCAAGATGGGTTTTCTTTCTTCTTCCAAAAATAACAGACGATAAACTATCACGATTAATAACATTACGAAGCTGAACCAATAAATCAATGAAAGATTTTTGGCGAAAATAAAAGGGTCAGGAGGTAATACCTTATCGATGGGAGGAGTTAAAAGTATTGATAAAAACCAAAAAATATATACAAATAAAACCAAAACTAAGAGTTTATTTCCCGGGAGCAGTTTATGTTTTATCGCTACAGTCTTAGCTATACGCATTTATCAATCTTCACCTGTTCCTTACCCCACTAATAGTTCTCTTAGAAGATTCTTTGCTGTCACTCTTACAGCATCTCTGGAGTTCATTAATGGTATAAATCCCAGACCTTTTATTTTGTCTATTTTCAAGGCTATTTTCTTGACGTCTCCGGGCCAGCCTACGCCGTGTAGGACGGGTCTGTAGGTCTTCTTGACGTTTGTCAGCCCCATGGCCTCTATTACCAGATCCGCCACTTCGTCTACGGTTATCCAGTCCTCCGCGGCTACGTTGTAGACGACGTAGGCGTCGGTGGTCTTTTTCCAGGCCAGGAGGGTGGCCTCCACGGCGTCGTCGATGTAGATGTAGCTCCTGACTTGTTTGCCGTCGCCGAGGATCTCCAGCTCGTGAGGGTTTTTCCTTTTATTTATGAGGTCCCAGATTACGCCGTGTCTGAGCCTGGGTCCCACCACGTTGGCGTATCTCAGCACGACGGCTCTGAAGCCGTAGAGCTTGGCGTAGGCGTGTATTAAGTGCTCGCAGGCGGCTTTGCTTGCGCCGTAGACCGAGACCGGCCTAAGCGGCGCGTTTTCGTCTACGGGTATCTCGTCCGGTTCGCCGTAGACGCTGCTCGACGAGGCGAAGACCAGCTGGCCTATGTCGTTTTTCCGCATGGCCTCTAGGAGGTTGAAGGTGGCTACGACGTTTTCGTTGAAGTGTATGTCTGGGTTTGTGGTGCTTACTCTGACTTCGGGGTTTGCGGCGAAGTGGAAGACGGCGTCTACGCCGCGGACTGCCTTCTGGGCGTCTTGGGGGTTTTTGAGGTCGCCGATTATCAGCTCGACGTCGCGTCGATGGGCTAGGTTTTCCAGTCTGCCGCTGCTTAAGTTGTCTATTATCCTTATCTGATACCCCTCGGCAGCCAGCCGGTCGACGAGGTGGCTCCCTATGAAGCCGGCGCCGCCCGTCACTAGGATCCTCACGGCGCGTTACTTCCTTGTGTATATATGCATTAGGGCCTCAATTATCTCCTCCCAGGTGTGCACGTCTCTCTTGCCTTCTGCGCCTAGTTTCTTGGCCAGTTCCTTGTCGTTTGCAAAAAACATTATCGCCTCAGCGAGGGCCTTTGGGTCTCCTGGCGGCACGAGAACCCCGTTTTCCATGTGCCTCACGCGGTAAGGTATGCCCCCGACTTTTGCCGCTATTACTGGCTTTCCTCTAGCCCAGGCCTCCGTGATTGCCATTGGGTAGACCTCAACGTAATTGCTAATGCTTGGAATGACCACCGCCGTGGCGGCATCTATGGCTCCGATTTTGGTTTCCTCGTCTACGAAGCCTAGGAAGTGCACCTTGTCGTCTACGCCGAGCTTTTTCGCTAGTGAAACGTAGGGGGTGTTGTCTCCGGGGCCTATGACCACTAGGTCCGGGCCTTTCTGTTCTTTTATATATGACATCGCGTGGATCAACACTGCAATTCCCTTCAGTGGGTGTAGACGGCCTACGTAGAGGACGTAGTAGGTGTAGATGCCGTATTTCTCCCTGAAGTTATCGCCGCTGTATCTATGTGCGATGAACCAGCTGTGTATTCCGTCGGGTACGTATTTAGCTTCTACGCCGTATTTCTTGAGCAGTTCCTGGTCTCGTAAACTTCTGGCTAACGGCACGTCTGTTACTGCCACCGCTTTCATTAGCAGGTTGCGTGCATAAAGGGGGCCTAGCCATCTGATAAGCATGTTGGGGTGATCATTAAGCGCGTCTACGGCCATGAAGTGCACAACTGTTTTCACCCCGAGTCTCTTGGCCCTCTCGATTATCTTTACTGTGAATAGACTATTTTGGCTGTGTCCGTGTACTACATCGGCGCTTTTAAGCAGGTCGCTGGGGTACTCCAGTGGGTACGTTAGGTCGGGGTAGCCGAGCCTAACGTTCCGAATCCTATGCACGTGGACCCCGTTCACCACTTCCTCTCTGGGCCTGCCCTCGGCGCCGTATGTGCTTGTTATTACGTGGACTTCGTGCCCGAGCTTGGCCATGCCTTCGGCCAGCGCCTTCACCACATTCTCCAGTCCACCTACTACTGGCCAGTAGTGGTGGTGTATATGTACTATTTTCATCTGTTCTTTACCGCCTTCATAATCCCTCTTATTGCAGGTGGCCCGTTTAGTAGGGCGTATGCGGTCAGTATTTCGTAGCTTAGCACCTTCTTGGCTACGGGGTACTGCCATTTCTCCATGAAATACGTGTGGTTTCTCCACTTCCAGTACATCCTGTCCTCAAGGTCCGAGTATCTATTACCTCCCTGCTCCGCCGCTATGTGGTAGGCGTAAAATCGGGGTTCGAAGATTATCTTAAGTCCCAGTTCTCTAGTCTGTCTCTGGAGGTCGCTTTCTTCCCTGTAGCCCGTCCCCCCGTAGTGCTCATCGTACTTGATGCCTTTGCTGAGCACTTCGGCTCTCATAGCCATCAGCGGAGTTGTGTATTCGGTTTCTCTGGGCCCGTGCTTTATGTTTAGTATTATGAAGCCTGTGGCTTTCGTCAACGCGTCGGCTAGGTACGGCACATTCAGGGCGAAGTCTGGGTCGACTTTCCTCTTCCTTAGGTTGATGACCCTGCCGCCCACGGTGCCCACCGAGCTGTCCCTGAGCCACAGGAGCGCTTGTGCTAGGGTTTTATCCCCTGGATATATGTAGTCATCGTCGTAGAGTGCCAATACATCGTTGCGGGCTAGGTTCTCCCTGGCGAGGTCTAGCACCCGGTTTCTGGCTTTGGTAGAGCCTCTTCTGCCGATCTTCAAGTCGTGAATGACCTCTAATCCGGCGTCCATGACCTCTCTAATCGCCTTTACGTATTGCTCAGCCTCTCCTGCAGTAGACGAGTCTACGACCACAATGAAGCCCCGAACTAGCTTGCTATCTGCGAAGGACTTCAGGCATAGCTTTAGCAACCTGGCCCTGTTGTATGATGGAATGCCGACAAATACCCTCATTATTGCTAAATCCCTATGACCCAATGGACGTGTGGATTCGCTGGGCCTTCACGTCCGTTCTTTTCTGTATCTGCTGTCGTAGTCGTATCTCAAAGATTTTAAGCTACCCGGAGCCCTAGAGGCTGTGTATTCCGCCACATTCTTGACTGCTTGCTTCACGCCACCAATTACGGGCGCATAGAACGGCGCTATGTGGGCTATCCTCATCGCCTTGTTTCAGGATTGCGCGGGATGAGTACGTACATCTCTCCTCCCGATTCGACTACGTCGTACCCCATCTCTACGAGTCGCATAACGGCTGAACGTTCGTCGTCGTTATGCACCTCGAAAAATATTATTGGCTTGAAGTTCCTTATCGCGTTCAGCCCTCCCTTGATTACGCCTGCGCCTGCCCCCTCGACGTCTATCTTGATCACATCAACCCTTTGTAGCTTCAACTGAGAGACTAGGTCGTCTATGCTTACGCATGCGACATCCTCTCCGTCGATCTTTATACTGCCAGCGTTTTCGCACGCCGCCGCGTTGAGGGGTATGGCCTTGCCTGTACATGAATTGATGGAGACGTTCTGGAGGAGGTACCTATATTCGTTGCGTAGCGGCTCTAATGCTACTGCTTTTATTTCTGGGTTTATCTTGCAGGCTCTTAGTGTGTAGTAGCCGTCACTGGCGGCGCCCACGTCTATGAACACGCGGGCCTTGGCTATGGCTTGCTCGAAGCTGTTTTTCCACTGGGGCTCGACTAGGCCTAGCATTAGCGTCGCGTATCTATTTGCGGCGAAGGAGTTCTTTGGTATGATCAACCTGGCTCCCCATATGGTTGGCAACACGACATGGCTCTGTCCTATGAACAATAGCCTGTAGGCCTTTGCGAAAAGTACCATTAGAAGATATATGAATTTAGAGCCTCTGTACCGGAATATCTTTGACCTGGAGAGAGCATTGCTAATCTTGGCGATCATGCGCCGGCGCTATACGGATCCTGTTGATGGCGTGGTCCGCCGCCGATTGCTCCATGCCGTTATAGGGCCGCTGGCCGCCCAGACAACATATCGGCCTGGGGTCCCCCCTCTGCGTCCTGTTTGGCTTTCTGCAACCTTAGGGCTCATCTCCTGGGGCGGGGGCGTTGCCGGCTTCACTTGTCTTGTTTTTCCCACATCAGTTCTTTGTCTCGTAGGTTTTTGACTGCGGCGGCCATTAGGTAGAGCTGGGCGGCGGCCCACGTCCGGTATGGCTTGAGGGCCAGCGCGGCCGCTCCGGCGGCGAGCAGGGCGAGGGCGGGGGGCGTGGCGGCCGCGGCTAGGGCTACGGCGGCGGCTGGGAGTAGCCAGGGGTTGGCGAGGTGGAGGTACTTCTCGGCGAGGAGGATGGGCCGCATGGGGGGTGGGGCCTCCGCCGCGGGGGTCTTTAAGAAGTGCTGTAGCAGGTGTTGGGCGCGCCTCACGCGCCACCTGTGGTAGCCGTTGTGTGGCACGGCTTCGACGCACCAGAGGTCTTCGGCGGCGACAGCTCGGTACCCCATGGCGGCTATTTTCGCGGCTGTGTGGCTGTCGTCGGCGCCTATGTTGAGGGGGAATCCGCCGATTTTGCGCAGTAGCTCTGTCTTGTAGGCGGCGAGTTCGCCGTGGAAGATGGGGGTGGCCCACTTCTTGCTTTCGGCGAGTCTGAGGACGTTGTAGCGGTCGCGGTAGCCGGCTTCGACGCCTGCGGGCCCGTCGGCGGCGGGCTTCTTGAGGCAGGTGACGGCGCCTACTGTGTGGTCGGCGAGCCAGCTGACGGCTCTCCTAAGGGCGTCTTTCTGGGGCCAGCGGCAGTCGGCGTCTGTGATGACGAAGACCTCGCCCCGGGCCGTGGCCAGCGCGGCGTTTAGGGCGGCGGCCTTGCCGCGCCTCTGGGGCTCCTCCACGACTTTGACGTCTGCGTCGGGGTGCGCGGCCGCCCACCTCCTGGCCTTCTCCGCCGTGCCGTCTGTGCTGGCTGAGTCGACGACGATTATTTCGAGCCTGTCTCGGGGGTAGTCCTGTCTGTATACGTCCTCCAGCTTTTCCTCTATGTGTCTGGCCTCGTTGTAGGTGGGTATGGCGACTGTCACGGCGGGGAGGTAGGCGGGGTCGGGCTTGATGCGCCAGGGCGTTTTGAGCCACCGCCTGGCGGCGGCGTAGTAGGCGAGGGGCGTGCCGAAGTGGGCGGCGGCCAGCGCGGCGCCGAGGGCGGTCAGGAGGTCCATGGGGTGAGGAGCCTCAGCCCGGGTCTTTCTACTACGTCTCGTCTCTCGGCGATTTCTTTGTCTAACGTGGCAAAGGTGTGTGCCGCCTTTCGGCTAGGTGTAGCGCGTAGGCGATGTGGAGGGGGTCGAGGGTTTTTAGCCGGAGGGCGTGTGCGAGTTGCATAGCCTTTTGCAGGAGGTCGGCTGGCGTGTTGTCTACCGGCTGGGCGCCGGCGTGTTTTATTATGTGTGTAACTACGGCGGCTACTTTTTCTTTTTGGCCTAACCTGGCGTAATGCGGCGGAAGCTTGAGGGCGCCGATTCTTCGTGAAATATATGCGTAGAGCTCGACGAGCGTTAGGAGGGATGCAAGCATTTCTTCTCTGCGTGTTCTCAGGGTCTCCACGAGCTGTGTGGCGTATGGGTGGTTGGGGTCTTCAGCGAAGTAGTGGCTGAGGGGGATGTTGGTGTCTAGGTAGGCCACCTGTCTCTCTGTTGGGAGACTTCCCTCGCGGTGTCGATGCCTCCGGTTGCCCTTGTCCTGAACCCCCCAGCGTGAGCTATTTCGACCAGCCGCTCTAGGAGCTCGTCGTTGCTGATGTCGGTGGGCCCTGTCCACTCGACCACGACGGGCATCCCGGGGAGCGTCTTTTGGAGCTCTAGGTTTATCCTCAGCGCCTCGCTGGCCTATTTGCGAGAAACTCCGCATCATCTCGGCGATCAGTTTCAGCGTGGTTTCCTCCACTTCTGCAACCACGGATAACCTCGCGGCGGCTGTATAAATACATATACGCGCGTCATGAGGAGCTGTGACGGGTGGAGGTCGTTCGGCATGTCCCGTTTCCTAACGGCCTCTCCGTGTGGGGGCCTCCGCCACGCGGCATGATCCCCTTCGTCCGGCTGCGTCTCTTTTGGGACCCTGGCCGGTCTCTCTACTGCTGGGGGGCCGGCGTCTCGGCGTCGGGTTTCATGGAGTTGTGAGGTTTTTTCTCCACTTTTTCGGCGTGTTTAGCCATTGTATTCCTAGGGCTGTTGCCCTCTCCTCGTCTACCTCTACGCCGAGGCGTCTCGCTAGGGCGTAGCCTACGGCTTTGGCCAGTACGCGCACCGGCGTGGTTAGGCGGAGCACCTCCTCCGCGGCGCGCCTGAGGGCCTCGGCGAGGGCCGGCGATTTTATGCGGCCGCCTCTCTTGAGGTAGAGTATGGCCGCGTCTATGAGCGCCCTGGCGGCGGGGCTCACCCTAAACCAAGCTCCTTTGCGCAAGGCGCGGCTTTTAAGCGCCGAAAGCGACAGAGGCGAAGGCACAAACCCCGCCGCCAGGAGCATGGCGGAAGTTTTGCCGGGGGTATATATTGGTTACGCTGACGGGGCCGGCGGATGCGCCGGAGTCTTGCCGCCGGCGTCGTCTTTCCGTTGGCTGTTCTCAGCGTCTCCTCCAGCGTGACGACTTCTCTCCTGCTTTCAATGAGCCAGACGTCTAGCTCCTTCGCCTTTTGGACGGCGGGGGGCTCAGCCACCAGCGTGTAGGGCACCGGGACGAGCCTGCCGGAGATTTTGTCTGGCCATCTGCACAACAGCTCCTGTATTCTTTCAACGGTCTTCTCCACGTCGCGGCTGCCGGCCCTAACCTTCGC
>Ga0272445_1001691_pt1 | contig 16586 bp, 15 predicted proteins | sample YNPCB0031_FD_194404 | JGI IMG/M metagenome (GOLD analysis project Ga0272445, IMG submission 194404) | Hot spring sediment microbial communities from Yellowstone National Park, WY, United States - YNP-CB-003-1 | ecosystem: Environmental > Aquatic > Thermal springs > Hot (42-90C) > Sediment... | reverse complement strand
ATCGTTAACTTTAATATAAAGATTTTATCTTTTAAAATAGAAGGCTTTTAACATGTTTATCTAGATTAATCCCTACTAAAAGCATCCAAAGAATCTTTTCATTTTAGCTTTGTTTGGAAGAACGCAACTTTCTATTTGTATAATGAAGTGGATTCTTTACATTGCATTCATTATTACACATACCCAGGGTTTTCATAGTTTGACAGTTATATGGTAGATAGCGTCTTTTAGAACCTCGTAAACCTGCTAAATGTTCTAATTGATATCTTGCTATTTTTTCATTGAAATCAGGACTATGTCTAAAAATATTCAATATTTCATCGATGTTGATATTTAAATTTATTAAAAAGGTAGCTAATGCAAATCTTTGATGGTGTGTGAGATTCTCACCTGCAATTAATGCTTTTAATATACTTTGTATACATGGTGGAAAGAAGTTTTCAGAAAATGGTACAAGGCTTTTTACATCTTTAAAAACTTCAGCTATATTCATTACACTAAGATTATCTATATATTGAACATCTTTACTAAGCTTTAAAACCTTATTATCAACCACTAAATTGTTAGAGTTCAAAGACTTTATAAAACTACTTATATCATTACCTAATTCTTGATCAATGGAACTGATCCTTTTAATTAAATTTGAAAGAAGGTCGCTAGTATCGTTACAAGTCATAGATATAGCTTTTATTCTATTGCTTATAGAGTTACGCAAATACTCCATAAAGATTCTTGCAACCTTTTCACGATTTTCAATAAGAACATATCCTCTGTATAGATATGCTGTAGGTAAGCCCCAGAGAATCTCTGTTGATGAAAGGTTTTGAACTGCTTTAAGATAGGATATAAAGTGTATTCTATACTTATAACATATTCTAACAATTGCATTGTTTTTAGCTATATATAGATCTGACTCTGAAAAGCATTCATCAGATCTCTCTATCTCTAAACCTAAGTCTCTTATTCTTTCAATAAATTCAACTTCACTAATGTTATTTAAATAGTACTCTATATAATGCTTAGAAAATCTATGCGAAACTCTATTTATATATGGTATGCCTAATGAAATAGCTATAATAAGAGCAAGTGGAAAGAGATCTATATATGATTTATTAATATTATCAATTCTATCACTACCTACCTGAAGAAAAAACTCTAACCCCTTTTTACAATCAATACTTCTACAAATTTTAATAACATTGGCTAGTACATTGTCATTAACAAGAAATGAGTATAGATCATTGCAATCCTCATCTATAAGAAGAATCTTTAATAGATATTCCATAGTTTACCACGTTTCAATACCTTAATACTTCCTTATTTAGCGAATTTTGTAGAGAGTTCGGTAAAACTTTACTATTTTTCCCCAGAAAAGCTGACGCCTTTCTTAGATAATCTAAGACTATTTCTAAGAAATCTCTATAATCCTCTAATATACAGAGACAATCTCTATTATCATTGTTTATAACTTTAATAAGGATTAAGGGATTAATAGGCGGATCAGGTAGATCTTGAAGAGGCTTCACACTACTAATATAATACCATTTTATTTTAGAGCCTTGAGAAACTACTCTATACCAATATTTACCATAATAATAATACGTTTTTATACCACTGCCATACTTCTTAACAACTATGTGAAGAGGTTTCAAATAATAACCTGTTTTCTTTATTACGCTGTTGTATTCATATAATTTTTCTCTATATAGCATTGAAATAGTTGATAACAGCCTTGATATCTGGTCACCATCTAGACATATTCTATATATGCAAAGGGAATCATCATTGTAAATCAAAAGATACACCATATTGTGAATTATGGTATAAAATTAAACTTAGGGTGTAAATCCAATAAAATAATTCAATATATGGTGCAAAAAACTATGAATTGAATTACAGTTTTATAAAATCTTCTACAATGCTCTGAGCTTTTTTAATGGATTCTCTACTTATTGTTAAAAGAACCCCATTATCTAATACTATCTCACCACCTATAATAGCTGTCTTAACTATAAAGTTTGAATCTATTATCTCACCTATTATAGCACTTCTTGTCATAGGTATAGGTCCATATGGAGGTTCTCCAAAGTCAAGAATAATTATATCAGCGATAGAGTTCTCTTTAATAACACCTGAACTTATAATATGGTTGATTGAGTTATAGGAAGAAACTATTAAAACACTTTCTTCAGCATTGTCTATAACACGGTATGTTTCTTGTAGTAGTTTCTTGGGGTTGAGTAGCATTGAATCATATGGTGAAATACCGCAGTTATATTTCCATGATGTTGCATCACTAAATATACATCTTGTATGTGGATTAGTAGGATTTATGACAATGAATCTCTTATTCTCGATATCAGGAAAAACATTGTATAATTTTTGCTGAATTTCTGCATCGGTATATACAAATACATCAACAGAATTGACAATATCTATCATCTTTTTAATTGACTTTTCATCCATTATGTATAATCCAAAGGATATAATATTCTTAGTTATTGCTTCAGGATCCTTAGAATTTTTCAAGGCGTTTCGAATCTCATTTTCTATGCTACTAGAATCTTTAGACCCATCCAAAAGCATCATAATGCGTGTGCGTATCCAACTAGATGATGCAGCAGCTACAATAGCAGAGAGAATCTTTGGATCTGGATTGTGTAGAAGCGTTATAATTGATGTTGCACCATTAGCTGTTAGTGATGTTAGTACAACTTCGACCAATGCATATAAATCACTTTTGCTTAATATCTCTATAATCTCTTTAGTGTTCTTGGCTTCGATAAATCTAAAGAAATATTTAATTATATCACCTACTCCAACCGTGAATCCAGGAAGTGTCGCTATAAATCTATCATTAATTATATAATCAGCAAATTCAAGTTCTGGCTGAGGTTCACCATCACCTAGAGCCACTATCTTACCTTGATCTATATAGATATAGCCTTTACCTATAAATGGCTTCTTGCTATCCATAGTCAATATTGAGGAATCTCTAATTAGGATCTTCATAATCTATAGCCCTTGACGCTATTTATTAAACTTCATTAATGTTTACAATATTCTGAATCTAGAGTTCCTAGAGAGATAAACCCACTTTTAAACCTTTTATCGTAATAGATCTAACCTCCTCTTCAAAAAGTAAAGCTTTCAGATACAAACTTAAAATACTAATTGACAAAACATCTAAATTTTTAATCTATATTCTTAGAATACAGAAATAGAACTTTGATGAAAACTATGAATGAGAGTCTAACCTCTTCCTAGCCTTAAAGGGCAAGGATTCCTTTAGAGTAGTTGAATAATTGACAAAACCAATGCAAGTCTATTCAAAATTATACTGTTTTGCTTGGTAAATGTTTCAATACTGCACTATTATAATTTCTTTGACTGTTTATATTGCTTAACTATAATATCCATATTTAATACAATTCAAGTATCTGGATGATTTTCTCAGCTGCTTCACTACTAATACCTTTTTCACCTAGTATTGTATACCTCTCTGGTCTTATTGCATGTGCAATCGTTAAAGCCTTTACAAGCTGCTCTTTTCCTATACCTATGTCTCTCGCCTTGGTGGGGGCACCAATTGAACTAAGCATATGTCTTACCTTTCTCCAATTTCTTCCATGTAGGTACAAAGCTACTATAGACCCTATACCAACTTCTTCGCCATGTAATGCTGGATAATTTGCTACAACATCTATTGCATGTGCAATTAAATGCTCAGAGCCGCTTGCAGGTCTTGTTGACCCTGCTATAGCCATTGCTATTCCACTACTTATAAGAGCTTCAACAAGTACTCTAATAGCCTCTATAGGAATATCTCTAGCTACAAACATCTCACTATATTTAACAATATGTTTAGCTGATAGAAGTGCTAGTGAAGCTGCGTATTCCCCATAGTATTCACCTTTAAGTCTATGGGCAAGTCTCCAGTCTAGAACAGCTGAGAATTTTCCTATTAAATCGCCACATCCAGCAATTATGTTTCTCCTTGGGGCCTTAGAAATTACATTAACATCCGCTATAACGAGTACAGGTGTAGATGCCTTAACTGAGATAGGTCTCTCTAGACCTTTTATTGATGCAAAGGGAGATGCTATACCGTCATGCGATGGTGTTGTGGGAATGCTAATAAATTTCACACCGCTATTTAATGCTGTATATTTCGCTACATCGATAGCCTTGCCACCACCAACACCTATAAGAATTTCTGCTTTTACTTCTCTAGCTATACTCGATACCCTATCTATCTCATCTATAGATGCTTTATCTACATGTGTAACCCAGCATTCAAGTCCATCGTCAATTAAATAGTCTTTGACTACATTAGCATAGTCTTTTGTAGAGCTATATCCACTGACAATAAGTATCTTCTTGCCAAGGCTAAGCTCAGTGATATGGTTTGGCACCTTAGATAAAATATCACTGCCTACAATAACACGTTTAGGTAGATCAATCTGGTGTATATCTCTATCCATGGGTATACACTCCAACAAACCTATATCTTTATTCACGTCATAGAAGTTTATTAAGCTTACACAATAGTAATATCTAGAAGAATTTCTAAAGTGGTGTAACTTAAACTATGCTAAGCCATTTATATGCAAGTAACATAACAAGAACTATAGAAAGTGATTCAACTATAATTGAAAAAGCTTTAGAGAAAGCCTATAAAGGTACAACAACAATAGGCATAGCACTAAAAGAGCATATAATTTTAGCAGCTGATAAGAAGGCCACTGCAGGTGTTTATGTAGCTCATAAAAGCGTTAAGAAAATTATAAGAATAACAGATAGATTTGCATTAACGATAGCTGGTCTTGTTGCTGATGCACAGTCGTTAGCTGATTACATAAGAGCTGAAGCTCAATATTATCAATTAATAAATGGTAGACCTATGGGACTTAGAAGCATAGCCTATCTACTAAGTCTTATACTAAATGAATACAAATATTTCCCATTCATTGTACAGCTTATACTAGGGGGCTATGATTATTACGAAGGTGCAAAACTATTTGCTATAGAACCTTATGGTGATGTAACTGAGGAAAAATATACTGCAACAGGATCAGGCTCACCAATAGCTATAGGTGTCATAGAATCTGAGTATAACCCTGATATATCTATAGATGACGCTGTAAAACTCGCAGTGAAAGCTATAGCTGCTGCATCCTCAAGAGATATATTTAGTGGTGGTATAGGTATAGATGTTACTGTTATAGGTAGAGACCTATATAGAGAATATACATTTCAAGGAGATGAAATTAAGAAATTGCTCGGTAGAGCTATACTATGAGTTTCAATATAGATCTCTCTTATATAAGATCTGTAATATTTAAAATGATACCATCATCAGCACAACTAACTAGATTAGAATTCGAAGGACCTGAGATAGCTATATATGTAAGAAACCCAGAGTTTCTTTTACAGCAAGGAGAAATATTATCGCAAATAGCTAAAACCATAAAGAAGCGTATAGTTATAAGAACAGATCCATCTGTAAGAAAACCTGTTGATGAGGTTAAGGAATATATTAAAAGTTTAGCATCACCTGAAGCAGGTATAGAATCTATAGAGATAGACGATGTGTTGGGAGAGGTTGTTATAAAGGCTAAGAACCCTCAGTTAATAGAAGATAAAGCTAACCAAATTCTTGTATCAACGGGTTGGAGACCAAGAATAATCCGTTCACCTCCAATGAGATCTAAAATATACGAAGAGATTATGATGGGGTATCTTGCAGAGAGTAGTTATAGACTGAGATTTCTTAGAGAATTAGGGGAAGCTATACACAGAGATGTTTTATTAGCTAAGAATGGCAGTAATTACGTTAGAATTACATTTTTAGGAGCTGCTCAAGAGGTTGGTAGATCTGCAATATTATTAGAGACTGCTGAGAGCAAGATTCTACTTGATTTTGGGCTAAATCCAGGAAGAGGAACTTCAACAAATGCATTCCCAAGAATAGACCTTCTTAATATAGACCCAGAGGATATTGATGCTGTAATAGTTACACATGCTCATTTAGACCATGCTGGTTTAGTTCCATATCTATTTAAATATGGATTTAGAGGTGCAGTTTATACAACAGATGCTACAAGAGATCTTATGGTGCTTTTGCTAAAGGATTTTCTAGAAATAAGTGAAAGAGAAGGATCAGAACCACCATTTACATTAAGAGATGTTGAAAAAATGCTTCTCCATACAATAACACTAAAATACGGTATTGTAACAGATATTGCACCTGATATAAGGTTAACGCTATATAATGCTGGACATATCCTAGGCTCTGCTATAGCTCATCTTCATATAGGTAACGGTTTCCACAACATTGTCTATACAGGAGACTTTAAGTTTGGTAGAACAAAGCTTCTAGAGAGAGCTGATCATGAGTTTCCAAGAGTAGACACAATTATTATGGAGAGTACCTATGGTGCTACAGAGCAGCCTAAACGTGAAGAAGCTGAGGATGAGCTATTAAAAATTGTACTAGATACATATGAGAGAAAAGGAAAAGTATTGATACCTAGTCTAAGTGTTGGAAGAGCACAAGAGGTAATGCTGATATTAGCTGATGCAATGAGGTTAGGAAAGATTCCAAAGATGCCTGTATACATAGAGGGTATGATACATGAGGTTACAGCCATACATACAGCATATCCAGAGCTTCTATCTAGAGATTTAGGAAGAAGAATTAAAAATAATGAAAATCCATTTGATTTCGATACCTTTATAAGGCTAGAGGGTAGAGAACCAAGAACAGAAATTGTAGAAAGCCAAGAGCCAGCTATAATAATAGCTACATCAGGTATGCTAACTGGAGGTCCTGCCGTTGAATACTTCAAGCTTATGGCACCCAATCCTAGTAACAGTCTTGTCTTTGTTAGCTATCAGGTTGAAGGAACCTTAGGCAGAAGAGTAAAGGATGGTTCCAGGGAAGTAGCATTTGTTAATGAAAGAGGTAAGGTTGAGGTAGTTAGAATAAAGATGCAGGTACATGCAATAGAAGGGTTCTCTGGACATTCAGATAAATACCAGTTGCTAGAATATCTAAAGTATACAGAGCCAAAACCTTCAACAATAGTACTTGTACATGGTGAAAAGAACTCTATACAAAGTTTTGCTAATGAGGTAGTAAGGAATAGCAAAAGAAGACTTGGATTAGGAGATATAAGAGTATTAACACCAAATCTACTAGATTCCTATACCCTAGCATACAATATATAATCTTCTTTTACATTAAATAACAGATTTTAGATGTGATGCAAATACTTTTAAAGATAAGGCTTTTTGATTTTTAAACTATCTCCTACTATTAACCTCCTCCCATCCTAAAGAATAGAGTTTCTAAAGACTTAAGAGTTATCATTTTACAAGTGCAACTCTGTTGTGATTAACTATGAATGTCAAAAGGATTTTTAATGGTATTTGAGATGATATATATCTATGATCTTCTTTAGCATGTTAATGCAATGTTAAGATATAATATTCTTTATCTACACCATTCACTACAAATTCTATTCTTTATATTTGAGGAGGAATATACACCAATTCTATTATTCATCCTAATAACCTCAGTATTTAAACCCCTCACATTGATTTCTTTACTAAAATCAAAATCCTTTAGTTGATCATATCCCAATGCTATAACATCAGGTTTAACTCTTTCAACAGATTCCATGATATCTTCAGTAGAACCTAGAAAAGCTTCATAGACATAACGTATAGAGTTTACTATATATAATCTTTCGTCCTCCTTAAAAACAGGTTTAGATCCCTTAAACCTTCTATAGTTTTCATCTCTTGACACAACAACATATAGTTTATCACCTAATGAAGAAGCCCATTTAAGAAACTCTATATGACCAGGGTGAATAATGTCAAAGGATCCTGCAGCTAAAATTATTCTCTCTTTAGGTTTTTGCCAACTCCATTCAATAATATTTAATGACTTAAGAGCATCTAGTATGCCTTCTGCATATGATATTGTTACTAATCCTGTTATACAATCCCTCTTTTCAAAATAATATCTAGAATCCATAAAATAGCTTAAAGCAAGGTCTACAATCTTAGATGATGATGCATCTATGATCTTCAATGTATTTAGACTCTCTTTAAACATAGCTAAATATTTTGCCAATCTATCACAAGGATCCATTTTACCCACATCATAAACATAATATCATTTTCTGAATTCTCAAAAATAATAAATCTACTTATTGTTATTTAACTTTAAAGCTATTTTTACAATTCTCATTTAACTATCTTAAAAACTCTTAAATATAATCCTCTCTTTAAAGTATTCTTTTATATTCTATAAGCTATAGAACCTCAAGTAAATGTTGTTCTAAATACTGTGCATGATCTACTATCCTCTCTATGTGCCTCATTATAAGAGCTTTAATTGCTTTTTCCCTTGATACATTGTCCTCCGATACAATAATCCTTAAAACTTCTTGATACTCTTTATCTATTTCTTCATCAATTTTATTAACTATTTCAATTCCCCTTGGCATAAAATCTATTAAGTCACTTATAGCTACTTCAAGAGCTTTTAAAGCTTTTTCAAATATTTTTGAAATGTTTTGAATAATTGCTATACTTGATGCTGGTGCTAACATTGAGTCTATTCTAGCTATCTCTCTACAGTACCTTGATACTCTATAGATGTCATATATTATATTTATTAATGCATATGCTGAAAGAAGCTCTTTTCCGAGAGGTTGCCTTCTAGCCATAAAAACAAGAACCTCTGTTACAAACTCCCTTCTTATTTTATCTAATATCATTGTTGCTTCATCTATTTCTTGCCAAATTCTCTTTCTTTCATCAAGGCTCTTAGCCTCCATGAGACTTTTAGTTGCATATGCAACGTTCTTAACATTTTGCGCCATGTGTATAAGTATTGATTTTAATCTCTCTAATTCTGAGATTATTAAAGACATTACATTTCTCCTCTTAGAATTTTTTGACCAATATCTGTTAATGGATGTAAAAATAAGTGTTTTGCAGGACCCTGTTCAACAACTTTACCATCGTATATTATAGCAACATGGTCTGCCACCCTTGCGGCTTGATGTGAAGAATGTGTAACCATGACAACTGTTATTTCATCTTTTAAAGATATTATAGCTTCTTCAAGTTTTCTAGCATTTACAGGATCTATGTTAGCTGTTGGCTCATCTAATAATAATATCTTTGGCTTCATAGCGATAGCTCTAGCAAGGCACAATCTTTGTCTTTGTCCACCACTAAGCTGATGTGGATAATCATGTAACCTGTCTTTGACTTCATTCCATAACATAGCCTTTTCCAAAGCCCATTTAACAATTCTATCAAGTTCCCTCTTAGACTTTGCAATACCATTGATTTTAGCTGCTATTGCAACATTTTCATATATTGTTAGATGAGGAAAGGGATTTGGAACTTGGAATACCATACCGATATATCTTCTAAGATCATAGGGATCATGACTTAGAACATCAAATCCAAGAACATATATAGCACCATCTATTTTACTACTTGGAATAAGATCTATGAGTCTGTTTATAACTTTTAAGATTGTTGTCTTACCTGAGCCAGAAGGTCCCATAATAACATAAACAGAATTATATGGAATTCTCAAATTTATATCTTTTAATATATGTCTTTTATCGATGTAAACATTTACATTCTTCATCTCAATAGCATACACTAAAGCCTCACCTCTTTGACTATTATTTTAATAGCTATAAAGATAGTTATGTATATGAGTAGAAGAAATGCTGCTGAAGCCCATGCAATTTGTTGCATTATTGGATATGGTGTTAAAATATAGTCGAAGATTAGAAGTGGTATAGCATCTACAGGTTCTATTATAGATATTGAAGTAGCTGTTCTATATCTACCAACAACAAATAATAATGCCGCTGTTTCGCCTAGTATTCTAGCCATCGTCATTAATATCCCTATAGCAAAGCCCCTCTTTGCAATTGGTAGAAGAACTTTCACAATAGTTTTCCATCGACTCATAGCTATAGAGTATGCTGCTTCTCTATATGTTAATGGTATAGAGCCTAGAACTGTTGAAATATATGTATATGCATATGGTAAAGCCACTATTGTCAAAGCTATTGCACCAGCTAATGCTGAAAATCTACCCATTGGTACAACAACAAGTATATATATAACCATTGAAACTGCTATTGTTGGTATACTTGCAAGAGATTTTGCAACAACATCAATAGCTATAGACAAAGGATTTCTCGGAAACTCGTTAACTAGAATAGCTGAAAACAATGCTAATACTATTGTTATTGGAAGAGAAACTAGTGTTAGAATAGCTGTTCCAATTAATGATGGAGCTATACCCCCGATGTCTTGTGATAGTGGTGTTGGGGGTGTTTTTACGAAAAATCCCCAACCTGCCTTTAAAATCATGGGAAAACCATTTGCTAAAACAGCTACCATCATATGTATAATTGGTGTTATAGCTAGTATCGAGATTGTCAATATTAAAACAAAAAACATTCTATCCTTTACTTTTCTCCAGCTATACAACCAACCTCGTCCTCCATTTAATGATTATAGTTAAGCCTAGAAAGCTTAACAGAATTGATATAGCTAATATAACTAAAGCTCCTACATATAGAACAGATCCTGCATATCTATATAGATAAGCATTAGCGAATTGTGAAGCTATAAGAGCTGAAACTGTATAGCTTGGTGCAAAGATACAGCTACTTAAATACATAGAGTTACCAACAGTTGCCACAGCTATTGTTGTTTCACCTAGTGATCTTGCAAATCCAAGTATAAGTGATGCCAATATAGCTGGCTTAGCTATAGAAACCAGCATTTTTATGGTTTCATACCTTGTAGCTCCAATACCATAGCAAGCCTCCTTATATGCAAAGGGAATGCTTTGGTAAGCTTCTGAGATCATTGCCACAACATAGGGTACTATAGAGATACCTATAGAAACCCCTGCTGCAAAGACAGAAAAACCTGTAATAGGTTTACATGAGAATAATGGTATAAATGAGAATTGGCTATATAGAATCTCCATTACATAGTTTTTCAGAACTGGGACAAGATATGTAGATGCCCACATAGCGTAGAGTATTGTTGGTAAACCACCCATGACCTCAATAATTGATGAGAAAACCTTTTTTGTAAAACCATATAGATATTCAGCAATGAAAATAGAAAGTGGCATTGCAAGTGAAAAAGCTGTTAAAATGGCTATTATAGATGTTGAAATAGAACCTATAATGGGCGCTATGAGTCCATATTCTTCATGTTCAGGATTCCAAATGTTTGATATAAATAGTTTAATACCAAAAATTTGTATTGAATCCAAGGATATAGAGGAAATAACTAGAATTGTTAAAACTAAAAAGCATAAAAGGGTTGTTGCTGGTGGAAGAAGAAGATAAAAAAGAATTTTATCTCTTTTTGAAATCAGCATTATTTCTTTTTCACCATTAAGATGTTATTGTATTGGCAGCCTCAATTAGAAGCTTTCTAAAGCTTTGTGGAGGTGCAATATAACCTGGTACAATATGTTCATAGCCTTCATTTGCAATCCATGTGAGAAACTCTTTCAAAGCTAAAGCCTTTAACCCATCATACCTTCTCCATAGAACTATATGAGTAACTGCTGCAATTGGGTAACTTTCACTACCAGATGCATAGATAACTTCATATATAATATTACTAAAATCATCTAATGGAGATGGTGGTAGACGTACATTTTCTAGTGCTGACATTATAGATCTTTCTGAGGGTTGTACAAAAAGCCCTTCAGCATTCTTTATCATTGCAATTGATAGATTGTTTGCTATTGCATAGCTCCATTCAACATATCCAATACTATAAGATGTTTGAATAGTTGCTTGTGTTACACCTTCATTTCCCTTTCCACCAATACCTCTACCAGTAATAGGCCAGTTAACAGTTTTGCCAACTAATTCCTTTGGCCATATACCATTAGAAGACTTATATAGAAATGTTGTAAATAGTTCTGTTGTTCCACTTGAATCTGTTCTATATACCGGAATTATCTCTTTATCAGGAAGTCTATCCATTAAATCAGGATTTAAACTCTTAATATATGGATCACTCCAATATACGATCTCTCCTTTATATATTTTTGCTAAGGCAACTCCATCAAGTTTCAAATTTATGTTTTTTGGTAATTCAGGTATATTATATACTACAACAACTGCTCCAGCAAGCCATGGAACTTGCAAAACATTACCACGATGCTTTTCCCAAGTATCTTTTGATAAAGGTGGATCGCTACATGCAAAGTCTGTAATATTTTGGAAAAACATGCTAAGACCTGCTCCACTACCAACAGATTGATAATTTACTTGTATACCATGGGAAGAACTAAATAGTTTTATCCATTCAGCAATTTGTGGATACACAAAGGTTGCACCAGCTCCCTGTAAAGTAATCTCTAAGGTCTTTGTTATAGATTTTGATGACCCTAAATCTTGAGTAGATGATTTACTATGATAATACAATATATAATATGATAAAACTATAATGACAGCGATTATGACAACTACTGTTAATGCTATTAACTTTTTAGCCATATTTATTCCCAAGGCTTATAATTAACCATTGTCAATATAAACTTTTCAAATACATATTTATAGAATATATGGATACCTCTATAACATTCTAATTATAAGTTGTATAAAAAGTATGAACAATATATAGAAGAATATGAATAAGTATAGAATTTTATATAACAAAATACATGTAACATTCTTGAATGATTTTATCTAAAATTCTTAAATAATTCATTGAAATTTTAATGGAGAGCATCCTCATAAATTATCTTCAAGTTTATAGAGATTTGTAGTGTTCAATATCAATTCTCAACTATTATTATATAGACTCTTATGTATTCTAAAGAAGATATGAATATAGTTCTATAGAACTCAACTATTGAGTTCTATAAATTATAAGAACTATAGTTTATAATAACTCTTAAAATAGTTTATATATAAACTAAATATAAGGGCTGAAACCCTTCATAAAGCTGTATTATGCTCTACTACAGAGTTTTTAATTTAACATGAAAATGTTGGTTAAAGACTATATTTGTATATAGAGCCGCGGCCGGGATTTGAACCCGGGACCTCCGCCTTACCAGGGCGGCGCTCCACCAGGCTGAGCTACCGCGGCTCTTAATATTGTTCTACATTTTAGGTATATAAGTAGTTTTGATACACAGTTTGTTAAATAGAGTTTGATGTTTGGTATTTTGGTTATTTAGAGATAATGTTCTTTAGTAGCTTGTTAATATCTATATATTTAATGTATGATGTATAGTTTAGTTTCTCTATGTTGTCTAGGCATTCTTTTTCTATTGGATGTAGCTTTCTTGCTGGTATTATTATTGTGTATGGAGGTTCTTTGAATTCTATAACTTCTTTTAATATATCATTTACAGTTATTGTATATGTTTTACCTTTAATACTTGTAATAGCTTGTAGTACTATAACTATGTCATTAGATGTTATTATTTCCTCTCCCCATCTTTTCTGTATATTAATAAGTATTTCAATAGCTTCTTTTGGTGTCATAAAGTAATTCTTTTCTATATCCATTTCTAGAAGTAGCATTGTATGGAGATCTAGCGACCTATTTAGTTTGACTATTTGGAGGGGATATTCATATTCTATACCATTCTTTGGCTTAACTACTGTAGCTATTTTGCCAAATCTATAGATTTGAAGACATGACATTGATATACCAACATTTAATATAGATGATGCAGGTGCGATTTCCACTAAAACCCCTTTCTTTAAAGCCTCTATAGCTATTGCAGAATGTGTTGTAGCTATTAATGGATCTCCTGGAACAGCTATGCATAGATCTTTATCTTTAGCCTCTTCTACTATACTATCTATGTTTTCACCTTCGAGATCCTTTCTACTAGCATATATGACCTCTACACCATATACTTTAAATATTTCAGAAATATCTAAATTATTTGAAAACCATATACTTGTGTATTTATCAAGTAGAATTTTATTGCATTTTAGAAGCTTTAATAGATTTCCAATTGGTAGAAGATCTATTGATAAACCCAAACCTATTAATTTAAGCATCTATAAAACCCTTTGCCATGAGATATTCTTTTAACTCTTGCCACTTGCTACTTATGACATATAATCTCTTTATATGGTATCTTCTAGGAATATTCCTTATAATGCTGTTTTCAATATCTGTAATTGGTATAGATGCTTTTCCATCAATAATAATTCTTGGAGAGATATGCGGATCTTCATCAAGAATCTTTATATCGTCAACAAAGAGTGCTATTTGATGTGTTTTAACTTTATCTTCTATCTTATTCATAATTTTCTGTAAAGCTATTATATCCTTATCAATATCTAGATCAAGAGGATAGAAATCAAACCTAGATCTATCTATTATTACCTTATATCCTTTTCTAAAGAAGAATGCCTCTATAAGCTCCTTTAGCTCACTATGCTTACCCTCTCTATACATATTTATCATCATCCCTATAAACCAGTCGTCATGCCATAGAGCTATCTCCCCAGACCTAGATATCTTCACTATATCTTCTCTAGATTTTGGTAAAAGTGTATCTTCAGTATATTCATTTATGTATTCATATATCTTTCTAAGTAGCATTTCATAACCAACTAAAGTTTTGTGGTAGTAAACAGCTCTATACATATGCATTCGAGCAAGGTAGAAATTCTCGAGGGCATCTATACCTTTATCAAGTATTGCTAAATTGCCTTCACCATCCACAACGAGTGTTGCTATTATTCTATGTAAATCTATAGAACCATATGTTACACCAGTATGTAATGCGTCTCTTATTAGATAATCCATTCTATCTACATCTAAATCACTTGAAAGAAGCTGATTATACAAAGGTTCTCTATATCTGCCTTCTAAAATTGCTACAATGGTTTTTGGGTCATATCCATAACTACTCAGTATCTCTTTAATATCACTATTTTCCAATATCACAATTTTTGAAAGATCTTCATGGCCAATATACAGTCTGTATCTATAGAACGGCTCTATAGCATGGCTAAATGGCGTATGGCCAACATCATGTAGAAGTGCCGCTAATCTAAGCAGTTGCACATCATCATAGCTATATATATAACCTAGACTAGCTAGTCTCGATGCAATTAAACCCATTATATGCATTGCACCAAGACTATGGCTAAACCTTGTATGCGTAGCACCTGGATATACATACCAAGCAGCTGCAAGCTGTTTTATAAATCTCAATCTTTGAAAAATAGATGAATCAATAATTTTTAATTCAATCTCGCTAAGCTCTATATATCCATGGACCTCATCATAAATTCTTTTAACACCACTATAAAGCCTTGAAATCTCTTTAGAGTTAGGCATTGTTTTATAGCCTCACTAAAGTAGTTAATTAAAATATTGTTTTTCCGAGATAATACCTTTATATACAAATACCAAATTTGTCTATAACTTTCCAAATCCTTAAAACATCCTCTTTAAATAACTTCTTTCGTTTAATAAGCTCTTCAACAGGATCAAGCGGCTTAGGATAAACATCTCTACATAACATTACAAGACTAGCTACAATTTCAAGTGTTTTAACATCTAACTTAGCTGTTTGATCCTTTACACTAAAAAGCAGCTTCTTAACAGCCTCTAAAGCATTTTGTTCAAAAGCATCCAACTCTTCAACTCTATTCAAATTATTTGCTAAGACCCTCGATATTTTCTGATAATAGTTTTGCAAACCCTTTGAGTAAGGACCCATAGAAAGCCATTCAAATTTAAACCCTAGATCAAGACCACCAACAACTTGAAGTAGATACATAAACTTCTGAACCGCTATTTTAAACTCTATACTCCCTACAGGGGTATATTCAATAATACCTGTATCCTTCATGAGATATGCAATTAATAACTCAACCCTACCCTTATTTTGAACAGCATTAAACATATCCATTTCTACAACCTTAATCTATACTTAATATTAACATAAAACTTAAAGAGAGACCCTACTGAAATAATTGCATTATCAAAGCAATCCAATATTCAAACCTGTACATTTATCACACAGAGTTTACCAAAATTGATATATTTGGTGGACCGGCCGGGATTTGAACCCGGGACCTCTCGGATGCCAACCGAGCGCTCTTCCAGGCTGAGCTACCGGCCCACAAACAATAATTATATATCTATAGATGTTGGTAAAAGTTAATAAGCTTTAACAGATTTAAAATATTCTTCAACTATTTTATAAGATTAAAATCAGCCAAAGGGATCCCGTCATATTTATTTCACAGGCCTGCGTTGATCATCATCCAATGGTTTTTGTTAGTGGGCCCGCGGGGATTTGAACCCCGGACCTCCGCCTTGTGAGGGCGGCGTCCTACCAGACTAGACGACGGGCCCTTAAAGGTTTATAATATAAATTATGTGGTAAGGTTTAATAAATCTTCTTCTATAAATTTTCAGTGATATATTGATGAGATTCGCTGGATATTATTTTTCACTAGGTATTATCTGGTGAAGAACCTCTATTAACTTTCTGTTTTGTTCTA
>Ga0272445_1001690_pt1 | contig 16602 bp, 5 predicted proteins | sample YNPCB0031_FD_194404 | JGI IMG/M metagenome (GOLD analysis project Ga0272445, IMG submission 194404) | Hot spring sediment microbial communities from Yellowstone National Park, WY, United States - YNP-CB-003-1 | ecosystem: Environmental > Aquatic > Thermal springs > Hot (42-90C) > Sediment... | reverse complement strand
AGCCCGCAGGGCTGGCCGCCGCCAAAACCTCTCTCTCCATTCAGAAGATTTTTGATTGCAAATGGTATTATACTATTTCCTGGCCCAGACTTTCTTTTTAGGCGGTACCAGCCCAAAATGTCCCTCTTACCACTCGGAAACCCTCTACAGAAGGTATTATATCCCCCCACTCCCTCCACCCTCTCCCCCCTTCTCAAGGGGGGAGAGGGTCAGGGTGAGGGGGGATCGTACACCCATGTGCCGTGCCCCTTCGGCGCCCTCCTCGTGACCTTATATAAGCCCGTAGAAGTCACCGGCAAAGCCCTCTGGAGAAGCTGAGCAGGCGCCTGTTAAGCGGCCTGCCTTTCCCGCTGGGAAATAAATCAAGGCACGAGGACTTTCTGCTGCCAGAGAACAAGCTGGCTTCCTTTCTCAGGAAAACCTTGGAGGAGGTACACCCCCGCTGGGAGGATTAGGGAAAGGGAGGCGCCGGGTGATAGGTGCTCAGCCCCCACCTGCCGGCCCCACAGGTCATAAACCACCACCTTGCCAGGCACCTCAGGCGTCACTTCCAGGTAACCGGACTCTACCCGCACCTGAAAATTAGGACGTTCTACCACAAGGGGCAAGGCGGTAAGCGCCGAAGTTACATTCAGGGCAAACTCCGCTATGACAGGCAAATGGTCAGAAGCCATGTAAAGGGCATTGAGCACAGCCTGCGAATAACCTGCGACCTGGGGCGGGTCTAAGAGACTTTTGCCGAAGTGCAGACCATCTTGCGCGATGACTTTATGGCTGCCGGGGAGGTAGCGCGCTTTGGCCGTAGAAAGGGTGCAAGCGGGAGAGAAAAATATGAAGTCGAATCGGCTATTGAGGCCGCCGCCCGAGCCGCCATCCGCTAAGCTGCTGATGCGGGTAGACTGGGTGTGATAGTAGGCATAAGTGCTGTTATTATCCCATTCGCCGGGGGGGCCGGGGTCTATGAGCACTTCAGTAAGGTGCTGATAAGCGGCCTCGCTGGCCCCATAGAGATTGTGATCGCCCATATCTAAGACCCAGCGCTGGCGATTAGACGGGAGAGCCTGGATGTAGTTTCTAATGGCGAGGGCCGCCTGGGCCCGAGTATTCGCATCTGAGGCGTTGGGCCCAGCTTTTAGGTGCGAAGCAATCACCACCACAAAAAGCGTATCCCGATGGGTCGCTAAATCCGGCTCCCGATAGTACAAGTGAAACGCATACACATCCCGCAGCCCTCCCTGGGTCGTGATTAGCTCCTGCTTCTCATAAGCAAAGCGCCGGCTATCATAATACACCATGCTTAGGCGATCACCTGTGAGATTACTGGGGAAAATCCCGCTACGCCAATAAGAGACGCCACCTATGTTGAGCACCGAGTCCAAAAGCCGACGTACATACTGGGGATAGGGAGCGATTTCGTTGAAGACGATGAGATCAGGTTGGATGAAGCTGATAATGGTGCGCAGCTGGCGGTCTTTGCAGTCGGTTAGGCAGTAGTCGGGGGTCTGTCCGTAGTTGAGGAGGTTGTAGGTCAGCACGCGAATGGTGTCTTGGGCCCATAGCAGAGAGAGGAGGAGGCTCCAGCGCATGAGACAAATGTAGGCTTAGTTGGTTAAGCTGAAACGAAACTGGAGCCCAACCGCCGTAAAGGAGGTTGGAAAGGCGTTAGAGAGGACGGGGCGGTTGCGGGTATGCTCAATGTAGAAGCGCACGTTGAGCTGGGTGCTGATGGCATAATCTATGGCGGGCTTGATGGTGAGGCTGCGGGTGCCGCCGATAGGTTGCGTGAAGTCTCGGTTATCAATCTGGCGATTCTGATTGACGAGGTTGCGATAGGTGATTTCTAAGCGGAAGGTAACGCTATTGCGCAGTTCAAAGGTTCGTCCGAAGAGGGAGAAGGGTTGGAGGAAGCTTTCTCGTCGCCAGTTGCCGGTGAAGGAGAATTCGGTATTTTGGTTTTGGTTAAGTTGGAGGGCGCCGACGTTGAGGGTGAGGGTGCGGGTACGGCGTAGTTCGACGAGGGTGCTGATGCCGTTTTTCCAGGTGAAGTTGAGGCCGAGGAGGGGGGAGAAGGTTTCTTGGATGCTGACGGCATTGACGATGTAGAGGGGCTCGAAGTTGACGATAGTAAGTCCGGCGATGGTATCTAAGGGGGCTTGGATGGGCACATAAGTATCGGAGAGGCCATCGCCATTGAGGTCTTGGGCTCGGAGGTTGAGGGTGTAGGAGAGGGTGTAGGTAGAGCGATAGCTGTGGTTGAGGGTGACCGAGCGGAAAAGAGATTGGAAGAAGGGCAGCTGGCTTAGGCCGGTGTAGCTTACATTCCAGTTGGGGAGGGGTACTTTTGGGGTGGGGGTTAGGGGCATGCGCGTAGGGCTGTAAGGCCCATAAGCGCTGAGGAAGGAGAGAATGAGAACATCCTGCTGGGAGCCGGTGTAGCCATTCCAGAATTCTCGTCGGGTAAGGGCGGCATTAGAGCCGAGGACCGACTCGTAGAGAGGATTAGCGAGCCGCAGGCGCTGAGAAAAGATGGAGCGGTACTCTTGGTCCATCTGGTTGAAGGTTTTGGGATTTTTGAGGCTTTCAAAAGCAGAGCCAAAGCTGAAGAAACTCATGCTGAAGTTTCCTTGGGCGTTGCGGTTGCTGAAGGTGAAGTCGCTTAGGGTGGTATCCCAGCTAAAGAGGCCGCCTTCGGAGAAGGTTTGATTTCTGGTGAAGGTGAGGTCTATGCGGAGGTCTTTGGCGGGGGAGATGGAGGAGCGGATGTTGAGCTGGGTGGATTGGGTTTGTTGGAAGGGGACGGTGAAGCGGGGGTCTCGGGTCATCCAGCCTTTTTGGGCGGCGTTTTGGAGCCATCCGCCGGTGAGGTTGGGCTGCTCACCTAAGATGAAGCCCCAGCCGGGAGCCTGAGAGGTCTGCCCTGTCAGCGTATCCCGATAGCTCCAGTCCAAGCCAAAGTTGGCCGGCCGACCTAAAAATCCCGGCAAAGTCGTGCCCCGCTGACGCGTATAACTCACATCCACATTTTGAATCCCAAAGACTATCTTCGCCAGAGCCCGCAGGAGCATCCGACTCCCCACATATGGGTCATCGCCCGGCTTACGAGACGTATCGGCCTGCGAAAAGATATTACGTTTGGGCGGCGGCTTGAGAAGCTTATCAATCGCCTTGAACTTTTTGTAGAAGTTGCTCAGCTGAAGCTGCCCGGTGAGCTGAATATTTTGGTTATTGGAGATCATATTGCCGAAGCGCTCTTGGCCTAAGGCGGCCGTAGTCCAGCGATAGTCTGCCCCATAGGTAATGCTACTATTTATCCAGTCGGTCCATTTGATTTTGTTGAGAGGGAGGCGATAGGTGAGAGAGACTTGCTGCTGGAAGGAGAGGGTTCGGCCGAAGTTGATGCGCTGGTAGCGACCGCGAGCGGGGTCTTTGCCGATGCTGAAGAAGTTTTGCCAGAGGGAGTCGCGTTTTTCGGGGGTGTTGATGGGGCCTTGGGGCTCATCCACGCGGGCTTGCACGGTGGCGTTGTAGTTGAGGCTGAGGCTGGGAAAGAGGTTCCATTGCAGAAGATACTGGCGATTAATCAGGAAGTTTTGATAGAAGGTAGGTCTAATTTCGGAGCCTCCGCCTATGTTTCGCAGGCGCTGCTCGGTGTATTGGCGGTTGCCTTCTATTTTTAGGCCTACTTGGGCGGGTAGGAAGGTGATGCTCATATCGGAGAGGAGGCGGGTTTTGGCTTTTTGGAAGGGACGCCAGGGCTTAGATTGGAAGCTATACGAGTAGCTAATGGCGCCCGTGTAGTTTTTAGCGATGTTGTATTCAGTCTGGGGGTTTCTGGAGAAGGTTTCATTGTAGCCGTAGCTAAAGAGGAAGTTTTGGATGTGCCAGGGGCGTTTTTTAGCTTGGGGGTTGCGGTAGAGTTTTCGCACGCCGGCGAAGGTGTAACTGTACGTGCGGCTATAACTGGTGAGTATTCGCTCCAAGCTATCGCGGCGTCCTGCGAGGGCGGCGGCTTCCAGGCGGGTAACGGCCAGCACATCGGGATCAAATGGACTATACAAGGGCCGCTGCACTTGCTCCCCATAAGTGAAGAAGAACGGCACTTCTACGGCCAGGGCTTTGGGCATGAGTTTATGCATTTGGAGTCCGCCGGTGAGGGTATAGCGCTGGAGCCATTCGGTGGAACGTTGGCTAACCTTTTGTTCTATGGAGCCGTACCAGGGGGTGCCATAGCTACCCGAAACGGAGAGATTGCCGAGGTCAGCGAGGCGAAGGTTGAGAAGGCCGGAGGCTGTCCATCCGGGCTTGGTGTTGTAGTTGGTTACTCGGAGTTCGTTGACCCAGACCTCCACGCAGATGGGGCCGCGGCCGTCATTGGGATTGCGCACGCCGATGAGAATGGTTTTGACATTATTGAGCTGGGGGGTGCCTTTGACGGAGATGCGATGGCCCTGGGGCGTTACATAGGTATAAACTTGGGACAAGGGAAAAGGCCGCTGCGCTCGGGCCTCATCGCGCAAGACTTTGACGAGGTTTAGCTCGGAAAGGGCAATATCTATGTTATTAGCCCAGATGTTTTCTGGGCTTGCATCGCCAGGGATGGATAAGACAAGGGGCACTTCGTATTCGTAGTAGTTGTCGGTATAGTCGGTACCGATTCGGATGAAAAGGGTTACATCGCCGGGATTTTGGACATTAGGGGGGATGGGGCTGCCCACGAGGGGTTCGGCATGGGCCCAGAGTTTGAGACGCTCGTAAAAGCGCAGGTCATAGGAGAAAGTTCGGAAGACGCCTCGGGCATCGCCGTCTTGTAGGTTGCACACGCGCAGGGCTAAGCTTTGTTCGTTTTGGAGAAGGCCGGCGACGGGGCTTCCGGGGATAGGCTGACGCAAGATTTGCGGCGGCAGGACATAAGGGAAGGGTTGGCGAGAACCATTTTCCTCAATATTGACGATGCCGGTCTCAAAGCGGGTGGGATCGGTCCCCGGATCGGGCAAGAAGGCCTCTTCCTGTTGATTGAGGTTGATGAGGGCCCGGCGCCAAGTTGTCGCTACCAGTTCCAGCTTTCCGAAACGTAAAACCACGGGCCGGTCAAAGCCGGTGAGGTACATTCGGATAAAGTCAATGGCTTTGAAGTCTTGGATATCCCCGTAGGGTTGGCCTTTGGAGATGGGCACCCGAAAGAGATACCAGCGGGTCTGGATGGTGGTGCCGTTGGGGAGTTTGACTTCTTGTTCGCGTTTATCTACGATGTAGTTGCGGCCTAAGACGAGGTCTTGGGGGCGCAGGGAGATGGTGTAGTCAAAGTAGGCTTCGCGGGTATTGAGGGTGCCATCGGCGTTGATGTCTTCTACATCGGGGAGGGCGCTGGCTTGGCGGGTGTAGGGTTCGTTACTTTGGGGTATGGGGGAGTTTCCTTCCAGGCCCGAGAAGCGTTCGTAGCGCTGCAAGATGCTATTAGAGCTAATATCCCGGAAGTGGGCGTAGTCATCGCTGGAAGGGTCGGCTTCTAAGCGGGCGTAGGCTTCGGGAGAGAGGATAGGCCGTACGGCATTGAGAAAATCGGTAAAAAAGGTGCGTTCTCTTTCGCTGCGCAGGCCATCCAGACCCACATCCTGAAACTGGCGGGCGGCGGGGTCATTGTCAAAGGCGAGCGTGGGGATTTGGATATTAGGCACTCGTCCCCAGGGGGTGATGGTGAGGTTGCGGTCGGCGGCGTCGTCCTGGGCATTGGTGGGCAGGCCGTGCTCGTAGGCCCGGCGGTTGTCAGGCAAAACATCTTCGCTAATCTGGCCGAGGTTGAAGTGGAGTTCGCCTCCGGGGGCAGTAGGATCATCTAAGAAGGGGTCCATGAGCCAGAATTCTATGAACTCGTAGTTAGCTGCCTCGAAGTCGGTATTTCCGATGACCCGGCGCATGATGCCGGCCCAGTTGCGGGAGGGATTTTTGAAGGTGCCGTCGGGATTGAGGTCGGCGGGATTGGCGTTGTAGTTGTAGGGACCGCGCTCCTGAGGGCGATAGTACAGGTCAAAAGTCGTCAGCAGGTTACTGCCTGCCGCAATAGTGCGGTTGGGAAAGACTTCTTGGGGTTCTACGCGACGGGTATAGTGGTTATTGAGGGCAGGGCTCTGGTCATCTAAGCCAAAAGAAGAGGGACGATTGAAGAATTCGGGGTCAATGAAGTACCAGGAGAGGGCGGCGCGGGTGTAGTTAGCGCTGAGGGGGTCGGCGAGATCGGGGCGCAGCGGCGGCGGCACCGAAGCGAGCTTCCAGTAGGTCCATTGCGTTAGATCCAACGTATTGCGTAGCCCCTCAAAGTCATCAATGTACGCTATCCCCCGCTCACTTCCTGTAACGACCTGCCGAGGGACCCCCGGCCGCAGCTGCGCAAACTCCCCCTTAAAGGTAATCTCACTCTCCTCCTTCGTCGTGTAAAAGGGTAGACGGTTCAGCAGCGCAGAAATAAAGCGCGATTTTTCTTGGACATTGGCGTCTACGCCCCACATGAGGTTAGCGGCGGGCTCTTCGCTGATGACGACTTTGTTAATCAAGGGCCGCTCGTAGAAGGAGAGCCCCGTCACCCCCAGTTGAAAGCGGCTATTCGGACGCCACTCAATGCGAGAGCCCACGAGGGTTTTCTGGTCGATGCCAAAAAGCTGGTTACTCTCAAAGCGCACGCGTATTTCTTGACCGGATTGGAGGATGCCCTGGTTGAGGATGGTGACTTTGCCGATGGCGTAGTCGACCTGATAATCTACGCCTTCGGTGAGGGGAGCCCCGCCCGCTGTAACCCTCACGCTCCCCGGTTGAATCTGCGGCGCATTGAGGTTGATTTCGGCTCCCGTGGAAGCGAGGTAGCTATAGCGAAGTTTAAAGCGATTGAGCTGGGGATAATACTGCACCGCATCCACCTGCGTCATACGATACAGGGGGTCATAGGCATAGCGCGTTGAGTCTTCAGTGGGATTGGTTACAAACTGCCGCACTAAGTGCCGCCCAAATGGCTCCAAAACCGGAAATACCACTATCCCCCGGTCCGGAAAGATAGTAACCTGCGGAATAAAGTCAAACACATTGTCGGAACCCGCCTCCATGTTGTTGCGCAGGCGGTCGAGTCCCAGCACCTGCAAAAGCGGCCGATCCCGTACATCCGGCGAAGGAAGGTAGTTGATATCTCCGCTCCCATCGGTCGCTTCATACACCACTTGCAGGTCAAAGCCGTCTGGACGGATATTAAAGGCGTCCAGCCGATACACGTTTTTCATCATGAGGTCCCAAGTGGGGTAAGGTTTATTATCCAGGGTGGGGCGGATCGCCTGGGGTTTGAGCATTTTGAGAAAGAGCACATTGCTATTCTGAGGGTCGGCGGGCTGGTCTACGCTAAACTCCCCTACCCGATAGACGGTGTTATCGCCTGCGAGGGTGTATTCATAGGCGACGAAGACAGCATCGTTAGGTTGAAGGTTGATATTGAGGCTGATATAGCCGAGCTGCCGGTGGACGAAATACTCGTTGTCATTGAGGCGGCGCATGTTTTCTACCAGCTCAAAGTCCTGACCATTTCGGAAACCTGCTTGGGTAAGGTAAAACACAGCTGAATCGCGGCTGCGGGCCCCGGGATATTGTAAAGCTCGCTGATAGACATCGTTGGCATTATTGTCGGGCACGGCACCAGAAACCACCACCTGAGGATTAAAGAGCACGCCACCCCGATTGGGATCGTTTTCAGCTAAGTCCACAAACCCCACGGCATTGCGGTTATTTTGGTTTACAGCGTTGGAGCGGTTCGTCACCCACACTTCTATGCGGGTAATATTGATAGGCGAAGACACCACAGGGAGGGTAGAAAGCGACTGCTCAAAGAGGCTTCGGAAGTAGTGATTGAGAAAAAAGTGGCGGTTGTAATCGTATTCGCTGGCGCGCTTTTCTCTTTGTTGGCGCTGTCCTCCGGCTTTGACGACGATTTCTTGGGTTTTACTGCGCTGCTGCGAAGCAATAGCTGTTACAAACACCGACCCAAATTGAAGCCGAGTCTTGATTCCCCACAAATTTTGTCCGCCTGTAATCAAGGTCCCCCCTAGAGGAAGCCCCACATTCCCCGCCTCAATGCTTTTGATGATGTCGTCTTCCGAGCCCTGGTATTCTATTTTGAACTGGTTTTCAAAGCTAAAGCTGGTTTGGGTGTCCCAGTTGAGGCGGAGTTTGAGCTTTTCGCCGATGTTGCCGACGACATTCATTTGGATTTGCTGGTTGAAGGCGAGGTTGCTATTGCGCTGCTGGCGAATGGTGAGGGCGGGGTTGCGCATGCGATTAGAGCGGTAGGAAAGGTCTAAGAGCACATTGATATTGGGGCGGATATCTACGCGTCCGCTGCCGAAGATGTCTTTGAAAAGTTCGCTATTGACGTTGATAGGGGGCACGAGGCCGGAGAGGGAGGAGACGGTTTGGGAGGGGTTGGTGAGGCTTTTTCCGGACTGAGCGAGCTGGGCTTCCCGGGCTTTACGGTCTAAGTAGCTGCGCTGGAACTGCCGGCTGCGCAGACGTTCGTACTCTTCCCGGCTGATGTAGGAGGGCGGGCGAATATTTCGGCCGCCGATACGTTCGTACACCCAATACCCTTTTCCGTCGGGCGTTAGCTCATACACCACCTCATAAGTAGAAGGGGTCGGCATTAGCCAGGGTGGCCCCAAGGGACGGCGAGCCGTCGCATCCGCTGGCGACTCCCGAAACCGATACCGAACCGAATCCGCCTGACCCCATAGATATCCTATGAGGGTCAGCATAAACACCACTCGCCCTCCCATTAGAGCTAAAAACGCGCGGGGCCAAATATAACGCAAAAACCAAGCGCTTACCGATACCAGTAGGCTCTTCCAAAAGTAATTCTTTTCCACAAGCCCATACCCAAGACCCACCCAAAGCTTAAACTGGCTCAGAATTTGCTTATACCTTTGCTCTAAAACTATGCGCACAGGCCTTCTTCTTTTCCTCTCTGGCTGGGCTTGGGCGCAGCTCAGCGGCATCGTCAATAGCTATGCCGCCGTAACAGCTTTCGTAGACCCAGCCACCGTCACCGTGGATGACCCCTCTCCTTTCAACGTCGGCGATCGCGTCCTCCTCTATCAGGCTAAGGGGGCTACCATCGATGTAACTAATAGCGCATCTTACGGAAACATCACCAGCATCGGCTCTGCAGGGGTGTTTGAGTTTCATCAGATTGCGGCTATCAGCGGCAATAATATCACTTTTGCCTGTCCCCGAGTGCGTACTTTTGGCAATCCCGCTACCGACGCCATCCAGCTGGTAAAGGTAGCGTACAGCAGTAGTAACCTCACGATTACAGGTACGGTTACGGCCCTCCCTTGGGACGGCAGTAAGGGCGGCATCGTCGTCATTGAAACCGATGGCACCCTCTCCTTTAGCGCCAATATCAATGTGCGGGGGCAGGGCTTCCGAGGGGGGCTGTACTCCGTGAATGGAGGTAGCTCTTCCGCCTGTGACGCCGGTACCTATTTTGGCGCTGTCGACGACCAGGCCGGCCGAAAAGGAGAGGGGGTAGCCAACTGGCCCGGTTTCAACCATTATGCTTATCGGGGGAAGTTAGCCAATGGAGGAGGCGGCGGGAATAACCACAACACGGGGGGTGGCGGCGGCTCTAACTATGGCGCTGGCGGCCAGGGGGGATGGACCACTTGCGGCAGTAGGTGGTGGTGCCCGGGCTCTAGTGTAGCGAACTCCGGCTGGGGCTATGGGGGAGTGGCTCTAAGTAGCTACCTTAATCCCTCCGCTATGCGGGCTTTTATGGGCGGTGGGGGGGGCGGCGGCCACCAAAATAATGATCAAGGTGGCCAGGGCGGCAATGGTGGCGGTATCGTCCTCATCCGAGCCGCCACCATCGCAGGAAATGGTTTTCAGATCATCGCTGCGGGTGACTCTGGCCGTCGAGACCCCGCTATCTGTGGGGGACGCACCTACGCCGGTAACGACGGCGCAGGGGGAGGAGGGGGCGGCGGCTCCGTCATCCTCCTCTGCAATACCTACGTGGGAACTCTCACCATAGATGTTCGAGGGGGGAGAGGCGGAAATTGTAGCAATCAGTTCTGTGCTTGCACACCCGACCACGGCCCCGGCGGAGGGGGTGGAGGGGGCTATGTGGCTTTCTCCACGGCGGCCGTGCCCCCCGGGATCACCACTCTCACCAGCGGCGGAGCCAACGGCATAGAACTCACGCCCCTAGGTGAAAATGTTAACGGGTGTGACAACACGGGTAGCACCAACTGCATCCCCGCCGGCCCCGACCGCTTCAACCGCGGGGCTACGCCGGGGGCCAATGGCGGCATCATCCTCAATGTCGCTTATGATGGCCTTTATCCCTGCCCTGCAGCCCGCATAGCCTTAGAAGCCCTCTCGCTGGAAGTCTCCCCGCTTCACGCTCTCTTTGTGCAGTATGCCGTAGCAGGACTGCCAGCCGAGGCCCGCCTCCGATTTACCTTAGAGACCCCTACCCTCCCCCTTATCCACGAAGAAACTGCGCCTCAGGGTCGGGTGCGCTTTCCGTTGGAAAGACCCGGCCGCTATCTTTTGCGCCTGGAAGCGCTGACTGATCAGGGCAGTCACCGCCTGGCTGAAAGACCCTTCACCTATCAGCCTACCTATGCCCTCACCGGGCGAATCCTCACCCTCTGGCACGACGAAGGCGGACCCTACCAGCTCTCAGACCTCAGCGGCCGCACCCTCACCCAGGGCTACCTACCCCCAAAAACGCCCCTCACCCTCTCCTTAGAAAGCCTCCCCGCCGGCCTCTACTGGCTCTCCATCGCCTACGAACCCCCCATCAAACTCTCCCTCTACCCATAACACCCTCACTCCCCTTTCGTGCCCCCTATCTTTGCCCCTATGGCGCGTCATTCCCTGCTCAGACTGGGAGCCATAAGTCTCCTCCTCTGGTCAGGGGCTTGTAAGAGAAAAACTCCCTCTGATACTTCTCCACTCCCCTCCGAGGAGCCTGTGGGCTATTCCCTACTAAGGTATCTGCCCGGCATTTATCAGGGCCAGCTAACTTCCACCACGTCGGTAGGGAATTTCCCCTTCTGGGGCGTGGACTTTCGGCCTCTCCACCCAGCCCAAGTGGGCGGACGCAGCGAACTGGACTCCGCCAATAACATTCACCTCAACTTTTTCGTGGCGCAGTACCAAAATCGGCGCGTGTTGTGCTTTCGGAATGGGGGTTACTTTCAGGGTATGGAGCGAGTCACTTACCTAATTGCAGATAGCGTGGCAGAAGGGCGTTACTATCGCTTCATAGAGCCGATAACGAGGGGTCAGCGGGCTTATGCGGAAGTGGTTTTTCCGGCGCCGGACAGCCTCATTCTCACTTCCTACACCACGAAAATGGGCACTCGTCCCCAGCCCGTACTTCATATACGCTGGACCGCCCGTAAAACCTATGACTCCGCCTACCAGCAGGCGGCGGCCCATCATAACTATCCCCAACCAGTCGTTGTAGCTACGTTGGATGCTGCCCTCCAGGGCCGCACCGAAGCTATCTGGTACTCCCCCATCACCAATGACCCCTACCCCGAAGCCGCCCAGCCCTACGGGGGCTTCCTCAGGGCCTCTTACCAGCACGGCTCGGGCTACACCCCAGACCCGCAAAAAAATGTCCTCCTCTTCCTCACCGTCCAACCTCTCGTAGAAGGTTACACCTACTATCCGGAAAGGCTCGGCACCCTCAGCCGCTACGTCGTCCTGAAAGCCAGCGAAAGCCACTTTTTCTTCAAGCATGTGCATCCCGGGCGTTATTTCCTGTATGCCCTCTACGATCAGGATGGGAACGGAGCAGCCTCTTCGGGAGACTGGTTTAGCCTGCCACCAGCAGAAATAGAAGTACCTCCCCAAGATACGGCGTCGGCTCAGGTTACTATCACCTTTCGTCTCCCCTGAGCTCACTAACTTCGCTCCATGCCAGCAGGAACCCTCCAGGTCAATCTCAGTGGGCTTTTGCCCATCATCCGGCGCTATCTTTACACGCATACAGATGTATTTCTCCGAGAGCTCATCGCAAATGGCGTAGATGCCTGTCAGAAACTTTTAGCTATCGCCCCCCAAGAAGGACTCTCTATTAGCCCAGACGAACTCAAAGTAGAAATTTTTGCCTACCCCGCCAAAAATCAGCTCGTCATCAAAGACAACGGGATAGGCATGACGCAAGAGGAAGTTGAGCGCTTCCTCAATGTGATTGCGGCTTCCAGCGCCCAGGAGTTCGCAGAAAAGTTTCGGGAAACGGATATCATTGGATTTTTTGGGATGGGTTTTTATTCGGCTTTCATGGTGGCTGAGAAGGTGGAGGTCCTTACCCAATCCTACCGCTCCGATGCGAAAGCCGTGCTTTGGCGAGGCGATGGCAGTGAAAACTACAAGTGGGAGCTGAGCGAGCGGCCCGAAGGCCGAGGCACCACCATCACCCTGTATCTCCATAAAGATTATGACGAGTATGCCCAGGTCTGGAAAGTGCGGGAAGTAGCCGAAAAATACGCCCGCTTCCTACCCATTTCCATCTATGTAGAGGGCTCGCGCATCAATCAGGTGCCTTTGTGGCGAAAGCACCCTACGGACCTCACGGAGGCCGATTACCTGAAGTTTTACGAGCTTCTTTACCCGGGCCGGGAAAAACCCGCCTTTTACATCCACCTCAATATTGACTATCCCTTTGTGCTACAGGGGATCTTATACTTCCCTCGGCTCAAGCCCGACCTTCCCATAGAAAAGTCCGGCATCCAGCTGTATGTGAAGGGGATGTTCATTACAGAGGAGCTAAGGGATGTTTTACCTGAGCACCTAATGCTACTGCAGGGGGTGATGGAGTCTAATGAGATTCCGCTCAATGTCTCGCGCAGTCAGCTGCAAGTAGACCCCACCGTGCGAAAAATCAGCCAGTACATCTCCCGCAAAGTAGCAGAAAAAATCAAAGAACTCTACGACACTAATCGGGCACGGTATGAAGAGATTTGGCCGGATGTGGGGCCGTTTGTGCGGTATGGAATGGTTCGGGAGGAGGAGTTTTATCGGCGACTGCGGGAGGCTGTACTCGTAGAGACAACCAAAGGTAAGTACTATACTCTGAATGAGTTTCGCGCTAAAGCCCCCAAAGACGAAAAGGGCACGCCTATTTTGCTCTATACAAATCAGCCTCCCCTTCATGGGGCCCTCATAGCTCTTTTTGAGCAGGCGGGATATGAAGTGCTGAAAATGGACATGATTGTGGATCCCTACTGGATGTCGCAGGTGGAGGTGAAGGAGGGGGTGCGGTTTGCGCGGGTGGATAGTGAGAAGGCGCAGGCGCTTTTAGAGAAGCCAGCGGAGGCATCCCTTTCGTTGGAAGAGGAAAAGGCGATTCGGGAAGTCTTAGAGCGCTTGTGGGGAGGGAGTTCCATAGCCTTTCGGTCATTGGGGGAAAAAGGTCCTGCCGCCCTTCTCATAGCCCCCGAAGACGATCGCCGCTATCGGGAGCTATTGGGAGAGCATCGCCCCACCCAAAAGACCCTCATCATCAATCGGGACCATCCCATCTATCGGCGCTATCTACTTTCGCAGGATGAGCGATGGTTAGCCCATGCCATAGACTGGGCCAAACTGTTATCAGGCACCCTACAAGATAAGGAAATAGCGACTTTTTTGGAGCGGGACTGGAGTCTCCTAAGTCGGTGAGCCATGGCTAACCCCGCTCGGATGGCTTCCTTCGGACTAAGAGGAATAGCGGCACTGGGGTGGCTTCTCCATACTCTCTGGGCTCAAAAAACTTTGCCAGGTTTCTTCTTAGAAAGAAGCCGATGGGTAGATTCCGTTTTAGCTCATCTCAGCTTGGAGCAGAAGATCGGCCAGCTTTTGATGGTTCCTGCCTACAGCACGCCTGCCCAACAAAACCGAGCTCAGATAGAGCGATGGATACGAGAATACCATATTGGGGGGTTGATATTTATGCAAGGGAGTCCGAGCCGGCAGGTGAGTTTGACCAATTACTATCAGCGGCAGAGTGCTATTCCGCTGTTAGTGGCCATGGATGCGGAATGGGGCCCCAGCATGCGTCTGGATAGCCTTCCCCGTTATCCGTATACCCTGACCTTAGGGGCACTACGGGAGGACTCGCTGGTGTATAGGGTAGCGCAGGCTATTGCCCGCCAATGTAAGCGGCTGGGCGTGCATATCAACTTTGCGCCCGTCTGTGATGTGAATAACAATCCCCAAAATCCGGTGATTGGCTTTCGGGCATTTGGAAGTGACCGGCATCGGGTTACGCAATTAGCGCTTTTGTACATGCAGGCCCTTCAAAGGGAGGGCATTGTCGCCGTGGCTAAGCATTTTCCTGGGCACGGCGATACGGAGGTAGACTCGCATTACGAGCTGCCGGTGATCCGACATAGCCGGGCTCGGCTGGATAGTATTGAGCTGTACCCTTTTCGGCACCTCATCCGGGAAGGGGTAATGGGCATCATGATAGCGCATCTGCTGGTGCCGGCCCTGGATACCGTAACCGCCACCGTCTCGCCCGTGATTATAGATAGTCTTTTGCGGAAGGAGCTGGGCTTTCGGGGGATAGTCTTTTCGGATGCCCTCAATATGAAGGCGGTTTCGCTTTATTATGCGCCGGGAGAGCTGGAGGTGGCGGCCCTTCGCGCAGGGGCGGATGTGCTACTGTATGTAGAACAGGTGCCTGTGGTGTTTCGGGCAATTCAGGAGGCGGTTTTTGCGGGACGCCTCACCGAAGCCCAAATAGATGAGAAAGTTCGGCGGATCCTTTTGCTCAAAGCATCGCTGGGCCTGACCACAACGCCACAGGTACCTGAGACTGGCCTCATGACCGACCTGTGGGCCGAAGCCTTCATAGAGCCCCTCCGACAGGCTTACATCCAAGCTGTCACTCTCGTCCAAAATCGCCAAGCCCTCTTACCCCTCGGTAGTCTTAAAGACTACCGCCCCCTCTATGTGCAAATCGGCTACGAGCGCCCAGCCCCCTTTTACCGTTACCTCAGCCAGTACATGGCCATAGACTATGTTGTAATTCCGTCCGTGGAGGCTCTCCCTGCGGATTCCCTCTTGCGACGGCTTTCCGAGTATAATCTCTTTATCGTGGGGCTCTTCAACCTCTCGCAGAACCCCCGCCGCAGCTTTGGCTTGCGCCCCAAGGTACTGGACTTCTTATGTGAGCTTCGGGAACCCGACCGCAAAGTCATTACCTGCATTTTCGGAAATCCTTACACGCTCTCCTTCTTTGGGGAGGAGGAGGCCATTATTCTGGGCTATCAGGAGGATACACTGGCTCAGTGGCAAGCCGTGAATGTCATCATGGGCACGGGGCCCCCCACGGGGGTTTTACCTGTGGAGCCGCCTCTCCGATACCCGCGTTATGTGGCTTACGACAAGGCCCTCTATCGGCCTGTGGTACCTTATCGCTCTCCTTACTCTTTTCAGAGGCTGGATTCTCTTCTGAGCAGTGTAGTGAGCGAACGCATCACCCCAGGCTTCGCTATTACCGTGATTTATCGGGACACGGTAGTCTACAACAAAGGCTGGGGAGGCTATAGCTATACGGATCGTCGGCGCCCTTCGCCTACGCATACCCTGTACGATGTGGCTTCCTTGACGAAAGTCTTTGTAACAACGCTGGTGGCGATGGACTTATATGAGCGTGGGGAGCTCCGCCTGCAAGAGCCGCTCAGTAAGCGGGTTCCTGCCTGGGCCTCAACGCCAGCGGGGCGCCTTACTCCCTACCAGCTTCTTACCCACACGGCCGGATATCCCCCTACCCTGCCCCTCCTGCAAGCGGTTAGGAGCGACTCCGCCGCCTTTTCTGATAGCCTTACCGAGACGCATACTTTCCCTCTAAGCCGCCGATGCTACCTCCATCGCCACATCCCTTCCACCCTCTGGAAAAAAATCCTCTCTCATCCTCCCAGTAAGCCTACGAGTCAGCCTGTATATTCCGACATTGGGTTCGTCATTCTCGGCCGGTACTTAGAGGCCATAGCGGGAGAAAGCATGATAAGCTATGTCTCTAATCGCTTTTATCGGCCTATGGGACTCTATCGCTTACAGTTCTATCCGGCCCTCAACTGCTTAGACACCTTATGCGTGCCCACGGAGGTAGATACTCTTTGGCGCAAGGACACGCTTTGTGGGTATGTGCATGATCCGACGGCAGCGCTCTTAGGAGGCTTTGCGGGGAATGCCGGGTTATTTGCCTCTAGCCAAGACTTAGCTTACCTAATGTGGATGCTTGTGAAAGGTGGGGAATACGGAGGAAACTGCTACTTTTCTGCATCAACTGTACGCACTTTTACAAAAGAAGCTGGCAATCTCGGTCGCGGCTTAGGTTGGGATAAACCCAGTAAAGAAAAGACCTCCACCGCTCCTCCCCCCCTTTCTACACTGGCCTTTGGGCATTTAGGCTTTACAGGAACTGCCGCATGGGCCGACCCCACCCACAACCTCGTGGTCATCATCCTCTCCAACCGCATCCACCCTACCGCTACCGACCCCCGCTACAATCAACTGCTTATTAGAAGGAAAATCATGGAAACGATCTTGGCGGAGTTACGACTTTCTTCC
>Ga0272445_1001689_pt1 | contig 16604 bp, 18 predicted proteins | sample YNPCB0031_FD_194404 | JGI IMG/M metagenome (GOLD analysis project Ga0272445, IMG submission 194404) | Hot spring sediment microbial communities from Yellowstone National Park, WY, United States - YNP-CB-003-1 | ecosystem: Environmental > Aquatic > Thermal springs > Hot (42-90C) > Sediment... | reverse complement strand
CCGCGGAACTCCGGGCCAAAGGGGTGGAGGCGAGGCTCGCGGTGGAAGCGGCTCGGACGGCTTTTCCGGAGCTGAGCGAGGAGGAGCTCGCCCGCCGGGCTTTGGCGGAGAAAAAGAGCCGCTGGGAAGGGCTTCCCAAACCTGTGGCCCTCCGCCGGGCTTATGCCTTCCTCCTTCGGCGTGGGTTCAGCCCGGATCTCTCCCGGAGGATCGTGGAGGAGGCGTTCGGTCCTTGGACCTTCGAGTCGGAATAGGCATCGATTTCCACCGCTTTGATCCCCAACGGAAGCTTTTCCTTGGAGGGGTGGAGATCCCTGGCGAGCCTGGGCTTTCCGGGCACTCCGATGCCGACGTGATCATTCACGCGGTGTGCGACGCCCTTTTGGGCGCCGCCGGGCTTGGGGACATCGGGAAACATTTCCCGCCCAGTGATCCTGCGTACAAAGATATTTCGTCGTTGAAACTCCTGGAGCGAGTGCGGGAGTTTTTGGCGGAGCGGGGTTACGTTCCCCTTCAAGTGGATGTGGCGGTGGTGGCGGAGCGGCCGAAGCTTTCTCCCTATGTTCCCGCTATGCGGGAGAGGATCGCCCAAGTTTTGGGGATCGCTGTGGAGGATGTGTCCGTGAAGGCGACCACGCCGGAAGGGATGGGCGCCTTAGGCCGGGGCGAGGGAATCGGAGTTTGGGCCGTGGCCCTCATCCGAAAAGCCGAAGGATATCCCGGGCGGTAATCAAGACCAAAAGCCCAAGGAGGAGGATGAACCCCAAAGTGTGCACGAGGGTTTCCACTCTGGGTGAGACCCGCCTTCCGGTGGCCATCTCAAAGAGGGCGAAGAGCATGCGCGCCCCGTCCAAAGCGGGGATGGGAAGAAGGTTGAAAAGGGCGAGGTTCACGCTGATTACGGCGATGAGGAGGAGGACCACAAGGGGGCCGGCGGTGATCCCCGCGGAGATGATCCCGGCGATCCCCACGGGGCCGCTCACCGCCTCACCCGCGGGGATTTCCCTTCTTGCCATGGCTTTGAAGGTTTCCACGATCACGGAGAAGGCCATTCCCACCTGCTGGGCAGCCAAAGCTGTCGCTTTTGGAAAGCCAATTTGGCCGTAAACCATGGGCAAGCTCCGGAATTCTGCGCCCTCAAAAAGGGAGGCCAAACCCGAGGGAAGTTCGGGAAGCTCGAGCGCCAAAATTTGGTCGCCGCGCCGGACCGTCAAACTCCGGCAGCCCTCAGTTAAAAGGGCATACCACTCGAGAAAAGAGCGCACGGGCTTATCGCACGCGCTTACGATGACGTCTCCCGGTCGGAGTCCGGCCGCGGAAAGGGGGCTCAAAGGTTTCAGGTCCTGGATTTCCGCCAAAACCACCTGGGGTTGGAAATAGCCGCCCACAAGATAGCGGCCCTCCTCTTCGGAATAAACGGGAAGGATGGAGACCTCCATTTCCTCATTGTCCCGGACGATTCGAAAGCGCACGGGATCCGGAGCCTTGGCTTGGATTCTTTCCCCGACTTCTCCCAGGTTCCAGACCTCTTTCCCTTCCACCGCAAGGAGGACGTCGCCGACCCGAAGCACCTCCTCTGCGGGTTTTCCCGGAACAAGCCCGGCGACCCGCAACCGGGGAAGGCCGATGAAAAGGAAGGCTCCCCAAGCAAGAACGAAGGCCAAAGCCAGGTTGAAAGCGGGTCCGGAGAGGCCCACAAGGAAGCGGACCCAGGCCGGCCTTCCGTAATAGGTTTCCTCCGGAGCGTACTCGCCGATTTCCGGGCCCTCCCCTGCCAGGCGGACGTAGCCTCCCAAGGGGAAAAGGCGGAGACTATATCGGGTTTTTCCGCGCTTTTTGGCCCAAATGGCTGGGCCAAACCCGATGGCGAACTCCAAAACGCCCACCCGAAGGAGCTTGGCTGCCAAAAAATGCCCAAGCTCATGCACTCCCACCAAAAGGAGGATCGTGGCCACAAATACAAGAAAGGTCGTCATAATCGGTACGCCTCCAGACGCCACACTTCGTTTTCCCCGGCGTCCACGGAATATTCACCGCTTGCGCGGATCCCCACCACCCACACCACTCCCCGGCCATCGAGAAGGAGGGGCCAGCGTTCCCGTTCCCACCGGGGAATCCCTTGCCGGGCCAGGAATTCCCATACCTTTTTTCCCCTTTCCGCACCGAAAGGGATGAAGACGTCGTCCTTTTTTGCTGGACGGACGTAGAGAGGGGGACGAAGTTTTTGTGAGGAAACATATGCGACGTTTGGGCTTCCGGGATGGAGGCTTTCCGGCCGCGGCACTTTTTCCGTTTTTATCTTCCAGCCCAGTTCAGGGATGAGGGTTTCGCCCGGAAGCTCCAATGGCCATGGCCCCGGCGGCACAGCCTTTACTTCCTCGATGCGAAAAAGCCCGCCGCCGATCCGGGCCACAAGGCCTTGGGGAAGGCGATATTCCGCGGCCCGGCCTCGCTCGATCCCCTCGAGGATTGCTTCCACATGACGGTGGTAAAGGGCAACCCCATACCGCTGGGCCAAGGCGCGCACGGCCAAGGCCTGTACGGGTTTGGGAAGTTTCCGGAGTTCCTGAAGGTCCAGCCCTCGGTCTTTTTCCAATTCCGAGAGGGTTTTTTCGGCTAGCCAAGCCAGAACTTCTTCCGTTTCGCCGAGGAGCTGGGCGGCGCGGGCGAGGGCTTCCTCGGCCCGCGGGTTGTGCCGCTTCAGCCAAGGCAAAAGTTCCAGCCTGATGGCGTTCCGCAGAATTTTTCGATCCCAGTTGGTGGGATCGTCGCGAAAGGGAATGCCGTGGGCCCGACAGAAATCCCGCGTTTCCTCGCGGGAAAGGAAGATGAGGGGGCGAATGAACGGAGGAGACACGGGAAGAAATCCGCGCAGGCCCGCGGGTCCTGCTCCGCGCAGAAGGTGCAACAGTACGGTCTCTGCCAAATCCGTGCGGGTGTGACCCAGGGCAATTTTTTGAGCCCCAAGGTCTTGGGAAGCCCTAAGAAGGAAATCCCGGCGGAGCCTCCGCGCCGCTTCCTCCAGGTTCAGCTTCTCTCTTTTCGCGAGGGCCGGTGCATCCACCCGGTCGTACACCATTTCCAACCCCAGGTCCTCCGCTGCGGACCGCACGATCCTCAGGTCTTCCGCGGTATCCTGGCGGATTCCATGATCCAAATGGGCGATGGCCAAGGAGATGTCGAACTCTTTTCGCAGCCAATAGAGACTGTAAAGGAGGGCCATGGAATCGGCGCCGCCGGAGACGGCCACAAGGACCTTCTCGCCCGGAGCGACCATGGAATACTTCCGCAGCGCTTTCCGAACCTTCTCGAGCATCGTTTTCATTTTGGCCCTTGCAGGCCTCGGCTACAATGGCCCTCGTGGAGCTTGCCGCGTTTCTTTGGGCTTTGGGGGATTTGCCCGTAGCCTTGGGCGGAGCCGGCGAGGTGGTCCTCGGCCCGGAACCGTGGTTTCTCTTCTCCGTCCCTCCCTTCCAGATTTTTATGGGAAGCGCTTCCCCGCATTTGGGGCTTCGGTGGCATCTTTGGATGGGGCCGTGGTTCCTTTGGATCGATCTTCCTCCGCCGCGGCTCGCTTTGGCCCGCAGCCCCGGTCACGCCCTCGTCGCTTTGGTGCGGGATTTTTCCCGGCTTTATTTGGCCTGGGAAATTTTTGATTTTCCAGGTTTTTCGCTCTTCGGTAGCTTGGGCGGGGAAAACGCGTTGGGGATGCGGTTCCGCCTGGGAGAGCTTTGGCTTTCCGGCCTCATCAAGGATGGGAGGCTGAGCTTATGGTGTGGCTTCTACTTTTAGCCCTCGTTTCCATCTCCGGAGGGGCATGGGAGATCACCGTGGCCTTCACCACGGATCTTCACGCGAGTTTGCCCCGTTTTCCGGCGTTGGAGGAGCTTTTGCGGGAGGCCGACCTCATCCTGGACGGCGGCGATGCGTGGGAGGACCCGCGGCACTTCACCGATGCCTCCGCGGCCTGGGAGACCATGAGATGGATGGCCAAAACCGGGTACAGCGCCATGGTTTTGGGGAATCACGAGACTTACCTGGGCCCAAGGCTTTTGAGGAGAATTTTGGAGGAAGCGCCTTTTCCTGTTTTGGCGACGAATCTTCGCGCGGATTTGCCCACCCAGCGCTGGGTCCTCTTGGAAAGAAAAGGCGTGCGGATCCTCCTCCTTGGGGTTTTTGGGGATTTGGCGATGGTCTGGCCGGGCTGGGAGCTACGCGATCCTCTGGAGGCCATCCTTGAGGCCCTGAAGGACGCTCCCGAACACGATCTTTTCGTTTTGCTTGGCCACCTGGAAACCGAGAGGGCGAAAAAGCTTGCGGAGGCCCTTCCCGTGAAGCCCGCCCTCTTCGTCCTCGGGCACGACCACAAGATGTACGAGGAGCCCCTTTGGGTTCAGGGGGTTCCCATTGTCCAAGCCGGATCCTTTGGGAAGGCTGTGGGCTTTGCCGTTCTTTCGGATCGCGGGCTTCAGTCCTACCGCCTGGTTAAAGTGCCACAACCTGCGGCGCTTCCTGGGCCGCCGCCTTGGCTTTTTGCCCTTTTGATTCTTTTCCTTTTTGGGATCCGGACTTAAGCGCCCTCGACCTTGGCCAGGATCTCGTCGGGGATATCGAAGTTGGCGACCACTTCCTGCACCTCTTCGGTTTCATCGAGCTCATCGAGGAGCTTTAGGAGTCGCTCGGCATCCGGGCCCTCCACGCGCACGGTGGTTTTGGGGAGGAAACCGATCACAGCCCGCTCGATCTCCACGCCCTTTTCCCGCAGGGCATCGCGGACGTCGGCGAGATCCTTGGGCTGAGTATAGAACGTGAGGATTTCCTCATCCTCCACGAAATCCTCCGCGCCCGCTTCCGCCGCCAAGAGCACGAGGGTTTCCTTATCCATTCCCGGAGGAAGCCTTTTGATCTGGATGATTCCCCGGCGTTCGAATTGCCAAGCCACGCTTCCTTCCCCGCCCAGGGAGCCCCCGTGCTTTTCGAAGACGTGGCGCACAGCCGCCGCGGTGCGGTTCCGGTTGTCGGTATATGCCCGAATAAGGATGGCTACCCCACCGGGACCATAGCCTTCGTAAAAGACCTCTTGGAGGTTGGCGCCCTCGAGCCCTCCTGCGGCGCGCTGGATGGCCCGCTCGATGTTTTCTTTGGGCATGTTCGCCGCTCTGGCCCGCTCAATGGCCGCGGCGAGGGCAGGGTTCGTTTCCGGGTTGGGATCCTGCCGGGCACAAACGATGATCTCCCTTGTGAGGCGCGAAAACAGATTCGAGCGCTTTTTGTCTTGCTTCTCCTTCCGGTATTTGATATTGGCCCACTTCGAATGACCCGCCATAGCACCCCTGAAATGTTATTCCCTCCCGGCATTTTGGGCAACTGACCCTTGTTTTTGGGGCTTAGGCCGGGGAGACTTGCGGGATGGGCCTTGATCCTGGGGCGATCCGGGCGGCGGCCAGGCTCCTTCGGGAAGCCCAATGCGCCTGGGCCCTCACCGGCGCCGGCGTCTCCACCCCCTCGGGTATCCCCGATTTCCGCGGCCCTCAGGGCCTTTGGCGGACCTATGATCCCGAGGAGGTCTCGTCCCTTGAGGGTTTTCGTCGAAATCCCCGGGCTTTTTACTCCTTTTGGAGGTGGCGTTTCCAAAAAATGGCCCAAGCTCAGCCCAATACGGTGCATAAACTCCTCGCCGCTTTGGAAGAAAAGGGCTTTCTTCGGGGCGTTATCACCCAAAACATCGATGGGCTTCACCAGCGGGCCGGTTCCCGGCGGGTCCTCGAGGTCCATGGCCATCTCCGCTCGGGGACGTGTCTTTCCTGCAGGAAGAGGTATCCCATCGAGTGGGTCATGAGGCAGGCCGAGCAGGAAGGGGTCGCCCAATGCCCCTGTGGAGGTTTTGTGAAGCCCGATGTCGTTCTTTTCGGGGAAACGCTTACTCCTGCTTTCGAGGAAGCCCAAAGGGAATTAGCCAAGGCCGATCTTCTTTTCGTTTTGGGGACCTCCCTTACGGTGTGGCCTGTGGCCGGGCTTGTACCCTTTGCCGTGAGTCGTGGGGCCTCCCTCATCATTGCCAACGCCGAGCCCACGCCCTACGATTCCTATAGCGACGTTCTCTTGCGGGGGGATTTGGTTTTGATGAGCGAACTTTTGGCCAAAGCCCTGGAGGTGGACGTTGCTGGAGCTGGAGATCGGGAAAACTCTGCGGGCTAGAGGTTTGAGCTTAGCGGTGGCGGAGTCCTGCACCGGCGGCCTTTTGGGGATGCGGATCACCGAAATTCCCGGCGCTTCCGATTACTTCCGGGGTGGCGTGATTGCTTATTCCAACGCCGTGAAGGAGAAAGTTTTGGGGGTACCCAAGGAAATTTTGGACCAAAAGGGGGCGGTTTCCCCGGAGTGCGCGGAGGCCATGGCCCAGGGCGTACGCAAACTTCTTTGTGCGGATCTGGGTTTGGCCATCACGGGGATTGCCGGGCCCTCCGGGGGGACCCCGGAAAAGCCCGTGGGTTTGGTATTCATCGCCTTGGCCCACGCGAAAGGGACCCTCGTGGAGAAATGGGAATTCCGCGGCTCCCGCCAAGGGATACGCTGGTCCGCAAGCGAGGCGGCCCTAGCTCTGCTCCATCGGTATCTAGGGGGATAACGATCCTTCGCTGGATTCTTTCCATCTTCCTTGTGGTTTTGGGGTTGGGCCTTTTCGCAGGCCTCATCTACCTTTCTGGGCCAGGCCTCGTCTTTAGGGAATTGGTTGCCGTCGGCTGGCTGGGTTTCCTCATGGTGGTGGGGAATGTGGTTTTGTCCTTTTTCGTTTGGAGCCTAAGCTGGTTTGTGCTTCTGCACGCGGCGGGGGTCCAGGTCCGCTGGCAACACGTACTTTCGCCCATGCTGGCCGCCTCTTCCGTGACGTACCTCACCCCCTCCGCCTATCTGGGTGGGGAACCGGTACGGGTTTATTGGCTTGCCAAATCCACAGGAGCTCCGCTGCCCACGATCACCGCCACTGTCATGGTGGAGCGGCTTTTGGCGGGGATTTCCCTTTTGGCGTTTGCTTCCATTGGCGGATTTTTCGCCCTTTTTTCGCCGACCATTTCCCTTGCGGACAAAGGCGCGGTGGCCCTGGGCCTTGGCCTTATGGCCGTGTTTTTGTCCCTGGGGGTGTTTTCCTTTGCCCGCAACCGCCAGTGGCTTTCCCGGTTTTTGCGGGCTCTGAGCCGCATCTTTAGGTGGCGGGGGATCCTTGCCCGGCTTGCCCAAAGCGCTTCGGACATGGAAAACCAGATCTACCGGGTATTTGCCGACCGCTTGGGCCATGCCGCTTTGGCGCTTCTTTTGCAATTGGTCATGGTTTTTCTCAACTACATTCGGCCGCAGCTTTTCTTTTACTTCACCAAGCAGGCCCTTTTCACCTTTGCCCAGCTTTCCCTTTTTTTCACCCTGAACGTTTTCGTGAACAGCTTCCTTTGGATTACCCCTGGGGGTTTGGGCTTGACCGATGGCGGGAGGGCCGGCATCTTCCAGCTTTTGGGAATCCCTATTTCCAGCGCCATTGCCTATAACGTCCTTTTCCGCTTTGTGGAATTGATCCAGGTCGGATGGGGCCTTTTCCTCCTCTTCCGCCAGGGCCTTCTCCGTTGGGCCAAGGGCCGCCTGGAAGTCAAAATAGAGGGGAAGCCAAAAAGCTAGTATCATTTGGTCCCGGAGGCGACAATGCGCAAGCTCTTATGTAGTCTGATTTTGCTAGGTGTGGGCGTTTTGGGTTTGGCCCAAGCGGAGATCTCCGACTTCCCCCTCGGGAAAACGGAAATGGTTTGGTCTTTGCGCGGCGTGGGCCCCGCCCAGGAATTGCGCCTTCTCGTGGAAGGACTGGGAGAGGGGAAGTACCGGGTAACGTTGGGACTCAGCCTTGAGGGAAGCGGCGCGGAGCTTTCCGCACTGGGATTTTTTGGGGCCCCCCTCCTGGTGCAGTCCATGGGGACGCAGATCGATTTGTCCGCCCTTCTGGTCATCATCCGCCGGAAGGAGATCCTGAACGTGGGCGAGACCTACGCCCTTCCCGGAGGCTCCTTCTATGTTCGGGAAAAGGGGGATGTAGCCGGGGTCACGTGTCTTGTCGGCGAATTCCGCCCCGCGGAGCGGCCGGAAACGGTGATCGAGGTGGGGTTGAGCCTCAAAGACCCCGTGTACTTTCTCCCGCTCCTTCGGGTGAGGGAAAGGGGGCGCACCACGTTTGAAATGGTGCTTGTGGAGTACCGGCGGCCATGACCCCGGCCCTCGTGGAGCTGGAAAAGGTCTCCAAAATTTACCGCCTGGGCGAGGTGGATGTTCCCGCCCTGCGGGGCGTGGATCTCTCCGTGCAAGCCGGCGATTTCCTGGCCCTCATGGGTCCCTCGGGTTCCGGTAAATCCACCCTTCTCCACATCCTCGGCCTTTTGGACCGACCCACCACGGGCAAAGTCCTTTGGGAAGGGCAAGACGTAACCCGCCTCAACGGGGCCAAGCTCGCGGAGCTCCGCGGCCGCCGCATCGGCTTTGTGTTCCAGATGTTCAACCTCGTCCATAACCTCACCGCTTTGGAGAATGTGGAACTGCCCCTGATTTTCCTCGGAGTGCCGGCGCGGGAGCGCCGAAAGAGGGCGGAGGAGACCCTCGTGCGGTTGGGGCTGGGCGATCGGCTGCGGCACCGCCCCAGCCAGCTCTCCGGAGGCCAACAGCAGCGGGTGGCCCTGGCCCGGGCCCTCGTCACCGATCCCGCTCTCCTCATTGCGGATGAGCCCACGGGGAACTTGGATACGGCCACGGGCCGGGAGATTTTGGGCCTGTTTAGGGAATTGAATGAGCAGGGCCGGACGGTGGTCTTGGCCACGCACGATCCGGAGGCCGCCGCGGTGGCCAAAGTTCGGCTGCGCCTTCGCGACGGGCAAATCGTGGAGGTGGAAAAGTGATCCGCGACCTTTTTCGTCTGAGCTTTCGCAATATCCGCCACCGGGGCCTGCGCTCCTGGCTCACGGTGATCGGGATCCTCATTGGGACCGCGGCCGTCGTAGCCCTCATCTCCGTGGGCCAAGGATTGCAAAGGGCCATTGCTACCCAAGTGGAAAAGATCGTGGGGTACAACACAATCCTCATCACCTCCCGCGGTTTGAACTTGGGCCAACGCATCCGGCTAGACATTGAAGCGATCCGCGCCATCCCCGGAGTGCGCAACGCCATTGCCGTGCGGCTGGAGACGGCGTATGTGGAAGGACCCGGGGGGAAAGGATTTCTCGGGGTTTTGGGCTATGACCCGGCGATGCGGGAGTTTGTGGCGGAAATGAATTTGACCGTGGCCTCCGGCCAGGAACTTTCCGGAAAAGGCGAAGCCCTCCTTGGGGGCCGCACCGCCCGGGCCTTGGGAGCCCAGGTGGGCGATACGATCACCGTGGAGGGAAGGACGTTCAAGGTGGTGGGGATTTTGCAGGCCCAGCGTGCCGGAGGCTTTGCCACCGGCGGCCTCAACCTAAACGATATTGTGGTCATCCACCTTTCCGAGCTTCGGGAGCTTTTCCCCGGGCCGGAGCTTGTGCAGTACGCGGTGGTTCGCCTGGCGGACCGGGCGGATATCCCAAGCGTTCGGGACGCCATCCGCTCCCATCTCTCCAAAGTTGGGGAGCGGAACGCCCAGATCACCGATTTTGAAGACCTCACTCGCAACATCCAGTCCGTCATCCGGGGAGTCCAGGCCTTCTTGGCGGGGATTGCGGGGATCGCCCTCCTTGTGGGCGGGGTGGGCGTGATGAACACCATGTACACCGCGGTTTTGGAGCGCACCCGGGAAATCGGGATCCTGAAGGCCGTGGGCGCCAAAGACTCCCATGTGCTTTTGCTTTTCCTCTTCGAGTCAGGACTTATGGGGCTTGCGGGAGGAGCCCTGGGGCTGATCGTGGGGTTCAGTGTGGCGTGGATTGCCGTGGCCATCGTAAGCCGGGTCTTCCAGGCCCAGGGCGCTTTCAGCCCGGTGCTCAGCTTCGGATTGGTCGTGGGAGCGCTCTTCTTTTCCTTTTTGGTGGGCGCGGTAGCCGGGATCTTCCCGGCGGTGCGGGCCGCGCGGCTTCCGCCGGTGGATGCCCTCCGCTACGAGTGAGGGCTGAGGATAGCTGCCAGCAAACCCAAGAGCACGCCCCCAGGAATGCCCAGGCCTGTGGCCCAGGGAGCAAGCGCAGAGATTTGCCTCCAAAGGCTATCCGGTGGGATAAACCTCATCCCAAGCCACAGGGCACACAGGTGAATTCCTGCTCCCAAAAGTCCCACCCATCCGGCGAGGAAAAAGACCGGGCCCCGCCAGTAAAGCGGGGGAAGCCCGCTGTCCCTAAGGAGTGCGCTTTCCTCGCGCCAAAGTTTTTGGGATTTGGCCGCGGCCCTGACGCCGAAGAAAAGGCAAAAACCGAGGCTTAAGACGAACGCGGCAATGGCCGCGATGCGCGCGAGGGAAGGCACTGGAGGAGGGGTAAGCACCCGTTCATAGGCCGTGACCTTCGTCACCCCTGGGAGTTTTCCCAGCTTTTGCGCCACCTCCTCGCGGGCGGCCGTGGGTGCCAATTCCACCACGAGGGTCCTTTCCTGAAACGGTTCAGGATCGTTCTCGCCGGGGAAACGGAAGGAAACCCAAGCGATTTCCGGCCAGGACCAGATCGTCCACCCGAGTTTGGTGATCTCCGCTTCCGAAAGGAGCGGACTCAACGTGAGGAAGAAGAGGCGGTGGGGTTGGGTTTCCTTTGCGGCCGGATAGAGGGGAAGGGCCCAAAGAGCGGTGGCGCTGGAAAGGACGAGGCCTACGCTCAAAATCCAAACGAAAATCGTAAGAGCCTGGCGGAGATTGGCCCGCAAAAAATCCGCGCTCAAAAAGAGAAAAGCTCTCATCTTGCCCCTTCCCGAAGGTAAATGATCGCGCGATGCGCGCTGGAATTCGGGGTAAAGCCGCGGGAAAGGAGGGGCTGGGCCTCCCGGCTTGTGGCGAGAAGAGTTACGCCCGCTTGATTGATCCGCTCCAAGGTGGAAAGAAGAGCATCCTGCTCAGACTTCCCTAGCCCGCGCAAAGGGTCATCCACGAGGAGAACGGAAGCATCGGGGCAAAGGGCCAAAGCCAATCCCAGACGCCTGAGCTCAAGGGGTTCCAAATCTTTCGCATAGGCCTTTTCGTAGCCGTGGAGTTCCGCGAGGTCCAAAGCGCGTTCGATTGCTTCCTTAGCCGCTTCCCCTCCGATTCCCAACGCCCGAAGTTTGAAGTTCAGATTTCCCAAGACGGTGCGGCCCGAAAGCACATGGACTTCCTCCGAAACGTACCCCACTTTTCTCCGGAGCTCGTGGAATTTTTTGGGGCTCAGTCGAAGGATGTTGCGGCCCAAAAGGAGGATTTGCCCACCATGGGGCCGTACCTCCCGCAGCAGAATCCGCAGAAGCAGGGTTTTTCCCGAGCCCGGCGGCCCCACCACCCACACAAACCCGTCGCGCCGCACGCTGAAGGAGAGGTTCTCCAAAACCCAAACCCCTTCTTCGGTGGCAAACCGCAGCTCCGCAACCTGGATGGCTAGCACCGTCGCCCCACAAAAAATCGAGGTTTCCCCGAAAGATCGGGGAGCACCTGGATCTCCGCCCAATTTCCCGAGGCCTTGGCCCAAGAAAGCAGCGCCTTCTTTTGGGCGGGCGCAATTTCCAAAAGGAGCGCCCCGCCGGGAAGAAGGAAAGCCGGGGACTCCCGAAGGATCCGAGAGAGAAAGGCAAGCCCATCCTTTCCGCCATCGAGAGCGAGCCTCGGCTCAAAATTTCGCACCTCTTTGGGCAAGTTCCTCCACTCCTCTTGGGAAACGTAAGGGGGATTGGCCACGATGAGGTGGAATTTTCCCGGGACCTGGGAGAAGCCGTCGGAGCGAAGGAGGTGAAGGGTTACGCCGAGCCGTTGGGCGTTCCTTTTGGCCGCGCGCAGGGCGCGGAGGCTTTTGTCCACGGCCCAGACCTCCGCATCGGGCCTGGACTTCGCAAGGGCAATGGCCAAAACTCCTGTTCCTGTACCGATATCTAAAACGCGGGGGGAGTTTTGGAACTCCCGCAGGAATTGGATCGCGAGTTCCGCCAGCTCCTCCGTTTCCGGGCGGGGGATAAACACGCCTGGCGGCACCAAAACCTCAAAATCGAGGAAACCCGTGACCTCTTCGAGAGCGGGCCAGGGAACGCCCCGCGCCCGCGCCTCCACAATGCGCCGAAACCGCGCCCGCTCCCACGGTGGGACCTTGGCCTTCCCAGGTAGGGCGAACTCTCCGGTAGCCAAAACCAAAGCCCTCCGGGCCTCCCGGAGGGGGTCCCCGTTTTTTAGCTTTTCCTTCGCCCAGCGTAAAAGCTCATCCACCGTGGTAGCCTTCCCCATGCGGCCGTACAATCCTTTTGATTCTACCGGGAAACAGGGGGCAAAAGCTATGAAACTTTTGAAGGTCCTTGTGCTTGGCGCTCTCGCCGGCGTTCTGGGCGGCTGCTCCCTCTTCTTTGGCGGAAAAGAGGAGCCTGTGGACTTTTGGCAGCCGGTGCTCTCGCCCGATGGCCGCTTTCTCGCCTATGTGGCCAAGCCCAACAACGCCAAGACCTACGGCCTTTACGTCCTCGATTTGGAGACCAGCGCGGAGCGGCTTTTGGTGCAAATGGAGCAGGATGTGGTCTATCCCTCCTGGTCGCCGGATGGCACAAGAATCGCCTTCATCGGGATGCAGGAGAAAGATAACTGGGACCTTTTCGTGGTGGAAGTGGAGAGCGGGCAGGTGCGCCGGCTCACCACCGATTCCGCGCTGGATGTGAACCCTTCTTGGGCTTCCAATGGTTTGATCGTGTTCAATTCCAATCGCGACGGAACCTGGGCGGCCTGGGCCATCAACCCCGACGGGTCTGGGCTTAGGAAGCTTTCCTTCAGCCGGCCGAAGTCGTGACGGCGAGCGGGATCATCCTGGCCGCCGGAAGGGGCGAGCGTTTCGGCGGCCCCAAAGTCCTCGCGGAGCTTGGGGGTGTGCCCGTTCTGCTCCATTCTGTGCGGGCATTTTTATCTTCACAAGTGGTGCAGGAACTCATCGTGGTAGCCCAGCCCACCATGGAGCCCCAAGTGGTGGCTCTTTTAGAAGCCCTGGATTTTCCCGTCCGGGTCATCCCGGGCGGAAAGAGGAGGCGCGATTCCGCTTTGGCTGGGGTGGAGGAGGCAAAATCGGAGTACGTTCTCATTCACGACGCGGCGAGGCCCCTGGTCCCGCCGGAACTCATCCGTCGGGTCCTCCGCGCCGCCGAGGAACACGGTGCGGCGGTTCCCGTGATCCCCGTGGTGGACACCCTTCGCTACGTGGAGAACGGTTTTCTTTCGGGAAAAAGCGTTTCGCGGGCGGGTCTTTTCGCCATGCAAACCCCTCAGGCTTTCCGGCGCGACCTTTTGCTTTCGGCCCTCCGGGAGGCCGATGAGGAGCTTCCGGACGATGCCGAAGCCCTTCTCCGCCGCGGCATCCCCGTGGCCGCGGTCCCCGGTGACCCCAAAAACCTCAAGATCACATACCCCGAAGACCTTTTGCTCCTTGCCCGCCTCCTCTAAACTCGGCGGAGGTGGGAAGATGCGGGAGGTCCAGCTCATTGCGGCCATTGTGGAGGGAGATTCCCCCGTTTTGATCCTTAAGGACAAAGCCTCCTCGCAAGCGCTGCCCATCTGGATTGCCATGCCAGAATTCTTTTCCATCTTCCAGGCCTGGCGGGGATGGTATTTTCCTCGTCCCCTCCCTCATGATCTCATGCGTTCCGTTTTGGAAGCCGCGGAGATGCGGGTGGAGCGCGTGGAGGTGGCGGAGATTCGAGAGGGCGTGTTCTACGCGCGGCTTTGGGTGGCCAAAAACGGTGGGGAACCCAAAGCCTTGGATGCGCGGCCCTCCGATGCCATTGCCCTTGCCCTGCGCGTAGGGGCCCCGATTTTTGTGGCGGAAGAGGTGTTCGCTCAGGCCGGAATCGAGTGGCAATCCGCGCAAGCCCTGCTTTCGCCGGGAAGCTAGCGCAGCTTTTGGCGGAGACGGAAAAGGAGCTCCAAAGCCTCAAGAGGGGTAAGCCTCTCCGGGTCGATCTTCCTGAGTTCAGCCAATACAGGATGGTCCTCCGGACCAAAGAGGGGCAAGAGTTCCACTTTCGGAGGGGAGCTTTCCTTTCGCTCGAGCTCCGCGAGTTTCTCCGCGGCCTCCCTTAGGACTTCCGGTGGGAGTTTCGCGAGCTTGGCCACCTGAATCCCGTAGGATTTTTCCGCAACGCCGGGAAGGATGCGGTAAAGAAAGACGACTTCGCCTTTCCATTCCCGCGCCGCGGCGTGGAGGTTGATCACGCCCGGAATCTCCTCGGAAAGCCTCGCGAGCTCCCGGTAATGGGTAGCGAAAAGGGTTTTGCAGCGAATTTTCTCCGCGAGGTGCTTGGCGATGGCCCAGGCCAGGGCCATTCCATCGTGGGTGCTCGTCCCACGGCCCAGTTCATCGAGGATCACGAGAGAGTTTTCCGTGGCGCCCTGGAGGATTCCTGCGGCCTCCTGCATTTCCGCCATGAACGTGGAGATCCCTCCGGCCACGGCATCGGAGGCGCCGACCCGCGTAAAGATCTTGTCGAAGAGGGGAAGTTCCGCTTCCTTGGCGGGGACAAACGATCCCATTTGCGCCAAAAGCGCGATCAGGGCCACTTGCCTTAGGAACACGGATTTCCCAGCCATATTGGGCCCGGTCACCAGGGCAAGATGAACGCCCTCGTCCATGACCAAATCGTTGGGCACAAAGGTCACGGTCTCTTCGACAACAGGGTGCCTTCCCTCGCGAATGGTGATCCTTTTCGTTTCGGAAAATTTAGGCCGTGTATAGCTTTTGCGGTGGGCCACTTCCGCCAAGGACCGAAAGGCGTCCAATTCCGCCAAAGCCTCGCCCACCTGGCCGAGTTGCGGGATCCCCTTTTTCGCTTCCTCCACGAGTTTTCCGAAGATTTCCAGCTCGCGCTCCAAGGCCGCCTCTTCTGCGGAAAGGAGCCCGTCCGCAAGCAGGGAAAGCTCGGGCGAGGTGAAGCGCTCGGCTCCGGCCAGGGATTGGCGGCGCTGCCATTCTTTGGGCACACGGGAAAGCTGGGAACGCGTCACCTCGAAGAAATACCCGAAGACGCGGTTGTAGCCGATGCGTAGGTTTGGAATCCCTGTGCGTTCCCGCTCTTTGGCCTCCAGCAGGGCCATTTCCGCCCGGAGGCGCCGGATTTCCCCTCTTAGGCCATCGAGCCTTTCGTCGAACCCGTCCCGGATGACGCCGCCCTCCTCGAGGGATGGCGGAGGGGATTCCACGAGGGCAGCGCGAAGGCGGAGGGATAGCTCTGTGGGGGAGAGGGAAAGGGCTTCCTTGATGCGGGAAAGCGGTTCCGGAAGAGGATTGGGGAGTTTATCCAAGATGCGGGAGATCTCCTCGGTGGCTTCCAAGGTCCTCGCCAAGGCGAGGAGTTGGAGGGGGCTAGGGTTTCCGAGGCCGAGGGGCGAGAGGAGGCGGGGGAGGTCATGGCACCGGACCAAAGGACGCCCGAGCTCCTCCCAAAGCCCGGTTTCGATGAGGATTTGTACGGTGTCCAGGCGGGCTTCAATGGATTTTCGTTCCCGAAGCGGGGCCAAAAGCCACCGCCGCAGAAGCCTTTTTCCCATGGGAGTCTTTGTTCGGTCGAGAACGGAAAGCACCGTGAGCTTTCCCTCCGGCCGGAGGGGCTCGAGGAGCTCCAGGGCCCTTTGGGTGAAGGGGTCGAGGACCATGGTTTCCTCTTCCCGGCGGAGGAGGGGCGGCCGAAGGTGGGGAAGCTCGCCCAGGGTTTCCTGGAGGTAACGGAGGAGGGCTCCCGTGGCCCGGGCCGCGAGGGGCGCCCCACGCAATGCTCCCGGAAAGCGGGAGAAAAGGGCTTCCGCTTGGAAATAGGGGGCCGGCCGCGGGGTCACCGCCCCCTCGGGCTTCAAGGGCAAGACGAACCCTTCGGGAACGAGCCATTCGGCCACGGGAATCCGGGCGGCAAGGTTTTCGAGCTCCGCGGCGGCGAGTTCCTCCGCCCAGATTTGGCCGGAGGCGGCCTCGGCCCAGGCTACCCCCAGCCTTTCCCCTTCCGGCCAGAGCGCCGCCAAAAGCACATCCCGTTCGGCCTCCAGGGCGCCTTCCTCGATCACCGTGCCGGGGGTGAGGACGCGCACGACCGCGCGGCGCAGGAGCTTCTTCCCCTTCCCCGGCGGCTCGAGCTGCGGGCAAAGGGCCACTTTGTACCCGCGCTTAAGGAGCTTTTGAATGTAAAACTCCGCGCGCCGCACGGGCACCCCGGCCATGGGTGCTCCATCCCGGCTTGTGAGGGTGATCTCGAGCTCCCGGGAAACCAGCTCCGCGTCGTCAAAGAACGTCTCGTAGAAATCCCCAAGCTGGAAGAAAAGGATGGCCTCAGGGTACCGGGCCTTCATCTCCCGGTACTGCCGCATCATGGGGGTGAGCTCCTCGGCCATCCTTGGGAGTCTACCCCGGGAACTCCGCGGCGAGGAGATCCATGAGGACGAGGTCGTGGAAGGCTCCGTCGCGGAAGAAGGCTTTCCGGCGCACCCC
>Ga0272445_1001688_pt1 | contig 16607 bp, 16 predicted proteins | sample YNPCB0031_FD_194404 | JGI IMG/M metagenome (GOLD analysis project Ga0272445, IMG submission 194404) | Hot spring sediment microbial communities from Yellowstone National Park, WY, United States - YNP-CB-003-1 | ecosystem: Environmental > Aquatic > Thermal springs > Hot (42-90C) > Sediment... | reverse complement strand
CCCAGCCTCCACAAGATCAAGCACGGGCTCGTGTACCTCCCCCTCCCACCCACCAGAACCGAGCTCAGCAGCCACCCGGCGAGCGGCGAAGCGAGTGAAGCCTGAAGCCCGCGCGACAGGCCGCGCTCCAAGCCGACCGAACAGCTTCAGCGAGGCGAACGGCAAAGCAGCCCTCCAGGGGCCGGCGCCGGCCGCGACCGCGGCGGTGGCAACAAGCCCCACCGGCTTCACCGGGAAACCGAGCGTGGAGGGGCCGCTCGTCGAGGCGGGGCTCGCGCTGGCGGCAACCGCGCTGGCGCTCACCGCAGCCAAGCAGTTAGCTAGCTAAAAGCCGGAAATGCTAGCCGCCGCGGTCGCGCTGGCCCTCCTCCACTTCGGGACACCCCTAGCCTACTACGCGTACCTCAAAGCCAAGTGGCTCGGCAGGCCCTGGAACGTGAGGAGGGACCCCGGCTACAAGCCCAAGGTCACCGTCATCGTACCCACCTACAACGAGGCGAAGTTCGTGGAGAAGAAGCTCGAAGACATCGCGAGACAAAACTACCCCAAGGTGCTGCTGGAGGTGGTCGTGGTGGACTCGGCCAGCACCGACGGCACAGCCGAGATCGCGAGAAAGTGGGCGCAGCAAGCCCCCCTGAAGGCGGCGGTCGTGGAGGAGCCGGAGCGCAGGGGCAAGGCTTGCGCGCTTAACACCGCCCTCAAGCACGCGAGCGGCGAGATCGTGGTGATCACGGACGCCGACTCCACCTGGGCGACCGAGGATACGCTCGAGAGGGCGGTCAGCTGGCTCGCAGACCCCCGGGTGGGCGCGGTAACCTGCCTCAAAAAGCCGGCGGGCAAAGGGGTTGCGGGCGTCGAAGAAGGCTACAGGGACTACTACAACACGCTGAGAATCGCGGAAAGCAAAATGTGGGCCACGCCCATCTTCCACGGCGAGCTCGCCGCCTTCCGCAGGAACTTGCTCGAGGAGGCGGGGGGCTTCCCCACCGACCTGGGCGCGGACGACAGCCACACCGCCACCCTCATCGCGCTAAAGGGGTACAGGGCCATCGCCCCCGAGGACGTGTGGAGCACCGAAGCCGTACCCCGCGAGTACCACCGGTGGAGGGTACGGAGGGCCCAGCACCTCATCCAGCACTTCGCGCGGGCGCTGCCGCGGCTGCGCGGGGCGCCGCCCCCCTTCAGGAAAGCGCTGCTGGCGGAGGCGTGGCTCCACCTCGCCAACCCGTGGCTGCTCGCAGCCGCGGCCCTCCTGCTCGCGGCGGAAGCGGCGAGGGGGTCGCTGCTGGCGGTGGCGATGCTCGCGCTCGGCGCCCTCCTGCTCGCGTACAAGCCCTACAGGACGTGGGTCGCCATGCAGCTCTATCTCATGGCCGCCGCGCTCAGGAACCTCAAAACGAAGGAGATAGCGTGGAAGAAAGAGGCGAAGTAACGCAAGGTCTCAAGCTGCCGCTAGCGCGCAAGCCAGCGGCACGGGCGAGAAAAGCGTGAGGGTAGTCCACGTAGCACCGTTCTACGCGCCGGTCGTGGGTGGCGTCGAGGAGGTCGTCAGGAGGGTGGCGGAGTACACGGCGTCAAGGGGCTACGAGACGTACGTGGTAACCTACAACAGGCTAAGGCGCGGCGGGCACGACACGCTACCCAGAAAAGAGGAGATTAACGGCGTCCACGTGATCAGGCTCAAGCCCGATTTCGCATGGTCCCACGGGACGTACAGCTCGGAGCTGCCGCAGGCGATCAAAGCGCTGAAACCGGACATAGTGCACGTCCACGTCTGGAGGCACCCGCACGTGTTCCAGGTGGCCATGCTGAAGAGAGAACTGCGCTTCAAAGCGATCCTGCACGGTCACGCGCCCTTCTACAAGCTCAGCCAGATCGGCTTAGTTACCTGCGCTTACTACAGGCTTGTTGACGCTTTCGGAAGAATCTATTCGAGAGCATATGATGTGTGCGTAGCGCTTACGCCGCAGGAAGCTGAGAAAGTTCAAAAGCTGAGGTTAAGCGAGAAAATAACTGTCGTACCTAATGGTGTTGAGGAGGATCGATGTGCAGTACGCGAGGATGTAAAGAAACCTTTTGAAATATTATATTTAGGTAGGGTGAGTAAATCCAAAAATATAAGTTTGCTCATAGAAGCTATGGTTTACGTGGCGAAGGAGGTTAACGATGCCGAGCTTGTAATCGCAGGCCCCGACGAGGGGATAGCGGGAAAATTACTTGAGCGCGCAAGAAGAAAGAGCTTGCGTATCACGTATCGAAGGCAGGTTAGTGAAGAGGAAAAGCACAGGCTATACGCGGAAAGTTCTGTTTACGCATTACCATCACTCTACGAAGGCTTCGGGTTAACGTTGCTTGAAGCGGGAATTCATTGGGCACCCTCCGTGATAACGGGGGATGGGGGTCAGCTATATGCCGCTCCCCCCAACGTAGCGAGCCTATGGGCAAAGCCCAAACCGAAATGCTACGCAGAGGCGATAATAGCGCTGTTAAATGATGAAAAACTGAGAAGGAAGCTCGGCAGGCAAGCTAGGGAATGGGCCCAGCAGCATATTTGGAAAAATATATTGCCGAGATACGAAAAACTGTACAAGCAATTAACAGTATGATGAAAATAGTTTATACGAATCATCACCAAAGCGTGAAACTCACTTACCGGAAGCGAAGACCTCAACCCCCTCATCAAGCTCATGCATTACATCGATGAATCCGCGCGAACGGCAATGTTTTCTTATTGATAGAAATTAAAGAATAACTGTGACTTTATATAGTGTTATTATTACAACAAAAAATAATGCATACACAATAAAATATGTACTCTCCTCTACGCTTGCTTTAGTGGACAAATATGATGTCGAACTAGTTATGGTCGACGGTAACTCAGGAGATGATACTCCAAGAATTTTCAATTATTTTGTAGAAAAATTTGGAAGTTGTTTCATCTCAGTAAAAATTCTGAGAGATCCTGGGATTTCGTTATCCTATGCTAGGCATCTGGGCTTTAAGAGCTCTACTGGCGATGTATTGCTTTTCCTAGATGGTGATACCCCGCTTTCAAGTAGCTTCAAGTATTACTTGGAGCGAGAATTAGAAGACTGTGATTTAATAGCGCCAATATTTGAATACGTCTCCCTAGATGAGGCTATCAGGGTCTTCAACTGGTTTACGAGAACTGCATGCTATCTTCAAAGCAGGACATTTGCTAGAGGCAAGGTTCTTAATGATCCATCAATCTTCCCCGTTGCTAGAATATATAAGCGTAGAGTATTAGAAAGGTTGAAGGGTTACCCGGTTAGCTCTAGGTTTTTCGGAGAGGACAGAATAGCCACGGCCATAGCCGTTAGACTTGGATTCCGCCATAAGTTTTCAACGCGATTAAAACTCTATAAAATAGACGACCAAGGGTATCATTCCTACTGGAGAAAACACTATAGGTACGCTTTTGGTATCCATAGAGATCTCACATTGCTCGGTAAGAGCATTTTAAGGAGCTATATTGTTTTGCGTAGGTTAAACTATATCAATGTTCTTCTCCCCTTATTCTCTCTTCTCTATCTAGGAGAAACAATAATTGTATCGCAAAGCGTAAAGAAAGCTTTTGATGTTGCGACAATGAAGTATATGATAGATCTAGCAATGTTTATAGGTGATTTAAAAGGCTCTATTTATGCTGAAAAATAAAGCATTATTCATAGCCCTCTACGGAATTGATGGTAGTGGAAAAACAACATTGGCATCGCTTTTAGCAAACAAGTTTAGAAAAAGACGAGTAAAAGTATACATCGTTAAATTACGCGCCCACCATACTCTCATGTATCTGTTACTGCGTTTTTTTTCTTACTTAAAAAATATGAGTATAAATCTATTCAAGGCACGCCAATGCTCTTTAATTATTTAGTAAAACAGTATTTTGGGCATAGAAAACTATATATTGTATTAGAAGTACTTAGTATAATAGCCTGGTATTTAATAGAAGTTTTTCCAAAGAAAATATTTGGAGGAAAACCCATTGTATTTATTGCAGATAGATTTCTTCCAGATTTTATAGTGATGCTTTGTTTCACCAGCAATATTAATGAAAATGAACTGTTAAAGCTATATAAATTTCTCGAGAAATTAATGTCTATTAATGCCATCTATTTTTATATATATGTTAATCCCTACATCGCCGTAGTTAGGAAGAAAGAAGAGAAATTGCATCCTCAGTTTACACTATACCTGACCGATAGATATGAATGGATAAACAGATATTTGCAACACTATACAGTTAATACAACGAATAGAAAACCGCACGAATCAATGCTGCAAGTTCTCTTGTATCTTGAGAATTTAGGAATTGCAGAATCAGACATTGGAAAATAAGTTTTTACCATATAAAATAGTAATAGATTTTGCAAAGGGTGTTAGAACAGCTATTCCCAGCGAGGAAGCATCTTTCATCTTCAAAGTGGCGAAAGAGGGGAAATTGCTTTCGCTCTTCTGCGATTATATAGACTTGTTTATAGGAGACAGTAGAAGATACCTAGAAAAACGATGTCTATTGTCAAAACTATATAGTGAGCACTTAAATATTATAAGTGAAGCGTTGAATGCTAGCGGAATAGAGTATTATGTATTCAAGACACTCAAACCTTTTCCATACGATATGACAGATTTGGATTTATTATTTGCAAATAGGAAAGATATGCTATTAGCTTCAAAAATATTAATAGAAAAATACAACTTCAAACCTATCGCGAAAGGTACTTACTCAATATCTCTCCGCAAAACCATCGGGGATTTCGATATAGATCTGGACCTTCAAGCAAAGATGTCAGCTGGTACATTCGAGTATATAGAAGTATCTACTATTAAAAACGTCATAGGTGAAATAGGATGCATCGATAGAGGGCTAAGTCTCCTTAAACCCGAGCTAGAGCTAATCGCGATAATAGGCCATGCTTTTTACAAGGACTTCTCGATTTCTTTAGCAAATATCCTGCACTTCGAGTACCTGCGAGAAACTGCTGCCAGAAGCCCTCTCACGATGATCTTCGATTATTACCCATATTTACTTAAACCTTTTAAGATGCTAAATTATCTCGCTAACTCCTTACGAGATATTACATGCGAAAGTAAGCATTCCACAAAGAAAGACTCTCCGAGAAGCTTAGAATATTTGCTCGTAACCAAGAGTATTCGTAAAGCACTTAGAAAGAAGCGTGGAATGTTTCCATTGCCGATGACGATTATCGTGAATAACTACATAGAGACAGCTAAGGTACTTATAAAAAACCGTAAATTTCATCAGTTAAAAGAGCTTTCTAATCTTCCGCGTTCACGAGGAGTTGGATTACTGTTTAGAAGATTAGGTATTTTACCTCCAGAAGAAACAATTAGAATATGAGAATGTATCAAATAGTCTATTTTCATAGAGATAGAAAAGAGGAAAAAACAATTGCATTTTTAACAAGCTATCATTTCAATAATAAAATTACTGAGGGTCACAAGATACTTTCTGATAGGATAATTGACGCAATAAGCAGGTTAATAGATTGGAATGTACTTGTAATATCTCTGGAGAGAATGGATTTTGGAGAAAAAATAGGCAATATGAACTACCATGAAATCAGCCCACGATATGTAGACTGGCTAACCAATACTATAAAGATTTTTCATCTTCTCAGATCTGTCGACATAGTACACTTATTGGCATACAACAAGCTCTTTCCGGCATTGCTCAACAATCTTACAACTATCAGGAGACGAAAAATGATAGCGCACCTATATTATCACCCATTAGCGTTCAGAGATCCTAGATATCTATCTATAGAATTTCTCTTAAAACTTCAAATGTTTGACACGATTATTACCACATCTAAAGCGCTCAAAGAGCACCTTGCTGAACGCCCTCCATTGCTCAGTGGCGACGTATTTTTTGTTCCTCCACTGATTCCAGAAGAATTATTTCGGTTTGATTATGCTTTCTCAAGAGAGATATCGCCTCAAGTGAAAAAGAAATACGGATTAAGCGAAGACGATTTTGTAGTAACGTATATTGGTCATATTATTCCACAAAGAGGTATATTTGAGCTCATAAAGGCATTTAAAGACGCCTCTAAATGCGATTCATCTCTGAAACTGGTTATTTCTCATAGTGGTATAATTTTCAAGGATTTACCAATTGATTACTTAACGCTACTTAGGAGGCTTATCACGAAATATAACTTGGAGAGGAAAGTGGTTTTGATTAGCAAGAGAGACCTTAGTGAACTCTACACGCTATCGGACATACTATTTTTCGGCTTTAGAGAAAGTTTCTACTTCACTTATCCACCACTCGTCGTCTGCGAAGCTATGGCTGCCGGCGTCCCTTTCATACTTCGCTCCTCCACGCTTGTAAGAGAAATATTTGAAAGTTCTCCGCCAATACCAGTATATAGTGATATAAATCAACTTGCAGAAGTATTATGCAGATTGCCGGGTAAAAGCTCGTCACTACTTATCGCCTCAAAAACTCTAAAAGAAATTGCTGTAATGAACTATCACCCTAATGTAGTTACATCAAAATTACTCAAAGTATACGCTGCAGTGTTAGAGAAATGAGAAGAACCATCATCTTCGTGGGTCCTGGTAGACTTCCTATACCATGCGATAAGGGTGCTATCGAGGAGGTGATATGGAAGACCTCGTTAGAGCTTGCAAAACGAGGGTTTAATGTAGAAATCTACAACCCCCTATCCACGAACATTATCGTGAAGGGTGCGAAAATGCTTAAACTGCATGGATCGCTAAAAAACGCAGATAAAGACACGCTCCATTTCCACGATATCCTGTCGTGTGTCTCGTACTCGTCCACAGTTGTGGAATATCGCGTAAAGAATACTGTGCTGACGCTGCACTATCCTCCCTGGGTGACTAAAAGTAGGAGACGATTTACCCTAATGGTATCACTAGTAAGATACCTAGCCAATAAAGGTGCAGTATTTACAGCCCCCTCAACAGCGGTTGTTCACTGGCTCCGAAAGACATTCAAAGCAAGAACCTACTTTGTTCCAAACGGTGTTGATGTAGAGCTCTTCCGCCCGTCAAAGAGAAGTCAGGAAATGCGGGAGAAGCTACTCGAGAGAAAAGAAATACTGATCACAAATGTTGGTAGAATACACCCCGATAAAAATCAGATTGATCTAATTAAAGCAATCAATCTACTAATTCACGAGTACGGGGTAAGAAACTTCAAAGTATTGCTTATAGGTCCTCTTAGTGGGATGTTTAACTACGAATATAAAAAGAGTATAAATTCCTATTATTTTTTGCTCAAAAATTATGTTGAGAAAAACGATCTGAGAAATCACGTGGCATTCCTTGGTGAGGTGTCCAATAAAGAAGTTGCTAGAATACTGGCCTCTAGCGACATCTACGTCCATACGTCTCTGGTTGAAGTGGCATTGCCCCTCGCCGTAATGGAGGCTATGGCATCTGGACTACCAGTTATTGCGTACAGGCTCGTATATTACGACTTCATAGTTGATGGCCTAAACGCCATTACCGTGGATAAGAAAGATGTCCACGGGCTATCTAGGAAGCTTGCAGAAATAGTCGAGGATGAAAAGTTAAGGGAACATCTCGGAGAAAATGCGAGGAAATTTGCTGAAAACTATTTATCGTGGAGTAGCATCGTCGAGAACTACTACATTAGGCTATACAGCGATCTCGGTGAAAAGCTATGAGCTCTCAGAATGACCCTAGCAACACCATTGCAGTGTTCACGTTCCCACTCCCAAGCCTCGCAAACTATGCACTTGTGGCAAACCTTGTTACAATTCTCTCACACGTTTACTCAAGAGTAATAGTGGTTACAGGCGGGCTGATTCAGAATCTTCCACATATATTAGATGATTTGAGACTCGCCAACAAGAAAAACATATATGTATATGATATAGGAAGCAAATTGCCAAGCAGAAGTGTGTCAGCTTCTCTTTTCATGAAACTTTTTATCTATATAAAAATCCAGATAGGTTTAATGGTAGCCCTCATTAAGTTACGTAATTTGTTTAAAGTAGCACTGTTGTTTATAGGGATACCACATTTGCTTCCAGTTATTTTGCTTCTTCGCTTATTGAATAAGAAAACAATTGTTTATTAAATCAATGCTCTCGAAAAGGGGAAATATCTAGAAAAATGGAAAAATTAGCATTGAAGTTTGCAATCAAACTAGCCAATATTGTTATATCCGAGATCATGGATCCCAGATATGAAGATCCAATTAAGTTAATGCACTCTAGGCTAAGATTACCGATAGCGTTAAGATTTATTGATCTCGATAAGTTTAAGATTATCAAGCCGATAAATGAAAGGACGTATGATGTTGGATTTATTGCAAGACTTGAGCCAGAAAAGGGATTGCCAGAGTTCTTATGTGCAATTAAGCTCCTTCATATGGAGGGATATAAACTCCGTGTCTTCGTAGGAGGCGGTGGGTCGTTACTAGAATACGCAAAGAGATTTTTCTATGAAAACAATATATATGCCAAAGTAGTAGATTATATTCCTCATTGTGAAATTCCTAATGTACTAAACGAAATAAAAATACTCGTTTTACCCTCGAGAAAAGAAGGAGTACCAACGATACTACTTGAAGCGCTTGCATGCGGAGTAATACCCAGTGCGTCAAAAATAGGTGGAATTCCATGGCTACTCAATTCAGCGCAAACAGGAATATTACTAAATGGACCCACATGTGGGGTTCTATATAGAACATTAAAGATTTTGTTGACATTAAATTCTTCTGAACTAGAAGAATTATCTAATAGAGGCAGAAAATTTGCAGAGAAATACTTGAATTTATATAATGCTACAATGAGATATCGAATACTTAAAGTGATTGCTGATGATTAGACTCAATAGATTACCAATTATAAACGCAATGGTTTCACTAATATCAGTGCGCGTTATTCACGAACTTTAAGGAATGATCTATGCGAAAAATTGCTATAATTTTCTCAGAAAGTTCAGGAGGAGTTAAAACTATAAAAGATAAACTAATAGAAGGGTTATCAAGAGATGGATTCCATATTCTTCAAGTAAATATTTATGGCAAAAAACGTATTATACGAACATTAAAAGATCTCAAGAATATAAAGAATTTGCGTTATTTTGATGCCGCTATTTATATGGGATCTATACCTTATCCAAGCAGTTGGATTATTAAGAGTGCAACTAAAGTTCTAGTGTTTGTGCATGGTTTTATAATTCAGGAACTTATAAGCGGACTTAATGATCCATACGTATCGCTAGGAACAAAAATAAAGAGTTTTTATTTGCTTCAGTCATGGAATTTTAATAGGATATTAGGACGTGAGAATTTTTATATCTGTCATAGTTTTACTACATGTGAAATGAACAAAATTTGTAATAACTTTATTTTACTACCTCAATTCATCTTTCCAGAAGAGGTAAATCAATATGCAAGATTCAGAAACTATGAGGGGATCAATAAGACAATTAAAATCTTAGCATATACACCTTCACATGTGCGCTCACCTAGATTATTATCACAAATGGATTTGATGAAACTTATATATTGCGTGAGTAGAAATATCAAAAATAAAGAAGTTGAGTTAACGATACTTGATCCCAGTAGGGTAGGAGGGGGCGAGGAGCGCTTCGGCAACCTTGTTGTGCGCTACCTTGGGTTCCTGCCTAGAAACGATTTCCTCCAACTTCTCGCCAACTCTGACTTGTACATAGAAAGCTGCATAGACGAGGAGCTCAGGCTGGGGTCGATTGAGGCCGCGCTGCTCGGCACGCCCATAGCGAAGTTAACCCACCCGAAGTACGTGGAGAGACAAGATTACGATGAGGAGCTCATATGGGCGTCCACGTTCAGGGACTTGGTAAAGGCGATATCGGACTACTTAAACGATGTCGACTGCTGGAAACCGATGTACTCTGAAAGGTTGAGAGAGTTCATCGTTAATAAGCGCAGTTGGGATAAAGTAAAAGAACCGTTAGTTAGAATACTTCGTGAGTAAAGCAACGAGGGTCGAAATTATCGTGCTTACGGGTCCTCAGGGTAGCGGTAAGAGCACGCTGGCGCGCGCTGCTTCGATAATATTAGTCGAGAGAAAAATAGGCTAGTCGAAAGTTTCGATAAGTATATCCTGGCCAGAAGAACTTGGGACGCTGTCAAATGCCAGCTTTTAAACGTGTTAAGAGTTTGATAATTAACAAATCCTAGACAAAAAGCATGCGCGATTTCAAGAATTTTTCTTCTGCAATACTAATAGCTACATTGGTTTCATCATCTGTGCTTTTTTTCATAGGAAGTGAATCTAACTTACCCTTTGCTGTCTTCCTTGCGTCTTTAAGCTTTATAGTCATGTTTGGATTTATTATATTTAGGTTCAGTAAATTAAGTCAGTTCCTTTCCATTTTCTTCATAGTTGTGGTACCATTGACCGTAAGTCTTGCATACGAACTATTATCCAGCTACCCACTAGGACAAGACGTTCACGCCGAGCATCATGTAATCACATCAGTAACCTCTAACCAAAACATTCAATTGGGTAGTGCGGGCGAGTATTCCGATGCAGCATTATTCCTCTTACTTTATGATATGGTTGAACAAATAACAGGGCTATCTTTGGTCGGAGTTATAAAGTATTTCACTTCTTTTGTTATAGGATTGATTCCACTATTTGTATACTGTTATGTATCAAGTTATAATCAAGGACGTTTTCCTTCCTTCATAGCGTCAATTTTCATATTAATACAATTCTCCTTTGTTGTGACGCTTCATTCGACTTTTAAACAAGGATTGGCTCTCGCTCTATTACCATTGATGTTGCTTACATTAGTCAACCAGGAATGGTGCTGTAGAATCGAAAATTTAGTGACATATCTACTTTTGACTATTGGCATGACCGGGTTTCACTATACAACGTCAGCTTTTGTTGCTTTCACCTTATTCTCGAGCGTATTTGCTAACGTTCTGCTCTATAAACCATCCGCTAAAAGAGAAAGGAGTAAGATATTTGGAATAAATAAGAACATTCTAATACTTTTTCTCCCGATCGTCGTGTGGATTGGCTGGTATGTGATTTTCTCAAAAAACATTGTTTTATCCGTCGTCAACATACTCTCAAACACATTGTCTTTCAGACGAGCAGGCTATTACGATTACATCGCTTTAAGTAGTCAGTCTACAACAGCAAACATCATACGCATTGGCATCAACTATATTACAGTTCTAGTTCTTATTGTAGGGACGTACGATCTGATGGAGAAGGAAAAAACGATCAGGAATCATATGTCTATTACTATCATCGCATCCGCTGTTTTCTTATTCGTGTTGAACTTGGGCTCAGAGTTCTTGAATCTAACCACTTTGGGAATTGGCAGAACGTCCCTAATATTCTTCATTATACTAACTCCTGTTGTGTATTATGGTTTTAGAAGGCTTTGGTTATTCGTAATGAAGGATAGTAAAACATTGTTCCATCTAACTGCATTGACTATTGTAATTGTTTTTGCATTAAGGTTCTCAATAACATTAGGAAGTATAGACTATCCGAACAATATGCACAGCAATGAGCCTTTCTATGATCCAAATTATAGGTTTGTTGCAAGTATATCAGAGAGCGATATTGCAACAGCGACTTTTCTCAACAAATACATTAGCAATAGGATTGCGGTTATTGGTACTGATCTTCGAGGGATAAATAGGTTATATTATATACCTGAGCTTTGGTCGCGGACAAGAATTATATACACTTACTTCTTCTCTTTCGGTTTTTATGAGAGTTCAATAGACTTAAAAGCAGACTACATCTTCCTAAGTTCCTATAACTTCAAGATTAATGAAATAAATGCTGCACTACACGTGAATGATCGTCTAGGCAAATATCTGCCATCTCTATTCTACAATAGGAATCTTGTCTTCAATAGCAGGCTGACAGCAATATTCAACTAGAATTTTGACCGCATTCAAGGGAGCAATCTTGAAAGCTTTTCAGTAAGTGTTAGTTGAATGAGCATTAGGCCACTGATAATTTCTACACCAAATCCCTATGGAACAGGAGGGCAAGTCAGAAGCTATCATGTTTTGAAAGAGATCAGGAGTTATCTCGACGATCCCGGACTTATTCTAATTGGCTCGCCCAAAGAAGTAGTTGAGGAGTTCGTCCACGAAAAATATCAAGTTCTTAGTTTCAGTGAACAATATCTTAACCCCAATTTGGCCGTTTTCATCAGATATTTTGCAGATATCTTGAACTGGTTACGGAACAATAAAAAGTCCAGTTACTCTATAATAGTCTCCCAAGCTGAAAACCCACAGCATGTTCTCACTGCATATCTCATCGCAAGCCATCTTAAAGTCCCTTGGACAACAATTCTGGCTTCATACACTTGTCTCGATCCTGCTTACAGTATTAAAACAAAGATTTCTTTGGCTTATCCATCCTTTTTATCAAAATACTGTAGACTACTTCTTACACATAGGCTACTCAATAGAACTTTGGTTCATCCAGTTTCTCAAGCCATACCGATTCACTTAGAGTCTAGGGGATTCTCACTTAAGCACTATCATCTGCTTGAGGTGCCCATAGGTGTTGATCATAACTTCATTGATGGAATCCTCCAAGGTAAGACTGTTGATAAGAAATATGACCTAGCGTATATGGCGCGACTTGTTCCTGAGAAAGGCATATTTGACCTCATAAGAATCATTTATCTTTTGAAGAACAGAGGAGTAGATGCAAATATAATTGTCATCGGCGATTTCGAAAATGAAAAAATGAAAAGAAAGTACTTTGATGCTATCCGGTCTCTTAATCTAAGTAAGAACTTCGTTTTTGCAGGTTACCTAAGCGGAAAGGCAAAGTATCTAAGACTTGCCGAGTCAAAAGTCTTCGTTTACCCTTCAAGAGCAGACGCTAACCCTATTGTATTGCTCGAAGCGTTATCAGTCGGGCTTCCTGCAGTAACATATAGTATGCCATACACGCTCGATTATAACACGGACTCAGTAATCAAAGCAAATAATGTCGAGACAATTGTCCAAGAAATAGTGAATCTTCTCAAGGATCCCAGCTTAAGGGAAAAGCTAGGTGTTGAAGCCAGGTTGTTCTCTAAGAAATTCACATGGAAAAGAGTCGCACTAAGTGAACTCAATGCATACTATAGAACAATAGAATGGTACAGAAATCGGATAAAGTAAGGATAAAGCAAATGATCAACGATTTATTCAAAGCTTTTCTCGATAAAGTCGGCTTATTTGATCTTTTTGGAAGGTTTCTTCCAACAGCAACTTTACCCATAATAATGTATCATAATATCGGAAACCCTGAGCTGGATTGGCTTTATGAGAAACCTCTTCCTCCTTCAGTATTTGAGTTGCAGATTAAGTATCTCAAGAAGCTTGGTTACTCGATGCTCACATTAAGTGAAGCTCTGACCTCCGTCAGAAAAGGCGAGCGAAAGAGAATCGCAGTCCTAACATTCGATGACGGTTACAGTGGTATATACAAATATGCCTTTCCGATCATGCGCAAATACAATGTTAGAGGCACAGTTTTCGTATCCTCCAGCTTTGTAGAAGAAGATGCCATTCCTTGGTGGGAAAAGGTGGCTTTCATAACAAGCAGATTGCCTGTTCCCGCAAGGCTTAATCTTGAACTCTTTGGTACCATTATAGTAAACAAAGAAAGTGACAAGAGGAGTATAGCTCAAGTCATCATCCGCCGACTTCAAGTAAAAGATATTGATTACATTAATTTGATTATAGAAGAGTTGATGAACATCTCAGGAATTGACATTCCTAACACCTTTGAAGTCCCTATCATGATTAAACGTGACCACCTTAAGGAGATGGTTGAATATGGAATTGAAATTGGTGGTCATGGGGTCCATCATGTAAGTCTGCCCAAGCTCACTCAATATAGATTGCGAGAGGAGTTATACGGCTCCCTCTCTTTCGTAAAGAAGTATTGCAAATCCGATCCTATGACATTTGCATATCCTTTTGGAGCATTCGATAATAGGGTTATTAAGAATTTAAAATCAGTCGGGTTTGATGCAGCTGTAACAATGGAACCCTTTGTCAACAATACCAAGTCTTTGGATTTGTACAGGCTTGGTAGAATCCCACCTTATGGGTCTGCGCGAGAAATAATGGCTTCATTCAAGTACAATTTATTGATAAAAAGTTTTATAAGATAGATACCATTATACTATAACTAACCTAGGTGATATTAATGAATGGATCGATAGATAGTCTAACGGCTAGGGATGAATTTGAGAATATTATCCAATTATATAAAGATCACGTCTTCGACGTGATAGAACTGGGAGGAAATCACGGTGATACGTTGATCTACTTGGGGATAGAGAAAGTACTCATTGATAATGGGATACAATATCGCGTCTTCAGATATAAGGAGATAAAAGATTCGATTACTAGAATAGCCTCTGTGGCAAAAGCATCCGTCAACAGAATAACTAAAAGCTTTGGCGTCTCAAATGACGGCAGTGATTTAATTTCGAGGAGAATGAGAGATTTTCTCGATTATTACATTGTTAATAGAAGTAACTTATATCTGAACGAAAACAATGTGATCCTAGTTCAAGGTGGAGGGGACATGAATGATATCTATTCTTATAGTGCTATCTCTTTACTTAAAACAATACTCAATCATTTACCCTACGCTACCCTGATTATTGCTCCTCAAAGCTATTACTTCAAGAATATCGACTTTAGCTCAATTTTTCGAAGAGCTCAAGGAAAGGTACATCTTTTCTGTAGGGAAAGATACAGTTATGCTTTCCTGCATAAATTAAGATTCAAGAGCAATGTGAGAATCCACTTATCCAAAGATGGAGTTTTCTATCTCTTAGATAGAATAGCTTCTATTCCAACTTCTTCTGATTATGATCTAATAGCCTTTAGAGAAGACAATGAATCTATAATTGGCTACAACGTAAGGAACATTTTAAAAGAGGCGTTGAAGAACCACGAAGTCCTGCAAGCTGATATTTCGGTAAAAGCTAAAGATCTTCAAGATTTTATTTCTATCATAGCTCGGGCTAGAACAGTTTTTACTGATAGGCTTCATGTTGGAATTGTTGCTACATTAATGAAAAAAATTGTTTTTCTTTTCCCAACTGGCTACTGGAAAACAAAAGGAGTCTATGAATATAGTCTTAAGTCGTTCAGAAATGTAGTATATGTTGATAAAAATTGCTTCAGTACCGCTTGCCTCCGAGCTCTGATCGAATCGCGCCTATCTCAAGTGTTTTAGACAAGAAAGCTCAATAGAGTAGCTAAGTCCATTAATAGCGCGCGCTATTAGCGTTGCAATACTTGCCTATAATGCTGAGCGCGGGCGTTGCGGGAGCGGTTTTCTTCCTGGTTTCTTGTATAGGATAGTGGCTGGGTGTCTGCCTATTGTGAGTATTGAGGGTGTGATTGTGAGGGATGGGAGGGTGTTGTTGCTTCGTCGCCGGTTTGGCCCTGCTCGTGGTGAGTGGTGGTTTCCGGGTGGGCTTGTGAGGTGGGGTGGGGGGTTTGGATGCTTTGGGTCGGGAGGTCTTGGAGGAGACTGGGCTTGGGGTTAGGGGTTGCAGGTTTGTTGGGGGTTATTCTAGGGTTTTTCCTGAGAGGCACGATGTGACAATTGTGTATCTTTGTGGGGGCGTGGGGGAGGTTAGGCTAGACGAGGAGCACTTTGAGTATGGGTTTTTTGATGTTTTGCCTGGGGGTCTTCACTCGTACCTTTTGGAGGTTATAGGGGACTCTGGCTGGAGGCGGGGCGGTGGGCTGGGGGTGTAGCTCTTTTTAGTGGTTGTGTGTTTTTAGTGTTTTTGTTGCTTCTTCTAGTTCTTTTAGTGTGTTTTCTGGTAGCCATGCGTCCCGGGGCACTATGAATGCGTGTAGCTTTGCGTTAGCCAGATATGTGGCTCGGTGCAACATCAAACACCGGAGTTAACGGCCCGCTTGAACAAGCTCTAACTGGCTTTCCTCAGGGCGCTGGGGGGCCCGGAGGATGAGCTGGTGCGGGAGGAGGCCCGGTACCGCTGGTTCCTCGGGAACGCGGTCGAGGTCGTCGGCGCTCTGCGGGGGCTCGAGTACGCGCTCTACAAGTTCAGGAGGCCGGTGGAGCACGTCTCGGTGGACCTGGACGTTTTGATCGGGAGGGGTTGCGTCGCGAGGGCCGTCCGCGCGCTGCGCGATCGCGGCTTCCGGATCGTTGTGGCCGAGCCGTACACGGTCACGCTGGAGAGGAGGGGGTTCATCGTGGACCTGTACACGGAGCCGGCGTTCGCTTGGGTCGTGTACATGGACGGTGGGAGGCTGCTCCGCGGGTGCTCGGAGGACGTGGAGCTGGCGGGCGTGCCGGCTCGCGGCTTGTCGAGGGGGGCGGAGGTTGCGGTTGCGGCGGCGCACGCGGTCTACAAGGAGCACATTGTACTGCTTATGGACTGCCTGGTGGCTTGGAGCTGGCTGGGCGGCGAGGCTTGGAGCGTGGCGGTGGACTGCGGCGTGGAGGCGGCGCTGGTGGAGCTGCTGGGGGCCTGCCGCCTCGTGGCGGGCGGGCTCGTTGAAGCCCCCTTCAGGCTGAAGCCGCACG
>Ga0272445_1001687_pt1 | contig 16608 bp, 9 predicted proteins | sample YNPCB0031_FD_194404 | JGI IMG/M metagenome (GOLD analysis project Ga0272445, IMG submission 194404) | Hot spring sediment microbial communities from Yellowstone National Park, WY, United States - YNP-CB-003-1 | ecosystem: Environmental > Aquatic > Thermal springs > Hot (42-90C) > Sediment... | reverse complement strand
AGTCGACGTCGGCGAACGCCTCGGCCCGTCGCTGGCGATAGCGGGTGAGCGTCCGCTCGAGCGCCTCGCGCTGGGCACGGTTGGCGAGCGCTGTGTCGAGCGCGCGCTGGAATGCTTTGCTTCTTGCGGGCATGGCTCTCCTTCCTCTCCTGCCCTGACGCGTCCGCTTGCCTGTCAAGTGTAGCGCTCGGGCACGCTATGCGAGACGGTGCGGAAGTGTCGTCCGCCGTGCGGCGGGCCTCGGACGCGGGGGAGCCAGGCACGCCTGGCCGCTCCACGAGGTGGGTGGTCAGGTGCTGGCGAAACGGATGTTCGTGACCGGTCGGATGGTCGGCCCTGCCCTGTCGAGGTCAGGCGGTGCTCGACCTGCTGGCCAGGTGGGGCCGCGAATGCCGTCGTAGGACGATGGTCACAGTGCCAGTGGGAACGTGGACGAGGTCGATGCATGCCACGGCAATGTGCCGCGCCACCGGCGCGGCGGGCGAGGCAGCGCCTCGCCCCTACAGGGGTGGGGCGGCCGTCGCCAGTTCGACACCGACCTGCCGCGGTGGAGCGGTATACCCCGTCCTGTAGGGGTCAGGCGCTGCCTGACCCGCCGGCCCGGTAGGGCCGGCAGAGGCCACCGTCGCCGGCCGACCGTGGTGGTGCCGTTGCGATGGCGACCGGGGTATCGGTGACCGGCGTTGCCGCGCCTGCGGCGCGGCGGGCGAGGCGGCGCCTCGCCCCTACAAGGGGTGGGCGGTATGTCGCCGGTGCGGCATTGGTGCGGCACGGGTTGGCGCACCGTCCCCGTCCTGTAGGGGTCAGGTGGTGCCTGACCCGCCGGCCCGGGAGGGCCGGCCAATCCGCCCGCGGTCCATCCGATGCCGCGATTGCGTGATCGGCATGGGGCCATTTGCTGCCGTCCGTTTGGCCGCGCCTCTAGCGCGGCGGGCGAGGCCGCGCCTCGCCCCTGCGCGGTGAGGTGGTGTTTCGGCGTCCTGCCGGATGGCTGCCGCGGTGGGGCAGCACCCCCGTCCTGTAGGGGTCAGGCTCTGCCTGACCCGCCGGCCCGGTAGGGCCGGCAATCCGGGGTGGGGCGATGGGCATGGTGGCGGGCGGACCAGCGACGCGGTCGATGCATGCCACCAGGGGTCGGCCGCATCGCTGGCGCGGCGGGTGAGGCACGCCTCGCCTCGACCAGCGCTCCCTGCCCGCGAAGAGTATCGAGTTCCCACGAGGGGGCGGGCCAGCCGCCGGTTTTGGAGCAGCGTACACTTCTGAGCAGGCACACCTGGAAGACGTCACAGGAGGAACACCGTGCGCGTTGCTGATCTTCTGGATCTTCCGGTCCTGCAGGGTGCCCGGGTGGTGGCGGGAGCGAGCGGGCTGGAGGCACGGGTCCGCTGGGTCCACGTGGTCGACCTGCCCGATCCCCTACCCTGGATCGACCGCGGCATGCTGATGCTCAGCACCGGCATCGCCTGGCCGCGTCAGGACGAGGAACTGGCCGACCTGGTGCGACGATTGGCCGAACGCGGGGTGGCGGCACTGGGTCTGGCGGTTCCGCACTATTTCGCGCGCTTCCCCGACCCGATGCGGATCGCGGCCGAGGAGGTCGGTCTGCCGCTCATCGAAATCCCGTGGGAGATTCCCTTCGTCCGCATCACCGAGACGGTCCACCAGCTCATCCTGCGCGAGCAGTGGCAGGAACTGGAACGGGCCGAGAAGCTGCACCGCGAGCTGATGCGGGCAGCGGCCCGGACGCGCAGCCTCGATCGGTTGGTCCGCACGCTGGGCGAACTCCTCGGTCGCTCGATCACGGTCGAGGAGCCGGACGGGACGCTCCTCGCGTACTACCAGCGTGGCCCCTACGAGGACGCGGCCCGGCAGGTGACGATCGAGTCGGGTCGCGCACCGGCCTGGCTGCAGGAGGGGCTGGCAGCTCGCGGCTACTTACCGCCGCAGGGCACGCAGCCGTATCGTGTCCCCGCCATCCCCGAGCTGGGATTGCGCGAGCGGGTGGTCTGTCCCATCTGGCTGCACGGGGAACTGGTCGGGCTCGTCTGGATCATCGAGGGAGGTGAACCGCTGAGCGGCCTGGACCTCCGGGCGGCCGAGCATGCGGCGCTGGTGTTCGCCTTGCTCTTCGCCCAGCAGCGGGAACTCGCTCAACTGGAGGCGCGGTTAGGCTACGCCTTCCTCAACACGGTCATCGAGGGGCGCTTCACTGGATCGCCGGAGGAGCTGGAGCGGGCACGCGCGCTCGGCTACGATCCGGTGCGGCGCTACCGCGTTGCGGTGATCGCGCTCGGTGAGCCGCCGCTCACGGTGGAAGCGTTCCAGCGGCGCGAGCAGGTGGCGCTGCGCGTCCGGCGGGTCCTGCGTCAGCTCGCGGCGGCACCGCTGGTAGCGACCGTACACGACCAGGTCATCGCGCTGGTCGAGCAGGAGGCGCACCTAGAGCGGATCTGGCAGGAGCTGGCCGGGTGCGGGCTCACCGCGGTGGCTGGACGCGCGCACGCTGGACCAGACGGAGTACGCCGGAGCTACCGCGAGGCCTGTACCCTCCTCGAATACGTGAGCCGGCCGGGACTGTACCGCTACGAGGATCTGGTCCTGGAGCGGGTGCTCGCGGGGGACAGCGAGGCGCGCCAGGCGTTCCTTTCCCTCTGGCTCGGGCCACTCGAGCGGGCACGACACGGCGACCGGCTGGTCGAAACGCTCGTGCACTGGGTGCGAGGGCGCTTTTCGGTCAACGCAGTTGCCGAGGAACTGGGGGTGCATCCCAACACGGTCCGCTACCGGCTGGAGCAGGCGGGCGCTCTGCTGGGCCGCGATCTGACTGACCCAGAAGCGCAATTCGAGCTGCAGCTTCTCTTGCGCCTGCTCGGTCGGGAGGGGAAGCTGCCCGTCGTGGCGTGAGCGAGAAGCGCACCGAGCTGAAACCCGGGGTTCGATCCGCGGACCCCTGGATGGGCTGAGGACGCGTCTGCCCGGTCCGATCGGTCAAGGGGAAGGTCTCGGTACCAGAGACAGCTTCGGCCAGCCGAGAGAGCGGGTCCGGTCGTTCACAGCCGGGCGGATGGTGACTCCTCGCCTGCCCAGTCAGGCGCGATGGGAGGATCGTGGCCAGCTGGCTCCTGGCCCGAACCGCCGCCGACCACTACGATTCCACGCGGTCGGCGACGGCGCAGGGTCGCGGGAATCAGGGGCAGCGCATGGGGGCGCCTCACCGGTCGACGCGGCTCCGTGGGGCCCGCTCACCGGGAGTTCAGCTCCGGCGGTACCCGGCCCAGAGGGCCGGTCATTGCGGCGGGAGAGCGAGTGCGGCCATGTGCCCGAGCGCACCGCAGCGTGGGGCGCCACGCGGGTGTGCCGCGCCAGAGGCGCGGCGGGCGAGGCAGCGCCTCGCCCCTACACAGGTAGGGCGGTTCTCTCCGGTGCAGCACAGTCTGGTCACGGTTGGGCGGTGCAGCCCCGTCCGGTAGGGGTCAGGCGGTGCCTGACCCGCCGGTGGTGTGCGGAGGGCAGCGAGAGTGCCGGTGGCCGGAACGGCCTGGTCGCCGCGCGGGGGCTCGACTAGCCGGCGCGGGCCTGCCTGGCGCACTCGCGCTGGCGCTGGAACACAAAGCGGACGATGGCATCCTCGGTACGGCGGTCCAGCCGCTCGAACTGGCAGCCGTGATCCCAGCGTGGTGGGTTGGCGTGCTCGAGCGGCGCCACCCGCCGCACGACCGCAACCGCGCCGATCGGCTGGGTCGCGTTGGGGAGCGCGAAGCGGAGCGCCAGCCGGTCACCGGGACGGAGCGGCTGGCTCAGGCGCAGGCGGACACCGCCGGCGCTGAGGTCGACGATGAGGCCACGCAGGGGCTGCGGTTCCCCTTCGGCGGGGAGGAGCAGGATTTCTTCCGGTGCGATGGTCACGGCGACGCGGCAGTGCTCGCGACGCTGCATCCGCTCCCAGTTCCCCACGGGTGCGAGGACCAGGCGTGCCTGCGGCTCGAGCACCGTCGCGACGACCTCGCAGGGGACCACGTAGAGGGCGTCGTCCGGGACCGTGGCACCGAGGTACACGAGGTCGCCGCGGTGGACGGAGACGTAGGCCAGCTGGACCATCGGCCAGCCGACCACGACACGCTGGCCATCGGGCGTGAAGTCCTCGACGCGGGTGCGGTGCCAGGCGAGCCGCCCGGTGCGGTCGGGGACGCCCAAGTCGGCTGTCTGCCAGACCGTGAACCCTTTGGGTGGCTGCGTGAGCGGTCTTTGGATCACCCTGTCCCCCTCGGCTCCTGGTCATAGGTATCGGCAGGGTCGGGTCGCAGCTGGAGCCGAGTGTAGCGTGGATCGGGCCGGCCAGCCAGTCGTCGCGCGGCTCGCCGGGCCGGTGCACGCGCCGACCGTGTCGGCGGCCGAGAGGACCGCTGACGGAGCGCACCGGTGGCCCGCCCGCCGGCACGCAGCGCGGCGGATCATCCCTTGCCCGTCACGCCGAAGAATGTCCGAGCCTCCCACGCCCCTGACGCGGCGAGCGCGGCACGCCTGACGCCGGTGCGGGATTGTCCACCGCCGCGGTGATCGGTGCGCGTGGGGGCGCTGCGTGACCCCCCATCCGGTAGGGGTCAGGTGGCGCCTGACCCGCCAGCCCAGAGGGCCGGCAATGCGTGCCGAGATGACCGTTCTGCGGTGTGCAATGGCCGCGGATCGATTCCCGACCGGCCATTGCCGGGCCGCAGGCCCAGCGGGCGAGGCAGCGCCTCGCCCCTACACAGGTGGGGCGGAGCGTCCCCGGTGTGGCCTATGCCTGCACGGATGGGCGGTGCGTGAACCACGTTCTGTAGGGGTCAGGCGCTGCCTGACCCGCCGGCCCGCCAGGGCCGGGAACGCCGTCGCCAGTGTGCGGATGCCGATCACAGAGTGCGCCCGGGGCTGAAGCCCCGGGCTGAATCCGCAAGCCCCCTGAAGGGGGCTGGGGACCATGGAGCGACCGAGACCGCATGGACATGCGGGGCACCAGGTAACAGCCGGCTTCAACCGGTTTGAGGATCGAGCCCGGCCGTTTTCACCCCACGCGGTCGGCCCCCGCGTGGGGGCCCGGGAAGGCGGCCGGGCGAGGCGGCGCCTCGCCCCTACAGGGGTATGCCAGGCGTCCCCGGGCGGACATTCGAGCGCGGCGGGTGGGCGCAATCCCCGTTTCGTAGGGGTCAGGCGGTGCCTGACCCGTCGGGCCGCCCAGGGCCGGCAATCCGGCCGCGGTCCATCCGGTGCCGCGATTGCGTGATCGGCATGGGGCCATTTGCCGCAGTCCGTTTGGCCGCGCCGGTGGTGCAGGGGCGAAGCCGCGCCTCGCCGCTGCGCGGTGAGGTGGTGTTTCGGCGTCGTGCCTGATGCCTGCCGCGGTGGGGCAGCACCCCCGTCCTGTAGGGGTCAGGCGCTGCCTGACCCGCCGGCCCGTCAGGGCCGGCAATCATGCCAGTGTGGCGCATCCCCAGGCGGGTATTCGGGTGCGACGGGCGGGCGCCACCCCCGCCTCGTCGGGGTCAGGTGGTGCCTGATCCACCGACCCAGAGGGCCGGCCATCATGCCGGTCGTGGCGCGAGGCCGATCGTGCCGTCCGGATCCAGGAGGCGGCCGATCCGCGCTCGATGGGGTGGCTGCGCCGTGCGGCCGCGCCGCGCGAACCGGTACTTCTTTCCCTATCCAGTGCGCCGGACGACCAGCCGAAAGAGGAGAACAGAAAGGAGGCCCTGCCGCCGGGCGAGGCGGCGCGAGAACTGGTCGACCGCGGGCGACGGCGAGACAGTCGCGCAGGATGGAGCCGGCGCAGGGACGTGCCGGCGGAAAGAGAAACGGCAAGGGAGGCCGAACGATGCGGATCTACAACAACGTCAATGCGGTCAACGCCCAGCGGAATCTCTCCATTACCGGGTTCGCCCTGGCCAAGTCGATCGAGAAGCTTTCCAGCGGCTTGCGCATCAACCGGGCAGCCGACGATGCGGCCGGGCTCTCGATCTCCGAGAAGCTACGGGCGCAGATCCGCGGCGTCATGCAGGCGATGCGCAACGCCCAGGACGGCGTCTCGATGATCCAGACGGCCGAAGGCGCGCTCAACGAAGTCCACTCGATGCTCCAGCGCATGCGCGAGCTGGCCGTCCAGGCCGCGAACGACACGCTGACGACCGAGGACCGCGCGGCGATCCAGGGTGAGCTGGAGAGTCTGCGCGAAGAGATCGACTCGATCGTCGATCGAACCACATTCAATGGTAAGCAACTCTTGAACGGGTCTCTTGTTACCGCAGTTGCTGGTACGAGTGACTTGAAAGTTGGTTCAGTCGTTACTGACGGTACCGATTCGGGACACATCATCAATTTGGATGTTAGCGCTGCTCGCCCTGGAGAAACGTACACCTTTTCCTATGACTCGACTACTAGTCAGCTTACGCTGACTCGCCTCGGCGATAATGCCCAGCAATATGTTGCATTGCCTGGTGGCTTGGTAGCAGGGCAAAGTCTCGAACTCAACTTTGCAGCGCTGGGAGTCAAGCTTACTGTTACCACGACAGGCGGTTTTACGGATGCTGATGCTATCGGTAATTCCTTCGCCGGCCGTAGCATTACCACCGCTTCGTCCAATGGTAGCGCAAATATGCAGGTTGGCCCTAACTCCGGCCACGCATTCGATGTGAACTTTAGCGATATCCGGATCCAGGGTGGCACAGCGACGCAGATGCAGGGCTTGCTAACGGCCATCAGTGACTTCGCGAGCGCAGTAGCTAGTAATGATAATACTCAGCAGGTTCAAAAAGCGAAAGATCTAATCGATGCAGTGGATGGCGCGATCGGTTATGTGAACAGTGTTCGTTCCACCCTCGGCGCCTTCCAGAACCGGCTCGAGCACACGATCGCCAACTTGGGCGTGCAGCACGAGAACCTGACCGCCTCGGAGAGCCGGATCCGCGACGTCGACATGGCGGCGGAGATGGTCACCTTCACCCGCAACCAGATCCTCCAGCAGGCGGGCGTGGCGGTCCTCGCCCAGGCCAACGCGATGCCGCAGTCGGTGCTCCAGCTCCTGCGCTAGTCCGAAGCGTAGCCGCGCCCCGGTCGGGCAGCGACCCGACCGGGGCGCTCGCGTTCGCGGGGCAGCGGTCGCACCGCGACTGCCGCAGCGGATCAGTCCGCTCGCGGTGCAGAGACGGGCTGGGAACAGGCCGGCTGGGCGGCCGAAGGGGTCGAAAGGAGGCGAGCGATGGTCGAGCGGTGTTGCGGCGCGCGGGCCGTCGGCGCCAGCTGGCAGCTCGAGGCGCAGGCCGCGCGGGTGCGGCTCAGGGCTGGTGCGGCCGGTGAACCGCCGGCTCCAGTGGTGGCGCACGTCGCGCTGACGCTCGAGCGTTCGGTCGAGGGGGCGCCGCTCCGGCTGCGCGGCGCAGTGGCGGTGCACGGGGTGACCACCTGGTTCACGGTCGACCTGGCCAGCGGGACAGTGGCGCTGCGCGACGCGCGCGGTGGGAGCTGGTCGGGGCGGCTGGAGGCGGCGCCGGAGCCGGTGCGGCAGCTGGTAGCCACCGTGCGGGAGCAGGCGCCGGGGGAGCCGGCGCGCCGCTGGACAGAACTGCGGGTCGGCGGCGTCCGGCTCGACCGGGCGGCGAGCGCGAGCGAGCGGGAGGAAACGCGCGAGCTCACCGTACGGGTGGAGGACCCACGGTTGCTCGAGCGGATCCGGGCGACGCGCGTCGCGCTCGAGTGGCAGGCGCTGGCGCTGCACGTCCTGGCCGGCCGGGCCGGTTGAGCGGCCGAGCGGGGTAGGGCGGTGCATCGTCGGCACGTTCCGGTCGGGGTCGGTGCGGCGACGCCAGTTGCGCCAGGGGTGCGGCCCGAGTCCGCGTGTCGTCGCGGTGGCCTCCACCGCGCATGCACCACGGTCGTCAGCGTGTCACGGGGCGATTGCCGGCCCTACCGGGCCGGCGGGTCAGGCGGAGCTGACCCCTACAGGACGGGCGATACGGCCCCACCGTGGCAGGTATCGGTCGCACCGGCGACGTGCCGACCCATCTGTGTAGGGGCAAGGCGCTGCCTCGCCCGCCGCGCCGCGGGCGCGGCACAGCCAGCGTGGCATGCGGCACCGCCGCCACGTTTTTGGGCACCACGGCCGACGCATCCCCACCGACATGGGTCGGCCCTACCGGGCCGGCGGGTCAGGCAACGCCTGACCCCTACAGGATGAGGCCGAGCACCGGGCCTGTGACGGCCATCCGTTCCCGCAGCGCCAAACCGCCGAACCATGTAGGGGCGAGGCGCCGCCTCGCCCGCCGCGCCATCCGGCGCGGCGATTCCGCGTGGCCGACACGTCTCGCACGACACGCATCGCAGATCAGCCGAGCGGCTGTATCCTCGATCGCCCGGCCGTGAACGGCCGGGCTCACTCCCCAAGCCGGCTGAAGCCGGCTGATCCCAACGGCGCCTGCACCCAGCCGATCGACTCGGGCGCCTGGGCGCCTCACAGCCCCCTTCAGGGGGCTTGCGGATTCAGCCCGGGGCTTCAGCCCCGGGCGCACTCTGTGATCGGCATCCGCACACTGGCGACGGCGTTCCCGGCCCTGGCGGGCCGGCGGGTCAGGCAGCGCCTGACCCCTACAGGACGGGGGTCAGGGAGCGCCTGCGCCCGACGGGATGGGGGTCACGCCCCGCGCTCGTCGCGCCTCGATCGCGGCGGTGATGTGCCTCGCCGTTCGGAGTGCCGGCTCGCGGGATGCGACTAGGACGCGCAGGAGGTGCGATCTGGGACGAACGGGCTACAGCCGGTGGTGCGCTGTGGGGTCATGATGGAAGCGCGATCGGCCGAAACCAGTGGTCAGGCGGGTGCTCGGTCGAGGGAGCTGGGTATGGTCGATCAGTTGATCCGGCAGGTCGGGGAAAAGATTTTCCCGTGTCTCGGGTTCAGCCCGACCGAGCTCCTCTGGCAGCGGCTGGCGCGGGTGGTGCACCAGGAGGCACGACGGGTCGGTGCAGCCAGCGTGGAGGAGTTCCTGCAGCGGGCGGTGCGGGGCGAGCGGGCGGTCCTCGAAGCGATCTGTCAGGCGCTCACCATCAACGAGACCTATTTCTTCCGCGAACCCAAGCATTTCGATGCCTTGCGGCAACTCCTGCCGGAGTTGGCTAAGCAGCAGCAACCGGTGCGCATCCTGTCGGCCGGCTGCTCGAGCGGTGAGGAGCCCTACTCGCTGGCCATGACGGCACACGAGGTACTCGGTCCGCTGGGGCACGCGTTCGAGGTACTCGGTGTCGATTTCGACGGCGAAGCCCTGGAGCGGGCGCGCGGCGGCTGCTACCGGCAGTGGTCATTCCGCGACCAAGGGCTGGAGCGAGCGCGCCCGCACCTGGAGCAGCGTGGCGAGCTCTGGTGCGTGCGCGATGTCATCCGGGGTCGCGTGCGCTTCGAGCAGGTCAACCTGATCGAGCGGGTGCCGCCCGGGCCCTTCGCCGTCATCTTTTGCCGCAACACGCTCATGTACTTCACCAGCGAGCACCGCGAGTCGATCGTGCGGCGCTTCGTCGAAGCGCTCCTGCCGGGTGGGATCCTGGTGATCGGGTCGGCCGAGACGCTCGATCGCATCCCCGCCGAGCTCGAGCGGGTGACGGTAGCCGGGGCCTATCTCTACCGCAAGCGGGAGCGTGTCGTGCCGATCGCGGGTGCCGAACCAGCCGAGACGGTGCGCGTGCTCCTGGTGAGCAGTTCCCCGGTCAGTCGGGTGGGTATCCGCCAGGCGCTGCGGCAGCTTCCTGGGGTGGAACTGGCCGGCGAGGTGCGCTCGGTCGAGGAGGCGCGGGCGCGACTGGAGGACGACGGCAGCGCGGTGGTCCTGCTCGATGCGCTGGAGGACAGCGCGGTGCTCGAGCGGGCCGCGCTCCTCCAGGGGTGGCCGCTGGTGGCGATCGTAGGGCCCGGCGTGGCGGTGCCGCGTGGCCTGCCCAGCCTGGTCGTATCGGATCTCGTCCCAGGGGCGGTGCGGCGGCTGGCACCGGAGCTCGGCGAGACGCTGCGCCAGGCTCGGGTCCGCCCGCTCGGCCGGCAGCGTGGTGAGGGGAACGGGACCGGTCTTCTGGCGCGGCGCAGCGTCGCCAGTGGGACGCTGGCGGGGGCCAACGGGCGCACTGGTACCGGTGCGCTGGGGGAGCCGCTGCGGCGCGTTGCCGAGCGGCTGCTGCTCATCGGGTCCTCGACCGGTGGGCCGGCGGTGGTGGCCGACCTGATCGCGCGGCTGCCGGCTGGGCTCGGGCTGGGGGTACTGGTGGTCCAGCACATGCCCCCGAACTTCACGCGCAGCTTCGCCGAACGGCTGAGCCGCGTCGGACGGTATGCGGCGCGCGAGGCAGAGGACGGGGAACTCGTGGTCGCGGACACCGTGCTGGTCGCGCCAGGTGGACGGAACGTGCTGCTGACGCGGGGCGGTCGGGTGCAGGTGGTGCCACCGGACCGGAGCGATATCTACGTGCCCAACGTCAACCGGGCCTTCGCGTCGGCCGCGCGCGCCGGACTCGCGCCGCGGACGATGGCGGTGATCCTGACCGGGATGGGGGACGACGGGGCGATCGGGATGGCCGAACTCGCCGCGGCCGGAGCGTATACGGTGGTGCAGCGGCCCGAGGAGGCGGTGGTGGCGGGGATGATCGAGGCAGCGCTGGCCCGCGGGGCAGTGCAGAAGGTGTTGGCGACTGCCGATATTCCCAGTGAGGTCGTGCGCTGGGCGCAGCGTGGGGTGATGGCCACGCGCGGCTGAGCACAAGCCGAGCGGATGGAAAGGAGGAACGAGGTCATGCTCAAGGTCCTGATCGCTGACGATTCGAAGATGATGCGGGTGATGCACGTGCGCTCGCTCCGTCAGGTGGGCTATGAGGTGGAGGCAAGCGAGGCGAACAACGGCGAGGAGGCGCTCGCCCTGTTCGAGCCGGGGAAGTTCGATCTGGTGATCGTCGACTGGAACATGCCGGGGATGGACGGGATCGAGTTCGTGCGGGCGGCGCGCGAGAAGGAGCAGGGGGCCGGCAAGCGGACGCCTATCCTGATGATCACCAGCCAGAGCACCGAGGAGCAGATGCTCAAGGCCAAGGAGGCGGGCGTCGATAACCTCCTGACCAAGCCGGTGACGCCGGAAGCGATCGGGGCGGCGCTCGAGATGCTGCTGGCTCGGGCCTAGCCGCGGTGGATGGGGGAGGAGCGAAGCGGTGAGCCACGCGATCGTGCAGGACTTGACGACGAGCGGGCGGCTGGTCGAGTTCATCGGGCAAGCGGCCCGCGAAGCGCTGGAGCCGCTCTGTGGGGTCGAGGTCAGCGTGCTCGGCGAGGCGGAGCTGCCCTGGGCGCACCCGCCGGTCGGGATCGCCCTGGTGACGGTGGTCGATACCAGCGGGGGCGGCTTCCAGGCGGTGGTCTGGCTGGGCGGGGAACTCGAGGCCCTCGCCTCGGTCGCCGAGGTACTCCTGGGCGAGCGACCGGACGGTGAGGACGAGATGCTGCAGGATGCGGTGCGGGAACTCACCAATATCCTGGCTGGGCAGATCCAGCGGCATCTGGCCAGCGTGGGGCTGCAGATGGGGCTCGGCCTGCCGGTTTACGTGAGTGGAGCCAAAAGCCTGAACGTGGGGGCCAGCCTGGCCAGCGGCGCGGCCGTGCGTGTTCAGGTCGGGCTCCCCGATGCACCGACGTTGGACGTCGGCTTCGCGGCCAAGGAGGGCTGAGAGCAACGAGGAGCGAGCGATGTCGGTCAAAGTCGCACCGGTCTTCCCAGCTTCGGCACCGCTGACGCGCAACCCGAAGGTGCCGCAGAAGTACCGCCCGGTGCTCTGGGAGCAGTACCTCTTGCCGACCCTGGCCGAGAATCTGGCGACGCTGCTCGGCATCAGCGTCGGCTTCCTGCCGGAATCGATCGTCGGGGCGGTCTTCGAGCGTGGGAAGTTCAAGCCGGGCACGGGGTGGGCGCTGGCCCGCTTCCGGATCAACCTGCAGGAGGAGCAGGTGCCGGCTTTTCTCCTGCAGCCCCTGGCGGAAGCGCTGGACTGGGGGGCCATCGGCATGCGTCGGCCGCCAGCGACGCGCGAGGCACCAGTGGTCGGGAAAGAGGGCGTGCAGCTCAGCGAAGCGCAGGAGATGGATCTGGCGGCCTACCACGAGGTCTGCAACGTGGTGACCTGTGGGGTGCTGGCCCGCGCCTGGCGGAGCAAGCTGGAGCGGCCTCTCTACATCTTGCTGGATGGCGTGGAGGCGGTGGTGCCGGCACAGTTTCCGGCCGAACTCGAGAACGGCAAGTGGGTCATTCTGCAGGCGAGCTTCGGTTACAGCGAGCGGCCGGTCAAGCCGGTGAAGGGGCAGCCGCCGCAGTACGAGAAGCAGACGGTCTGGCTGTTCGTGGTGCCGGAGGCACTGGCGCTCAAGGCGCTCTGGGGAGCGCCGGACGGCAAGGAGAAGGACAAGACGGCCTGGCTGGTCTCGACCGGGCAGTGGACCTGAACGGGCGACCAGCGGTCGTGGCGATCAGCCGGGGCGTGGGGAAAGCCCACACCCCGGCCGTGTCGTCGGCACCGGTGGGGGGGTCGGCTGGGCGTAGCGCGCGCCCCGGTGCCGCGCGGGTGTGTCCGGAAGTGACCGCGCTCGTCTGGTCGGGGTCAGGCACCGCCTGACCCGCCGGCCCGGCAGGGCCGGAACACCGTCGCGGGGCGATGGTCACGGTGCCAGTGGGACCCGGGACATGGTCGAGGCACGCCATGGGGGTCTGCCGCGCCATCCGGCGCGGCGGGCGAGGCAGCGCCTCGCCCCTACAGGGGCACGGCGAGACATCCCCGGTCGGGCATTCGGGTGCGACGGTGGGGCGCTGTGCCCAGTTTGTAGGGGTCAGGCGGTGCCTGACCCGCCGGCCCGGGAGGGCCGGCATATCACCGCGGACGCCCGTCGGCGGTCGTTCGCGATGATCGCCGCATGCTGGTCTGCGACCCGCATGTGCCGCGCCATGCGGCGCGGCGGGCGAGGCAGCGCCTCGCCCCGACAGGGGTGTGCCAGGCGTCCCCGGGCGGGCATTCGAGCGCGGCGGGTGGGCGTAATCCCCGTTTCGTAGGGGTCAGGCGGTGCCTGACCCGTCGGCCCGCGAGGGCCGGCAATCCGGGGTGGGGTATCCCCGAAAGGTCCTGGTCCGCCGCGCGCCGCTCAAGTCTGGCTGGTTCCCTGCCGAAAGCTTCCAGCAGGAGCGACGGAGAGTGGACGGGGGTAGCCATGACCATCGGTTTCCGGGAAAAGGTACTCGGTATTCTGGCGGCGATGGCCGCGATCTTCGTGCTCCTCGGTGCGATCGGCTGGTTCTGGCTGGGCCAGACCCGCAGCGCGGTGCAGCAAGTGAACGAGATGAACGAGGCGCTGATCGTGCTCGGGCAGACTGGGCGCCGCATGGCGGAGGTGCGCGCGAGCGTCGTGGCCCACGTGGGTGCCACGACCAATGCCGATTACCGCCGGCAGCTCGACGAGCGGATCGCCGAGCTGGACAACCAGATCGCCCAGGGGCTGGACCATCTGCAGGCGCTGGCTCATACCCCGGAGGAACAGGAGCAAACGGCAGCCGTGCGCGAGGCCTGGACGACCTATCGAGCGTCGGCCGAGCGGACGCTCCAGTTCTCCCGCAGGGACGATCTGGTCGCCGCGCAGCAGAACATGACCGGTGATGCGGCGCAGAAGTTCGCGGCTCTGCAGGACGCGATCAGGAATCTGGAGCAGGCGTCGACCCAGGATGCCCAGGCGACAGCACAACGGGCGCAGAGCCAGCTCACCATGCTGCGCTTCGCCATGCTCGGTGCGGCTGGCCTGGCGGTCGTCGCCTTCCTGGGAGGGTTGCTGGTGCTGCGGCCTGCCCTGCGCACGGTGGCCGAGATCGCGGGGGCCAGCCAGCAGCTCGCCGAGCAGGAGTTGGCCGCGCTGGAGGCGGCGCTCGGCAAGCTGGCGGCCGGGGATCTCACCGCGCGCTTCGCGGTGACCATGGAACCACTACCGGTCCGCGGACGCGACGAGTTGGCGCGGATGGCGCAGTCGTTCAACCGGATGCTGGAGCGGCTGCGAGCGGTCGGGAGCGCCTTCGGGAACGCACTGGATGATCTGGCCCAGCTCGTCGGGCAGGTGCGGCTGGCCGTGCGCCAGGTCGGCGAGGCGGGCGCGCAGGCCCAGGCGCTCTCGGCGCAGATCGCCGAGGCGACCAATGCGGTCGCGCGGACGATCCAGGATGTGGCCCAGGGGTCGGCGACGCAAGCGGAGCAGGTGAGCAGCGCCTCGAGCGCGGTCGAGGAGATGAGCCAGACCATCCAGGCGGTGGCCAAGGCGGCGCAGGAGCAGGGGCGGGCGCTGCAGCGGGCGACCGAGCTGGTCCAGCAGATGGCCGACCGCAACCAGCGGGTGGGGGAACTGGCGCGGGGCGTGACCGAACGAGCGGGGCGCAACCGCGAGCAGGCCGAGAGCGGCAGCGCGGTGGTGCAGCGGACGCTCAGCGCGATGGACCGCGTGCGTGCCCAGGTGGAGGAGACGGCGCGGGCGATCCAGGAACTGGGCGAGCGCTCGAAGCAGATCGGCCAGATCGTCCAGGTGATCACCGACTTGACCGAGCAGACCAACCTCCTGGCGCTGAACGCCGCGATCGAGGCGGCGCGGGCTGGCGAGGCGGGGAAGGGCTTCGCCGTCGTGGCCGAAGAGGTGCGCAAGCTGGCCGAGCGCTCGGCCGCGTCGACGCAGGAGATCGCCCAGATGGTGCAGGGAATCCAGCGCACGGTCGAGCAGGCTGTGACGGCGATGGCGGAGAGCGCCGGCTCGGTGACGCAGGTGAGCAGCGAGGCGCGCGAGGTGGCCGAGGTGTTCGCGGCCATCCGCCAGGCCGCCGAGGAGGTAGCCGAGCGGAACCGTGAACTCTTGGCCTCGCTCGAAGAGATCGCCAAGCGGAGTGCGGAACTCCGGGCGACGATGGAGGACACGGCCGCGATCGCCGAAGAGAATGCCGCATCCGCCAGCGAGCTGTCGTCGACGGCCGAGCAAGTGCGCGGCTCGATCCGCCGGGTGACGGGCGTGGCCGAGCAGAACGCGGCGGCGGCCGAGGAGGTGTCGGCAGCGACCGAGCAGATGGCCACCCAGGTCGGCGAGATCGCAGCAGCCGCTGCCCAGCTGGTGGGATTGGCCGATCAGCTGGCCCGGCTGGTGGAGCGGTTCCGCTTGGCGGCCGGCGAGCCGGCGCGGGCACCGGTCGAGGCGAACGGGCGCGGCTGGTCCGAACCGGCAGCGTCGCGGGTGCCGGTCAGCGCTGGTGCGAACGGGAACGGGCGTGGAGCCTGGTGATGCTGGCAACAGCGGGGGAGGAACCGGAGCGATGGGTGAGGACCGCGAGCTGATCGAGATGTTCATCGAGGAGACGCGCGAGCGGCTCGAGTCGATCGAGCCGGCTCTGGTCGAGCTGGAGCGGGCCGAGTCACCTGCCGAGAAGGAACGGCTCCTGAACGAGGTGTTCCGCCATCTCCACTCGACCAAGGGAAGCGCGGGCTACCTGAACCTGAGCGATCTGGTGGCGCTGGTGCATGCTGCCGAGCACCTGGCCGACGTGCTGCGCAAGGGTGCACCGGTGCATCCCGAGCATGTCGATCTCTTGCTGCAGACGGTGTCGCTGACGCGAGGGTACTTGGCCTTCCTGGCCGGGCAGGCTGAGCTACCGGAGGGACTGCCGGCACTCACCCAACGCCTGCAACAGGCCGCCGAGCGCGCGCTCGAGCGCCCGCACGCGGGGGTGGACGCTGCGGCCGGCGACGCGACGCCAGCGACCAGTGGGCCGACGAGCGAGGGGGAGACTCGCCCGGACGAGCAGCGCGCCAGCGAGACCGAGCTGACCAGCTCGACGGTGCGGGTGCCGGTGCACGTGCTCGACCGCTTGGGCCGGCTGGCCGAGGAGATGCTGGTCACGCGCAACCGGATCACCGCACTGGCGGCCAACCTGCAGGACGGGGAACTCGTCGGAGCCTCCAAAAAGCTCTCGGTGATGGTCTCCGAGCTGCAGGATATCGCCGCCCTGACGCGACTGCAGCCGATCTCCTCGCTCTTCTCGCAGATGCCGCGCGTGGTGCGGGATGCGGCCCGCGCGACCGGGAAAGAGGTCGACCTCGTGATCGACGGCGGGCGCTTGGAAGTCGACCGGCGTATCCTCCAGGAGTTGCGCGATCCCCTGGTGCATCTCCTGCGCAATGCGGTCGACCACGGGATCGAATCGCCGGAGCGGCGGATCGCCTTCGGCAAACCCTCGCGCGGGCGGATCGCGCTGCGGGCGATGCGCGAGGGCTCCAACCTGGTCATCGAGGTGAGCGACGACGGAAAAGGGATCGACTACGAGGCAGTGCGCCAGAAGGCGGTCGAGCGTGGCTTCGTGAGCGCACGGGAGGCAGCGACGCTCACCGAGGCCGAGCTCAATGCGCTCCTGTTGCGACCCGGCTTCTCGACGCGTGACCGGGCGACCGAGCTCTCGGGGCGCGGCGTGGGTTTGGACGTCGTCGCCGTGCGGATGCAGGAACTGGGTGGGAGCCTGAGCATCTCGTCGGTGCCCGGGCAGGGGACGACGATCCGGCTGGTGG
>Ga0272445_1001683_pt1 | contig 16670 bp, 14 predicted proteins | sample YNPCB0031_FD_194404 | JGI IMG/M metagenome (GOLD analysis project Ga0272445, IMG submission 194404) | Hot spring sediment microbial communities from Yellowstone National Park, WY, United States - YNP-CB-003-1 | ecosystem: Environmental > Aquatic > Thermal springs > Hot (42-90C) > Sediment... | reverse complement strand
GAGACAGCATTCATCATAATACAGTCGATAGTCCAGAGGATGGCGCAACTAGCCCTAGATCTTTTCGTAGAATCCGAGAACCCGATATGCGAGATCAGGAGCTAGTGTCTCGCGAGATCTATCGCCAATCCTCTATCCATCTCAGGAACGGGTTCAGCCTCCTCTCGGCGCCTATTGTTGATGATGGGCCATGGCCTGGGTAAACCGCATAATGGTCGGGTAGGCTCAGGATCTTAGTGCTTATTGAGTTAAGTAGATCTTGGAGACTTCCGCCCGGCAGATCAGTCCTCCCAATAGATCCCGCGAAGAGTGTGTCTCCCGTAAAGATGGCCTCCCCAGCTAGATAGCAGACGCTCCCCGGGGTGTGACCCGGCGTGTGGATAACCCTAACATCATGGCTTCCAACGCGTATGATCTGGCCGTCGAACACCCATCCATCAGGCTTAGGCGGCGGATCAACATCAAGCTCCAGGAAGTATTTCGCGTCGAGAGGGGCGCGAGAGAGTATCGTCACGTCATTCTCATGGATGTAGAAGCCGCATCCAAGCTTCTCCCTCAATTCCCCGACGGCCATCACATGATCAAAATGGCCATGAGTTAGATAGATCCCCTTAACCCTGACATCATGCATCTCAACGAGCTTGATGATCCTCTCAGCATCATCCCCCGCGTCAATTATTATTCCCTCACCGTTCCTTGCATCATAAAGCAGATATGAGTTTGAAAGCAACCTACCAACAGGAATGCATTCCACCCGAAGCATCAATTAACCCCCAAGTGAGAACTGGCACGTAGAATCATGAGCCTCACTAGATGAAATATTCGAGGCTCGTCACGCCAGTTATCTTGTTCACATCTATTCCAAGCGCATCGAGTACTTGCTCGAATGTCGATAAGAGATATTCAATGTACTTGTCGACATCTACTTGATCTTTTCTGGCGAATTCTAGGGGCTCCACGCCATCACTATCCTTTGTCTTAACATAGGATATTATGTCTCCCGGGACAACCGATATTCCACGGCTTATAAGTTTTCTAGCGGCTTTTACGTGAGGTGGCGTAGTCTTTACATATCTATCCACGCCCTTAGAGAGCATGACTTGAAATGATAAGTCCTCTAGGTTGTATTCGCCCTTTTTCAGGGCCTGATACTTGGCTCTCACGAGCTCCTCGATCTTCTTCTTGGCACGTTTGAAGTCTTCCTCACTCTCAACCTCCTGAAGTATTTTCAACATCTCTTCAAATGCATCTTTTATGAACTTGGGGATGTGGGCCTTCTTCCCTGTAAGACCCTTGACGTCGACAACGCCCTTGTCTGTGACGCCGAGATAGTTCTTCTTCCTCTGTGAAAAGACCACGTATCTATATTTCTTATCGAGCTCTAGATCGAGCTTTAGCTCCTTCTTGACCCATGATACTAGCTCATTTATCAGCGTCTCGTCGCTTGTCTTGATGAAGAGGCTGTCCGTGTCCCCATATAGTACCTGTATCCCGAGCTCCATCGCTTTCTCAACAGTCTTCTTGAAGGCGTATCTTGCTATCGCGGCGGTACTTTCGGCTACTGGAGGACAGTATAGCGGGAAATCCTCGAAGCCGAAGACTCCATAAGCCGCGTTTAGGAAGACCTTGAGAGCTCTCTGGACGACGCCATACCATCTTCGCTGGCTCTCCGGCAGGCTCTTATCTGAACTCTTTGGTTTATACCATCTAACCCTGATATCCCTGAGGCATCCTATTACCTCGCTCTGGATGCCCCTCCTCCTCCTGCATATCCAGTGGCTTGTCTCAGGGACAATATTGTCCTTGCATTCGGGATGCGGGCATCTGGTGGTCTCATAGCTGAGATTCCACTCCTTCAAAACCGATGGATAGAGGGATGAGAAGTCCAGAACGGTTACGTCGAAATGTACCCCGGGGACTGGCTCGACGACTATCGCGCCCCTATACTTCTTCCCCTCGATTATGGCCCTCGTCGAGGTTACTCCCTTCTCCTCTATGAGCTCATCATGTCTCGGTATCAGATATCCTCTCCTCCTGTGCTCAAAATAGAGGAGGCTCTTAATCCACCCCGATACGCCGTGCCTGCAGACATCCTCTATCGGCATTCTGCTTATCCTCGAGAGGACTACTAGGAGCTTGAGCACGAGCTCATTATCCATGGTGAGGAGCTCGTGGACTAGGAGGGCGTCTTGGAAACAGTATCTCGCCAGCTCCTCGCCGGATAGTTCCCCTATGGGCTTCTCTATCGCGATCTTTCCCTTACCGAGTATAGCCTGGGCCACAGCCTCGAGCGTATGCTCCCTATATTTGTTGTCGAATGCATAGACCTGTATGCTCCGATTCATGAAAAACTTGTAGAGGTCTATGTGCACTCCATGTCTCAGTGAGGCGCCCTCCTTCCCCAATGTTATTGGGACTTGCTCCTTCGGGATCTTGAGAACCTCAGCCCTATGCCTGAGATATGGTAGGTCGAAGTCATCGCCATTGAATGTCGCTAGCACCGGGTATTGCCGGATGACCTCGAAGGCGTCCCTCAACATCTCAGCCTCATCATCATATACCTTGACCTCGTAGATATCCGTGTTTGAGACTTCTCCGAGCTTCGGTGTCCTTAGCAGGTAAACTTCTCTCCTGCCATCACTTCCAACAAACGCTATCGTCCCAATCTTGTCTCGAGCCTTGCTTGGGGATGGAACCCTAGTCGCGACGGGTGACAAGACCTCTATATCCATTGAAAGATGCTTGAATGTCGGCTGATCCGCCTCGAAGAGGCTTATCCACTCCGCTAGCAGCCTCTTCTCATCATCTGGGAGGTCGCCGAAGACTCTCTCAACAATCTCCCTGATCTTCTCATCACTTGGGAGGAACTCACGTAGCCTATTATCCATTAAGGTGTATGGCATGCATGGTGTGAGTCCCATGTCATAGAGGTAGCAGAGGTGGTATGGTATGTCGGCTTCCCAAGCTCTTATCCTCTCCCTTATCGAGTTACTACCCCCACCTATCGCGAGGGGGTCACTTGCGATTATTTTCGTCAGCTCAACCTCCTGATCTCTAAGGAGATCATATTTCTTCTCCCAAGTGAGGTCCACGACTCCGGGCAGCCCCAGCCTCTTAACCTCTTCGATGGGCTCCTTGACATAGCAGTATGGCTTATGGCCGCTTTCATCATATACTAGCTTGACCTCTTGAGTCTCGGGATTTAAGAGCTTAAGATAGGCCTTTCCAGCCTTACCATCATAGCTGCAGCCGATCAGGAAGTAAATGTCTCGGTTAATGTGATCGTCGAGACGCGTCTGACCCATTCTAGATCATTTATCCACATCAGACTAATATAACGCTTATCTGTATCAGGCTGGAAGTAAAAATAATATGAGGAGAGGGCTAAAACCTATATTGCGTTCTGGGCTTTTAAGCCCTTGGAGGGGGCTGTCTCAATGTTGAGGAGGTATGGGAGGGAGGTGGTTAGGCTCTTGGGATTGGCCGCCGCACTCATGACTCGCCGGCCTATCGTGTAAAGAGCCTCCCAAACAGATGGTATGGATGATGCATAAACATTAGGTATCTTGTTGATGGCTGGATGGTGATGTCGAGGGCTTAGGATAGGCTTGAGAAGTTCATGAGATGGGAGTATAGGAGGAGGTGGGAGGATGCCGAGCAAGGAGGAGCTTAAGAAGGTTGAGAACGAGCTATACGCACCGAGATGATAAGGAGGAATATGGAGAGGGCCGGGCCACAATGCCGGGGGCGTCATGCAAGGGGGAGGTGAAAATAGATGGATGAGAGGCTGGTCAAGGAGTTCTGGAGACTAATGGAGGACAAGGATGTTAATGAGTGCCTGCTAGCAGTCTTCATAGAATGGGTTAGAAAGACGAAGAATAGGACTGCGGGATAAGAGGGGCGGAAGACCCCCATTAAACCCCCTCTATTTCTCCTCCATTTTTCAGGGAAGAGCCTAAGAAATAAAGGTGGGTCTTATGAAAGGTTTATCGTGGGATAATATGTTTGAGTGGTCAGGCGGTGGTTGAGCGGGAGAAGTTTATCGAGGGGTTGAGCTTTTAACTCCGTCCAAAATGTTTGAGAACCCGCAAGAGGATAGAATAGGGGATGAACATCGAGGAAGTTGCTGAGGCGGTTTCTCTAGCATTCACAGCGGTTAAAAGACAGTTAGAGCAGAAGATCTCCCTCAAATCAGCCCTCTACGCGTCCATCCAAGCGCATAGGCCTGCTATCCGGGTTCTGAGACTCGCCCGCAAGATGCTCTACATATATGCCCTCGGGGGTTATCGGGTTCTCAGCCTCTTGAGAGGACTTTCTGGGGAGGAGTTGGACCAAGACTCGATAATACTGCTAGGCCTTCTCCTATGCGCCATCCAGGCAGGCTTGGACTTGGGGGACCCTGAGGAGCTTGTAAAGGCTCTTAGAAGGGTGATGGGTGGGCTTTGGCCAAGGGGTGTTGAGCCTTGGATAGGGCTGATAAGATCAGCTCATAGAGCTGGGCTCGATCTCCAGATATCTCCAAGCTATCAACCATGGTTCATCAAGCTCGTAACGAGGGTGCTCGGGAGATCGGAAGCCCATATGCTGCTGAGATTCCAAGATGAGTATAGACCGAGGACATATGTCGCGTTGAACACGCTTCTCGCCTCCCCAGAGGATATCCTCGAGGAGGCTGAGAAGAATGGGATCCGCCTGCTCCCGGATCAGAGGCTTCCAGGCTTGTATATGCTTGAACATGTGGAGGATACTCGCAACCTGATATCGCTAACGAGGAAGATGCTGCTCCTAATACAAGACCTCTCAAGCTATTATGCTGTTTACGTGCTTGATCCGAGGCCGGGCCAGAGGATCCTTGACGTATGCGCGGCGCCTGGCTCGAAGACGATCCTTGCTGGCATTCGGATGAGGAACAGGGGCTTAATAATCTCGATAGACTCTTCGATAAGCAGACTTAAGACTCATTTGAGGCGGGTTAGGGGAGCTGGGCTGCGGATAGTCGAAGACCTGGCCGCTGACGCGACGATGCCATTACCCCTGAGGCTGGAGACAGACGCGCTGCTCCTCGACCCGCCATGCAGCTCCACGGGGCTCTTCTGGAGAGAACCGATATACAGACAGATCGTGAAACCCCGGCATGTGAAGATGTTTGCGAGGCTTCAGGCTAAGATGCTCAGGAGCTCCGCGCCCTATGTTAAGAGGGGAGGCCATATAATCTACTCGACATGTAGTATATCACTGGAGGAGAATGAGCTGATTATCGAGGATTTTCTCAAGATTCATCCGGAGTTCGAGCTCGTGGATCTCGATCCGAGACTGGGCGTTGATGGGTTGAGGGGGTTTGTGGAGGCCCGCCGCCTCTATCCACACAGGGACTACTGCAACGGCTTCTTCATCGCGAAGCTAAAGAGGAAGTGGTAGATGAAAGCATGGCGTAATAGGCGGCGTAAACAGCGCAGGCCGCCGCCGACCCATTGTCAAAGAGTGGATTTACTTCGACGATATCCAGCGCCGCGAGCCCCTTCGCCGCGACAAGCTTAACGAGCTCGTATAGGTGAATTGGCGCGATCCCACCAGGCTCCGGATTACTGACACCCGGCGCATAGCCCGGATCAAGAACATCAACATCTATGCTCAGATAGATGTTCCTCAGCCCAGATGTGAGAGCATCGAGCTTCTTCACGGCCCCCCTGAGATCTAGGAATATCTCGGCACTCGTGATGAGCTGGACGCCCATATCATCGGCCGCGGCGAACTCCTCCTCCGCATAGGTTCTAGCCCCAACAAGTATGACGGGCTTGATCTCCCCCTCCTCTAGAAGTCTCCTCAGCCAAGTTGTATGGTTTACCCTAGTATCCATGAACTCGCTCCTCATGTCTAGGTGGGCGTCGAAGATCACTAATCCGTCGATGCTGCCCAGCCTCGAGACGGATCCAAGGGTGAGCGTATGCTCTCCTCCGAGGATGACTGGAATCTTGCCAGCCTCCACGATTCTCTCAACAGCCTCCCCAACCCTCCGCAGCATTACATCAACGCTAGCCGTTATGTGTAGATCACCTAAGTCACATATTCTTATCATTCTCTCGGCCGGGAGCTCAAGATACTCGGACATGATTCTCAAGCTGAGGGGCGCGAATCTTGACCCGGGTCTAAAGCTCGAGGTAGCATCGAAAGGAACACCGAAGACCGCGTAATCAGCATCCTCGAAGCTCGTATCAGTCCCGACGAAGGATGGCCCCCTATAAAATAAGAACTCGATCCAATTCCTGTTCATCTTCATCAGGCGCTGGGGGAATTATGCGCGGTAACTAATATAAAATGCTCTCGTATGTTATCCTCAGGATGATGCCGGTGCGCAAGAAGCTGCTGATAATATTGTTGATCGGGGTCTTGGCCCGGCTGATTCCGGCACCATTCTACGCCCATCCATGGGACATGTATATCTGGTTCAAATCTGGCGAGCTCGGCCTAAAGGATCTAAACATCTACAGGTTCGGGGATTACGTCGAGTATCCTTGGGGCTTCTATGCATATCCACCCGGATGGCTTTACTGGCTTGTGGTCGTCGCCCTGCTCGGCGGGGGAACAGTGTTAAAGATATTCATGATAAAGCTCCCGATAATTATCGCCGATATAGCGTCAGCCCTCATGATATACCGGATCATGAGAGTGCTTGAATTCGATGAGCGCAAATCGCTAGCGGCCTCAGCGATATGGCTCTTCAACCCGATCACATACTTCATTTCATCATTCTGGGGGATGTTCGACTCGATAGCGGTCCTCCTCCAGCTCCTCGCGATCTACACGCTTCTCAGGCGGAGGCTTATCTTGGCAGGGATTTTTGCTGGGATCGGGGCTGCTGTCAAGCTCATCCCAGCCCTCATAATAGTCCCGGCCATGATATACTTAGTCAAGCGGAGGGAATGTGGCCCTAGAGAAGTCGTCCTAAAGCTGGCCTTCACAACATCCATAACATTTCTAGCGGCCTCCATGCCTTTCCTGACAACACCGATAGAATATTTCAAGGCGATATTCTTCCATGCCAAGAGCGTTGGCGGATTTACCTATTGGATGGCCCTGTCAACATTCATCAATCTCTCAAGCTTCTGGTTCATCCCGCTAGCGGTGTTCGGCATAATACTCTTGGTGATCGCAAGGAGGATAGGACCTGACGATAATAGCCTAGTATGGGCGTTGTCGCTCACTATTACATCATTTCTAGCAACATCGCCGAAGGTAAACATTCAGCACATAAACTTCCTAATTCCAATGGTACTAATCTCTAGGGACCTATGGGGCTCCAAGAATGTTAGGAGAAACCTCATCATGCTGATGCTCTCGGCTGTGGCATGGCTCGCGGGCGCCTGGATCATTATGGATGGATTTAGCCCAGCTTATATTGGGAGGCTATATGTTCCCGAGAGCTATGAGATTGGGCTGCCATATATCCTGCAGGTTGTAGCCGGCATATTCGGCGGGACAAGGCTTCTAGCATTAATGATGGACTACCTGAGCCTTCAGAAATATGATACAGCGTATCTCAGCAAATGGAATGTGCTCGCGTATGGTGTCGTGATTGCCCTTGGCTTCGTCTCAGTGATGCCACCATCCCTCACAGTAGCGCTCCCAAATCATCCAATAAGGATAGGGGTCCCAGAGAGCCCCGACTCTGCCTTCACGCCGGGATCTGAGGAGAGCGTGAACCAGTTCCTAAAACACTATAACGTCACACATGTTGTCATCGTAATGTCCCCTGATTTCATCAACACCTATAATGAATTTGACCCGTCCCGAGACGTAACCAAGTACTTCAGGTTCAGGATCGAGGCTGATAGGTGGAGCCAGTCAGATTTGCTATGGCTCGTGAAGAGCCTGAAGTCACGTGGTGTTAAGGTGCTCCTCGGAGTCTACCTCAGGGCTGAGGGACCAATATACAAGTATGGGATCCAAGGATTCGACATAGAGTGGATTAGCAGGCATCCAGGCCTGCTCGGGGCCGAGAACCTCCTGCTCTTTAACAATAGCTTGAATGGCGCTAGCTATGCGGAGTTCTTCTCAAGCAGGCTGGAGAAAGTGGTCGAGGACTTCGGGTTCGATGGCGTCTACCTCATGGCCTGGGACAGCTGGAAAATCTCATCAAAGGATAGGCTGCAGCATATTATGCCGCTCCTCGAGAACTTGAAGGCGCGGGCTCGTATGTCCATATTCATCGAAGGGCCGGATATCCCAAGTGGAGGTGAGATTGATAGGCTTCTCAAGCTCTCTGATTACATAGTCCTTAAGACGGCGCCGCTCATAAGTAGGCTCTATTACATGGCGAGGATCAACATGTCGCTCCTCAACTATGAGGAGGACCTCTCTAAAGTTCTCAAAGAGATCCCGGAAGATCACCGCGATAGGATACTCTACATGGTGTGCACATTCAGCTTTGTTGATGGATGGTTTAACCCAGCGATAGAGCTCAGCCTCGAGGTGAATAAATATGAAGAAGCGGGATTGAGGGCTGGATACGCGATCTATTACGCCGATAGATATGTTCCATACAAGATAACAATAGGACCCGGACAATGATTCTACTCCTCGGGGATTCGCCTCCACTTTGCGACCTGTGGATAAATCTTTCCATCCCTAGAAACTCTGCCCGACCCAAGGTAGAAGTCGCCGCATCTCGCAATAACGTATCTCGACTCAATTTTCTCGGACCTCTCTATGGGCGCGGCTTTCATCCACTCCTCAGCCTCCTCCTCGCTCAGCTCTATTATGTTCTTCGTTATCGCGGCGCCAAGCAGTTGGCTACCCTCTATCGAGAGGATCACGTCGCCCTTCACCATTTTCGCGACATAGAGCCCCACCTGCTGAACCCTCCTAAGCCTGCAGGCAGCCTCATAAGTCTCCTTGGTCGTGGCTCTTATCCTCCCCTGCCCGGTCCGGATTAGAACTAGATCATCGAAGGCATCCTCGACACCATGTTGATCCTCAAGTCTCTTGATGAGATATCTCCTCTCCGCGGAGGTTAGCAGTCTCATCATCCTCCCTCCTTCACGATTTTCGCGATATAGAATCCCTCAGCCCAGTTATCATAGGGCATTATCCGCATCGTTTTCGAGATTTCATCCCTCAATCTTACCCCATTATACTCAGTTATCCCCGGCCTATGCCTAAGGCCCTTGAGCCTTATCTCGCTCACCCTAGCACCCTCACGGTTCTCGAGGAGCCAGTTCACCACGAGCTCATTCTCCTCAACCGTCAGCGTGCACGTGGAGTATACTAGGATGCCGCCCGGCTTTAGGCAGTCGAAGGCTGCTAGGATCAGCCTCCTTTGGAGCTCGCTAAGCCTCTCAACGATCCCAATGGACCACGCCCTCGCTATCCCCCAGTTCTTGCTAATTATCCCAAGGGAACTGCATGGAGCGTCCACGAGAACCTTGTCAAAGAACCCCTTGGCGAATCGTGGATACTTCCTCCCATCGACGAGCGTGATAACACAGTTTAACACGCCGAATCTCTGAAGGTTTGATGAGAGCGCCTTAACCCTGTCGAAGCTAATATCATTCGCGACTAGGACTCCCTCGCCGCGAAGGAGCTGCGCAATCTGCGTGCTCTTACTTCCCGGGGCAGCGCATAGGTCGAGAATCACCTCACCCGGCCTCGGATCCAGAGCCTCGACAGGCGCCATGGAGACGGGCCCTTGAATATAGACCAGCCCAAGCATATGCTCTAGCGACTTTCCAAGATCCCCGCCGCCCGATACCACATAGCCATGTCGAGCCCACGGAATAGGCTCAATGCTATACCCTCTAGACTTCAGCCTCTCCAGAATCTTTTCCTCGGAAGCCTTCAGGGTGTTAACTCTAAAGGCCTCGGGTAGGGGTCTCTCGTAGGCTTCAAGCAGGAGATCCAGCTCCACGTCCGGGAGCCTATTAAGATAATTCCTCAAGTCATCGCTGAGCATTATTTTACTCATACTTCTTCTTACTAGATCATGGGATTGAGGTGGCATGAAAACCTACCTCAGGCTTGCTCAAATCTTTATAGAGAAAAAGCCTGAGTGATTGCGTGGAGTGGGTAGGAAGCCGGAATGCTGGATGAAAAGTTCACTGTGAGAAAAAAGGTTAGAGGTAAATTTAGAATAGCCCTAGTCTACCCGAGCACATATGAGGTTGCCATATCAAACCTCGGCATCAGGATAATTTACCACCTCCTAAACCTCGATGACAGGATTTATTGCGAGCGCTTCACCGTTGGGAGTGACAGGAGCATCGAGACCGGCTCCCACCTTAGGGAGTTTGACCTGATAATGTTCAGCTACCAGTATGAGCCGGACCTCCTTGAGATAGCGCGCCAGATAGCCGAGCTAAACTTCTTCGATAAGCCCAAGATTATTGGCGGCCCATGCACATGTAACCCATACCCGCTCAAAGTCCTTGTAGACTATATTTACATCGGTGAAGCAGAGAGCGGGCTGATGAAGGTTGTCGAGGAGATGATGAGCGGCGCGAATCAAGAAAGCCTAGTAGGCCTAGAGGGGCTATTCATCCCCGGGGTCTCAGAGGCAGTAAGAAAAACATATCCGCGGAGGCTTGATACTTTTCTCCCGGCGCTTCAAGTGTCAAGCAGGGGGAGCATCTTCGGCGACGCCCTCTTACTTGACGTGAGCAGGGGATGCGGGTGGAGCTGTCTCTTCTGTCTAGGAAAAAGCTTCTACGCGCCGTATAGGGAGAGAAGCCTAGATCAACTGGCGGAGGCTATGCGGGAGGGGGTGATGAGAGGAGGCTATGAGGCTATAGCGCTGATAGCCAGCGACCTCTCAAGATACAGCAGGCTCGAGGAGCTAATAGAAATCATGAGGAGGCTTAGAAGGGATAGAAACTTTAAACCGATAGCGCCGTCCCTGAGAGTTGATGCAATGAATGAGATGCTCTTAGAATTCTTAGCGGAGAGCGGTGAGAAAACCATAACGATAGCCCCCGAGACCTGTGAGGGGCTCAGATATAGGATAGGAAAGGGGTTCCCAGATGAATCGCTCCTCAACACATGCAGGTTGCTAAAGAAGTATGGGATCACCCGAATAAAGCTCTACATGATGTTCGGATTACCGGGAGAGACTATGAAGGACTTGGAGGAGGCAGTAAAGCTGGTTAGGGAGATAAAGAATATGGGGTTCAAGGTGAGGGTGAGCGCGAACCCATTCGTCCCAAAGCCCCATACGCCGATGGAGAACGAGGAGTTTGAAGACCCGAGGATCCTGAGAAGGAAGCTTAAGTTTCTGAAAAGGGAGCTTGGCAGGATACTAAACACGGACGGGATAAGGCAGGCATATCTTCAGGCCATAGTAGCAAGGGGAGACGAAGGGATTGGGAAACTGATCCTCGAAACGGCCAAGGAATATGGAAGGGCAACCTTAGCGGTGATGAAGAGAAAAGCAGAGAAGATGGGAATAAACCTAGATGATTACGCTAGGAGGGGCTCGGAGGAGAGACCATGGAGGAGGATAAGGCTCATTTAATTTTTACGTTAATCCTATACATGGACCATGACCGACTGTAGGGTTCTTCCAAAGTAATTAGTAATTCTGATGAGATGCAGAAAGGGTGGCATCTCCATCAGACTTCCAGCTCGGCAAGCGGTGCGAAGTTCGGCGTGACAGCCTACGACCTAGGGAAGTAGGTATCCGCGACACTCTCTAGTGAAGCCGTCAAGCATGCTGAGGCTATCATGGATAAGCGTCCTAACGGTGACTGACGGCGGCCTATACCTCTCTGTGACGGCCAGCGCCGAGTTTATGTCATCTAGGATTCCGATGAACCTTCATAATATATCGGATTCCTCGAAGGCATTCGCCCAGCCACCCATACCTGCCACAATACCATCCCAATACACACTTGCCCTTATTCGTTTGGGGTAGCCTGAAAGTGGGAAGATTATTGTGATGATGTCGAGATGCCGGATAGCTGGCTCAACATAAGATTCGATTCACATTATGGCGATAGGAGGACTTCGGAGCAGATATCCATAATACCGTTCAGGGATGGGGCGGAGTCAGGTATTTCGCTGTCATGGGGAATATGTGAGGACGATAGACGCGTAACAAGATGCGATATGGTCAGGATAATGGGCTGGGATCAGATGATCGGATATCTTGGAGAAGTCTGGGATGAGGTGTGGGACGCCATGCTATTCAAGCTGAAGACCGCCGAGACGAGCGTGCCGTAAACATCATAACACCCCGCTTTCTATTTCCCATTTTCAAAGGCCTCCCCAAGAAATAAGGGCAAGCCCATGTTGGTGTGATGGCGTGGAGGCGATGGGTATGTCTGATGAGGGGAGACTGTGGAGACGAATGGCCGGAGATGGCCTGTTCCCGCCCGACTTCACACCGGAGAAATATAGTCAGCTCATCGCCAAGGCTAAGGGCGAGGTAGTGGATGATGTTTCGCCGTGCTCGCAGTAATGGCACGAAATCTCCTCTTTTTCCTTCCCTTATTCGCGGGACTTCTTATTTGCATAGTCTGTTGGCGCGAGAGCTAGGGTCGAAGATCTTTATAGTAAGCTCTTACAGGCGAGGGCGAGGCTCGACAAGGAAATAGCGCAGGGACGTTTGAGGCAAAATAAGGCTACAACTATGATGTGAGAAGAATGTCGGGCAAGAACATAACTGATTGTGGTGAAATGCTTGGGGTCGGCCCGGCTCTTCCTGCATCACAGCTCAGTCTGGAGCGGCTGCCTCATCCCCTAGTAGGAGGATTTACCTACTCTTGGCTTTTAATCTTTTTCACCCCTGCCCATAAAAACTATTTATTTAAATCATGACCCGATATTTCGCGATGAATCATAGAGAGCGCTTCTTTAGGGCTCTTGAGCTCGGAGAGCCAGACTATGTTCCTATAACTGATTTAGCGCTTGATCCCCCTATAGTTGAACAAGTTCTTGGCAGGCCTATTGTGAGCCAAGTTTATACTATGGCTGGCGGCAGCACCAGCTGGGATCAAGCGATAACCTATAGGTTATTATTGGTTGAGGCGTGTAAGAAACTTGACTTCGATGCTGTTGTCGCGTTATCAGACTATTCTCTAACAACCAAGGATTATCAGCCGAGATACGTGGATAAGGATAGGTATGTTGATCATTGGGGCAGGGTGATGCAGGCTAATCCGAGAAGCAGGACAACCTTCTTCGTGGATGGCGTAGTGAAGACGCCGGAGGATCTGGAATCTTATGAGCCGCCCAATGCCTTCCACCCAGATATCTACGAGATGATGGAACATATAATGAGAAGTGTAAGGGGAGAGGATATTGCCGTGATAGGGCAATGTCATAGTGGCTGGCACTTCGCCTTCCAAGTCAGGGGAGGGATTGACAAGATCCTACTAGACCTCCATTATAGGCCCTCCTTCGCGAAAAAGCTATTGGATAAATTGGCAAGAGCTTGTCAAAGCTATGCTAAGGCGATGGTGGAGGTTGGCGTGGACGCTCTATGGGTTACAGATGACTATGCTGGGAAGAACGGCCCATTCATGAACCCGAGAATGTTTAAGGAGTATGAGCTCCCATACTTGAAGGCCATTGTCGACATAGGCAAGAGGCATAGTATCCCTGTCTTGAAGCATTCTGATGGAAACCTCTATCCCATACTAGATGACATAATAAACACAGGTATATCGGCGCTACATCCGATGGAGCCTGGAGTCATGGATATAGGGGATGTTAAGAGAAGATATGGGGACAAGATATGTGTGATGGGGAATGTTGACTGCAAGTACGTTCTCCCCTATGGAACGGAGGAGGACGTGAGGAGAGATGTTAGGAGATGCGTAGATGCGGCGGCAGAGGGCGGTGGATTCATACTAACATCAAGCAACTCGCTTCACGCGAATGTGAAGGTAGAAAACATATTCGTAATGGTTGATGAAGCAAGAAAATATGGGAAATACCCGTTCTCTGGGAGAAGGGGTTGACAGCCTTCTAGGCGATTAGCTTAGCTTGGATATGCCTCGATGTTTACCCTGTACTTTCTCGCGATCTTGAGAAGCTTGTTCTGGCATTTCTTGATGTAGATCCTGTAGTACTGCTCCGGAATGTATAACCTTATGACGTTCTTGTCCTCCTCGATTCTGAAGTCCGGTATGTACTCTTGGAGTAGGCTCGTGATCTTGAATGCTGGCCTGCTCATGGCCTCTCCATGCGCCTCTCCCTTCTTTATCGGCACCACGAAGTTCCTCTCGCCGAAGACATAGAGTTCGAATTTCGGCTCATCCGTTAGGAAGTCCTTGACTATCACTGTAGGCCTAGCGAGGTCCTCTTTCTTCAGCCCGGCCGGCACTTTAACAGTCATCTCAAGGGAGTAAATCTTCTCAACTTCACCCTTATCCATGAATATAACGGTGTCTATTACCGAGGGCAGCATGCCCAAGTCTATCCTGTTCGCTATCCTCTGGATAGCGTCTATCGGCGTCGTTGCATGTATCACTCCTATCATCCCTATACCAGCGAGCCTTAGGTCTATGAAGAGGTCGAAGTCCTCGGGCCCACGTATCTCGTCGAAAATTGTGTAGTCGGGTCTACTCAGCAAGAGGACATCGTGAAGCTCATTATGCCTCGAGGCGGCCTTCGAGTACTGGGTTATCTCAGGCGACACTTGAAGGTCTCGCGGGCTTTCAATAGTCTTAACGATCTTGTTCAGCGACTTGTAATGTTCGGCAAGGGCCTGCGCAAAGGTCGACTTACCCATACCAGGCGGCCCAGCTATCAATATCCCCTCCGCTTGCGTCTCCAGCCTCTCGATGACCTTCATCGGTAGGCTATAGTCCGCGAGCCTTCTCCTAATCTTCGGCTTGACTATCGTGAGCTCGAAGCCGTCTGAGAACGGCGGCCTAGTGGCCACGATCCTGAAGTCTCTTAGCTGAAATATCTTGACAGCCGGCTTATCGACCTCGAGGAAGGCATCTGTCCCCAGCGACGTGTAAGCCTCTCTCATGAGGTGGGCGAGGGTTAGCTCCATTTCCTCCCTCGTGACCGGCTTATCCAGTATCTCCTCGAGCCTCCAGCTTCTCGGCGAGCCCCGCTTAACCCTGGGCGGAAGCCCCTCCTTTAAATGCAGGCTCATAACCTCATCAGTAAAGATCTCATGGACGCGGAATGGGGGTGGCGGCATCTCATAAAGCACCTCAACACCTAGAGATGAGGCCATCTTGGCCGTGATCGGGTCACATGTCACGAGGCTAGCACCTCTCCTCCTTGCCTCTTCAAGAATCGCCAGTCTATCACCATTGGAGCTCGCCCCAACATACTCAACAGCTATGCCTGCAGCCCTGCAGATATTTGCCAGCCTTTCAAGACCTTCGAGGGCCAATGTATCTCCCTCGGAGGCCAGTCTCTCCGCCTCCGCCACGAGGCCGCGGTGTATGAGGACCTTACCCTCCTTGATAAGCCCACTCTCAACTAGGTGCACCACGGACTTGAGCTGAATCGCCAGTAAATCAGGCAGGTAAAGCCTTTCAACCATTCCTCCTACTTAGCTGGAAGCCGCCATAGCGTAGTAATAAATGATGCGGGGGTGCTTGAGGAGGAGGTAAAAGTCTTAAATACAACGCCTCCAGCTAGCCCCTAGAATGAGTAGCGCTCAAGCAGAGGAAGTTGAGAAGAAGCCGGAGGAGAAGGAGGCCCAAGAAGCCGAAAGGGCGGTGGTTGCAGCACCCAAGAAGACCCTTAAATGGGGTATCGTCCACATATACTCAAGTTATAACAACATCATCGTCCACTTAACAGATCTCACCGGCGCTGAGACGATTGCTAGGGCGTCCGGCGGAATGTTCGTGGATGCTGGGAGGCTTGAGCCGACCCCATATGCCGCGACAAGGGCCGCGAGCTATGTAATGGAGATAGCGAAGCAGAAAGGAATAGAGGCCGTCCACATAAGGGTGAGGGCGCCTGGAGGAGTTAAGGCAAAGACCCCAGGGCCGGGAACACAGGCAGCAATAAGAGCAATCGCGCGATCAGGGGTAATAATCGGGAGAATAGAGGACGTGACACCAATACCCCATGACTCAGTCAGGAGAAAGGGCGGAAGAAGGGGAAGGCGGGTCTGAACAAGTCCCACGACCTCCTCCCCTGCCTGGTGTGGGAGAGGTTTGGGCTACATCCCTCCCCTTTTGGGAGGTTTAGCCCTTGGCCGGGTCTCCGGCCATTACCCCTACCCTTTTCAGGGCTTGGGGTTACTGGCATTATCGAAATGCTATTCGACATTATTTAAACAATATGCTACGGTGAGGTCGGCGTGGATGCCTTGTTCAGCTGCATGTATTTGAATAGTTTTCCTTATTCATTACTCCACTTTTAGAAAGACTCTGAGAATAAGGGCGGGCCTCTACTCCTAGGCTTGTAGGCCATGATGGGGTATAGGGCCTTTGAAGAGGCCGTCTCAATGTTGAAGAGGTATGGGAGGGAGGTGGCGAGGCTACTCAACCAGGAGCATGAAGACCCCGATATGTATCAGCTATACGTGTTTAGGAGGAGGGTTTGCAGGAGGCTTGGGAAGTTCATGAAATGTGAGCATAAGAAGTATGGACGGCTACCGAGCAAGGAGGAGCTTAAGAAGGTTAAGAGCAAGCTATACGCATCCGAGATGATAAGGAGGAATATGGAGAGGGCCGGGACAATGATTAAAGGAGGGATCA
>Ga0272445_1001681_pt1 | contig 16685 bp, 17 predicted proteins | sample YNPCB0031_FD_194404 | JGI IMG/M metagenome (GOLD analysis project Ga0272445, IMG submission 194404) | Hot spring sediment microbial communities from Yellowstone National Park, WY, United States - YNP-CB-003-1 | ecosystem: Environmental > Aquatic > Thermal springs > Hot (42-90C) > Sediment... | reverse complement strand
ATTATTGGCAGCCGCTTAACATCCTTGCTGACCATGTATTTCGCGGCATACTCTAAGTCCATGTCTGGATCGCCTACGACCAACGGCCTCGACATTACTTCATGAACCTTCGTGGCCTTGGGATTGCGTCCGGGCGCAACCACCTTCTTCAGGATATCCCTCTCAGTGATTATCCCGACAGGCTTGTCGTTTTCCATGACTATCAGCGACCCGATGTTAAACGTTGACATAATGCTGGCGGCGCTGCTAACGCTTTCACCCTTATCTATGGTCTTAACATCATGAACCATGACATCTTTAATCCTAAGCATCGAGGTCGCTGAAGGTGGTGGCATCCGTTCTTAAATAATTTGCTCAGGCCTTGGTGAGCGGGGGTCGTGGATGTTGCTTGTGACATGCTGAAAATCTGCAAGGGAGCCATTATAAGGGCTACTTGACGCAGCTTCCCTCAAGACGCATTGACTCTACGGCTCTTGGCTTTGGGCGTCAGAGTCTACTTGGCGTGCTTCATTACCGACGGTTGCGTCCAGTACTGCTTAGTTGCGAGGCGGCGCTCGGCCTGAAGGCAAGCGCCGTGGACTCGTTGTGGTGCAGATCATAAATAGTGCCTATCTTCAAGGAAGTCGCAATAAGCGTCCACGCCGCATAGCACCGCGCGACTCGTCTTGCAGCTCAGGCGCTTGAGTCATGCCTTCCTCGCCTTATAAGTACCTTGAGATCTTAGGGAGCTCCTTTCCTGAGACCCTCTTGGCGGCGTATATTATAGCGTTGGCGTAGAGCACGGTGAAGTCTGAGGCGTCCTCAGCTGGAATGCCGAGGCTGGGGGCCTCCTTGTTGTAGAAGGCGAGCAGCCTATCTTCAAACTCAGGGGAGTAGCGCTGTAGGACGAAGTAGACCTCGAAGCCCTTGAAGGGTGTGAACTTTAAAGCCCACTCAGTGGCCTCATCAATCTTAAGGTCTACGAGCTCCCCTCCCAAGGCTGCAGCCACCTTGGAGGCGTCCTCGCGGCTGAGGCGCCCTATGATGATGAGCCGCTGCCTTAGGGCCTCGCTCACGAAGCGATGATGAGCTTGACCGCCCTCGAAGCCCCTTATGTCTATGAGGGAGGAGGGCTCAACCCTTGGGCGGCCATCCATGCATCCTCGCCACCGCGCCCTCAACTACCCTATTAAGGCTGGCGGCAGCCTCCCTAGGCGAGGGGCTCTCCACTATGGCCCTCCCCACGATGAGGTAGTCAGCGCCAGCCCTCAAGGCCTCCTCAACCACTCCTCCTTGAACCACTACGCCCGGCGAGAAGATCAAGGCCCTGCCCTTAAGCAGCTTGGCGGCCTCCTCCACGATGTTCGGCCTCGTGGCTCCAACGACGACCCCGTCAGCTCCCCAGGCGAGGGCCTGGCGGATGAAGACCTCGAAGGGCCTGACTATGGAGAGGGTGCGTGGATCTATGAAGAGGCCTCCATACCAGTGGGAGGCGCCTGCATGGCTCATGTAGGCGAGCAAGATCACACCCCTCCCCATCCGGCGGGCCAGCCTGAAGACAGGCTCCAAGCCTCCCTCCCACCCAGTGAAGGGGCAGGCGGTGATGGCGTCAAACCCAGCGTTGAAGAAGAGCTCCGCCGCGACCTCGTTGGTGCTGTCGATGTCGTTAACCTTATAGTCCATTATGGTGGGTAGGCCATGATCATGGGCTCTCTCGACAAGCTTCGCGAGGTCGTTGAGGCTTAGAGGTATGGAGAGGTGGCGGTTCACCTTCACCCCCGCAACTTGGTCGTGGACCTCATCTAGAATCCTTAACGCCCTCTCAAGCAGATTAGGGCCCTTCAAGTCGAGGGCGAGAACCACCCTAGTCTTGGAGCGCCTCATCTGGTCTATGAAGCCCATCGTCCCACGAGCCCTTTAATACGCAGAGGCTTTTTAGCGTGGCGAAGGGGAAAGGCGTGAAGCCAGAAGTTTTCTTCTTGGACTACAGGTCAAACGTGGATGTAGTGGGCGGTGTCAAGAAGCTATTCAAGCGGGCAAGGCTTAGCGAGGTTGTGAGGGGTAGGGTGGCAGTGAAGCTTCACATCGGCGAGTGGGGCAACATAACCTACCTCAGGCCGCCCCTCGTGAAGGCGGTGGTGGACGCCGTCAAGGAGGCTGGCGGCGAGCCCTTCCTAACCGACACGACAACCCTATACCCCAAGCAGAGGTTTACCGTAGAGGGCTGTAGGCTCACCGCCACCCTCCATGGCTTCACAGAGGCCCTGGGCGCCAGCTTCATGGTGGCTGATGCTCCAGATGGCTTCGCTGGGGTTAAGGTGGAGGCTCCACGCCTCCTTGATGGATGCCGCCTTAGAGGTTTGCCCCTAGCCTCAGCGATAGCTCAGGCGGACTCGCTCATCCTCGTCGTCCACGCCAAGGGCCACTTAATGACAGGCTTCGGTGGAGCGCTCAAGCATGCAGCTATGGGCTGCGTCACCAAGGCTGGGAAGGCAGCTCAACACGCAGCCATGGACCTCCTCTACGAGCCCTCCAAGTGCGATGGGTGTGGAGCCTGTGTTGAGGCCTGCCCCTTTCATGCCCTACGGCTCGAGGGAGGCCTCGTGGTGAGGGATGAAGCTAGATGCATGCATTGTAACGCCTGCCTCTTCACCTGCTCGAAGGGAGCGTGGAGCTGGAGCGAGGAGGGGATGGCGAGGTTCCAGCTCTATCTAGCTCATGCTGCAGCGGCTGTTCTAAGCTGGTTCTCAGGGAGGTTGGGCGTGGTTTCCTTCGTCCAGGACGTCACCCCCCTATGCGACTGCGCCACACCGGCTGGGGTGCCCCTCATCCCAGACGTAGGTGTCTTAGCCTCCCTAGACCCCGTAGCCGTGGACGCTGCCTCCCTCCACCTGATAGACGTGGCGGCTGAGCGCTCTTGGCATGAGGCTAGGCCCCCAAACTTCCTAGCCAAGGTCACGGGCGTGGACCCATGGACTCACGTCAAGCTGGCTGAGAGGCTAGGCGTAGGCTCTACGAGCTATAGGCTGGTGAAGCTATGAGGCCGCTGGTGGCTCTGCCCGTATGGCCGAAGGCTGGGTCGCTGGTCAAGGCCTTAGATAAAGCCAACGAGTACGGCTTCGACTACGTGGAGCTATCCTTAGACTACCCCTGGCCTGAGAGGCTTAGGGGGAGGGTGCTGGAGGAGGTTGAGGAGGCTAGGGATAGGTATGGCTTAAAGCTGGCCGTCCACGCGCCGTGGAGGGACGTAGCTTTAGCCAGCCCCAGGCTGGCCTTAAGGGAGGCCTCCCTCAGCGTGCTCGAGGACTGCTTGAGCTTCGCTAGCAGCGTGGAGGCGCTCTACTTCAACCTCCACGTGTTGACGAGGGAGGCTTGGAACATTGAGGGCGTAAGGGAGGAGGCTGAGAGGGCGGCCCTCACGGCTGTTAAGCGCCTAGCCGCCAAGGCTAGGGGGCTGGGCGTTGAGCTGACTGTTGAGAACAACCCGGAGCCCATGTTCGGGGTGCCTACGATGATAAAGCCCCTCCTGGAGGTTGAGGGGGTCGAGCTCTGCCTAGACGTGGGCCACGTGGCCTACGCCAACTGGCTGGTGGAGCATCGCGGGATGGAGCCCTTCAAGAAGGAGGTAGCAGACCTTGAGGGCTGGGTTGAGTCCTTCAAGGGGAGGGCTCTCGTCGGCCACCTACACGACTACCTAGCTGAAGAGCGAGAGTTTCAAGACCACTTGATGCCTGGAGCTGGAGGCTCTGACGTCGAGAGGCAGCTGAAGCTATTGATGGAGGCGGGCTGTAGGATGCTGCTCCTCGAGGTCCACTGGGCTGGTAAGGGGAAGCCTGCTAAATTCGCGGACCTAGGAAGAGCTCTTAAGGTCGTAGCGCCCCTACTAAAGGGTGGTGGGGCTGAGCGAGTTGAGCAGCCAAGAGCTCCCTGAGCTCCTTAGGAGGAGGCTGGAGGGCCTGCCTCAAGCAGTTCCTCTCGCTCCGCCGTGGATCAATGAGGCCATCCCCCTCCTCGTGTCGATAGGTAGGAGGCTAGATGAAGTGGTTAAGAGGCTTGAGAAGGTGGAGCGCGAGCTGGAAGAGATCAAGCAGCTTCTCATCGCGAAGCGCTAAGAGTCGTCGGCGCTACGCCAGCTGAAGTTCAGGCCCGCCTCACGTGATGCCTTTCGCCGCGCTTACCGCCGCTTCAGGGTGGGCCTCCCGACGATCGGCACCCCCTCACCGCAGCTGGGGCAGCGGTTGCCCTCAGCCAGGTCGACCTTAGCTACCTTGAAGCCCAGCCTCTCGATGAGGAGGCGGCCGCAGCGGTGGCAGTAGGTGTTCTCGTAGCTATGGCCTGGGACGTTGCCTAGATAGGCATACCAAACGCCCATCCGCTTAGCTATCCTCCAAGCCCCCTCAAGCCTATGAACGTCTGTGGCTGGAGCCGTGAACTTGTAGGCTGGGAAGTACCTAGTGAAGTGGATGGGTACCTCTGGCCCTAGGTCCTTAAGGTGCCTCTCCACGACGGCTCGCACGCTTTCCTCATCGTCGTTGACCCCCCTCACGAGGAGGTTTACGACCTCGACGTGGAGCCCCAGCCTCCTAGCCTCCCTAGCAGCCTCCCAAGGTGGTTCCTCGCTGAGGGCGGCGCAGAACCTCCTATAGACCTCCCTCCCACCCTTGACGTCCACCTTTATGGCGTCCAGCCCCGCCTCCTTAAGCATCCTTAAGGCTGAGGGGGTTAGGTAGCCGTTGCTCACGTAGGTGTTATACAGCCCCCTCCGCCTAGCTAGCTTGAATACGTCTAAGCTGTACTCGAAGAGCATGGCCGGCTCGTTGAAGGATACGCAGAGCCCCTCATCGCCCGCCCGCTCAGCCATCCACACAAGCCTCTCGGGAGGTATGTATACCGCCTCCTTAGGCCTAGGCTCCACCCTACTTAGATGCCAGTTCTGGCACCAAGCGCATCTTAGGTTGCAGCTCCACGTGGAGAAAGTTAGGGCTGTGGAGCCCGGCCAGAAGTGGAAGAGCGGCTTTATCTATAGGCTGGGCCCTAAGCGAGCCCAGCTCTCTATTGGCCTAGACTCCACGGCGCTTAGGTCGCCGTAGACTATGGTGTAGAGCCTTCCACCTACGTTAACCCTCGTCCTACAGAACCCCCTCCCCCCTTCAGGTATGGAGCAGCCTCGAGCGCAGACGAGGCACCTCACCCTATCTCCTCTAACCCTTTCATAGAGGGGCGACTCCTTGACCACTGGAAGCGACTTTAATTCCTCCACGTGACCCGACATGCGGCCCTCAGCTTAAAATGGGGGGGCCTCCTATTTAGGCGGAGCGTACTTGGAGGAGGTAATCGAGAGGGGCAGCGATGTCCTGCTCTACCTCGACGAGAGGCGTAAGTACCTAGTGAAGGCTGAAGGCAGGGTCTTCCATACCCATAGGGGCTTCATAGACCTGTCGAGCTTAGTGGGGAAGCCCTACGGCTCGGTCGTTGAGAGCAGCTTGAAGGTGCCCTTCGTGGCCCTCAAGCCCACCATCTACGACTACATCTACAAGTTGAGCCGTAGGACCCAGGTGCTCTACTTCAAGGACATAGCCCTCATCGTCCTGAGGCTTGGCATAGGGCCTGGCGCCAAGGTGGTCGAGGGGGGGACGGGCAGCGGAGCTCTCGCTTCAGCTCTCGCCTTCTTCGTCAAGCCCACTGGAAGGGTCTATAGCTACGAGGTGAGGGAGGACCTATTGGAGGTGGCGAGAGCTAACTTAGCGAGGGTAGGGGTGCTAGACTATGTGGAGCTTAAGCACGCCGACCTCTCTAAAGGCATAGAGGAGGATGGTGTGGATGCGGTGGTTCTCGACCTAGCCACACCGTGGGTGGTTGTACCTCACGCCCATAGGGCGTTGAAGGGAAGTGGAGGTTTCGCTAGCTTCAGCCCAGCCATAAACCAGGTGGAGCGTACAGTGGCGGCCCTTCGAGCGGAGGGCTTCGTCGATGTCGAGGCCGTCGAGTGCCTGACTAGGGGGTTTAAGGTGGAGGAGGGGGCTACTAGGCCTCACTCCTTCATGGTGGCTCATACAGGCTACTTGGTTTTCGCCAGGAAGGCCTTGAGGGGGTAAGCTAGCCGCCTACTAGCGCGGCCAACCTTTCCATAAGCTTGCTGGCCAGCATCGAGGACGGCTCCGCCATCACCGTGGGGTAGACGCCTAGAACCACGGCTAGGGCTGCTAGGATCATGATGGGTGCTACCATCACCGCCGGCCCCTCCTTAGCCCTCCTAGTCTCCTCGTTGGGCTGGCCGAAGAACACCCTACGGATAGTCCAGAGCCCATAGCCAGCCGTTAAGGCTGAGCCGACGATGGCCACAGCGGTCACGAGAGCCCTAGCCATGTCCACGCTCGCCAGGTGGGTGAAGGCTGTATGCATGGAGCCGGCGAAGATGAAGACTTCGCCCCAGAAGCCGATCATCGGGGGGGTGCCAGCCAAGCCGAGGAAGGCTATGAGGGAGGCGGTCGCCGTGAAGGGCATCCTAGGCCCCAGCCCACCGAACCTACTGATGCTACGCGTGTGGAAGGCATGCATCAACACCCCCGACATCATGAAGAGGACGGCCTTACAGAGCCCGTGGCTGATGTAGAATAATACTGCTCCCGTGAGGCCTAGCACGGAAAGCGAGGCTACGCCGAAGAGTAGGTAGCCCATCTGGCTGATGCTGGAGTAGGCGAGGAGCCGCTTTATGTCGTCTTGGGCTAGAGCCATGACCCCGCCGTAGATCATGGTTACTACAGCCAACGCCGCCAGCGCCGTCACGAAGAGCCAGCTCGACATAACCATGGGGAAGGCCGTGTAAGCTATCCTTATCGCGGCGTAGCCTCCGATGCCTATCATGGCTGGGGAAAGGAGCGCGCTGATGGGTGTCGGCGCCTCAGCGTGAGCGTCTGGAAGCCACGTGTGAAGCGGGAAGACAGCCATCTTGACTAGGAGGCCTAGGAGCATGGCTATCAGGATGGCTGTGAGCACGGCGACGTCGTGGCCGACTAAGCGGGGGGCCATCTCCGTGACGTCGAAGGTCCCTGAGAGGAAGTAGGCTGCCACAATGCCTCCGAGGAGCGATAGCGCGCCGGCCTCGGTGAACATGAAGTACTTGAACGCGATCCTCTCCCTAGGCCCAGTTCCCCACCTTCCGATCAAGGCCCACGATGGTATCAGCATCAGCTCGAAGAACAGGAAGAAGGCAGCTAGGTTCGTAGAGAGCACGGTGCCTATCATGCCGGCCGCGTAGATGAGGTAGAGCGCGTAGTAGGCATCTAGGTTGTGCTCGTGCTCCATGTAGCCTATCGAGTAGATGGCTATCAGCGCGCATAGTAGGGCTATGGTTAAGGCTACGGGCGCGCTCAAGCCGTCGGCGACGAGGGTCAAGCTTCCCACGTAGGGAGCCCATGGATACGAGGCCGTCAGCGCGCCTCCAGGCATCGTTGGCAGGCTCAAGGTGACGTGGGCCAGCAGGCCGGTGACGTACGCCAGCACTATGAAGGCCAGCCAGCCCGCGTTCCTACCCATGGCCCTCCCGGCCGCGTAGATTATGGGGGAGAAGGCTATGGGTATCGCGATGGCTTGAAGTAGTAGGTGGCTCGAGTCGATCATACCTCATCACCTGAAGATGAACGTTAATAGGAGGACGAGGACGACGAAGCCCAGGGCCATGCCAACCACGTTGTAGTTCAGGATGCCGGTATGCGTCTTCCTAAACTTGGAGGAGGCGGCCTGCGCCACCCAGGCTAGGGCGTAGTTGAAGCCGTCGATGACCATGGTCTCCAGCCTCTTGAACAGCCAGCCAGCCGCTGAGATCAGCGAGTGTATGAAGGCCTTGTAGTAGAACGTGTTGATGTACCACCTCCTGAAGAGGAAGCGCCACAGCGACTTCACGGCTGGCCTAGGCTCCACGAGGCTTTGAGGCGAAAGCTTGCGCTTAACGTAGATGTAGTAGGCTGGGATCGCGCCTATCATTAACATCGATAGGCTGCAGGCTATGGTGGTCGCCACGGCCAACTCATGCGGCATGGCTTGAGCCACATGAACTCCTTCTTCGGCGGCGTGTAGAGCATGTCCTCCAAGCCCCCAGGCCTCAAGCTGATGGTGGAGCAGCCCCTCGAGCCAGCCGCTCGCGAAGTAGCCTCCGACGCCGAAGGCCACAGTGCCAGCCGCTAGGGCTGCGCAGGGGACCCACATGGTCTTGGGGGCCTCGTGGGCATGGCGTCCCTCGTGCTCAAGCTCGCGGATGCGCTCGCTCTCAGGGCCGAAGAAGGTTAAGCCTAGAGCCCTCACGGTGTAGAAGCATGTCACGGCCACGGCTAGCGCGCCCAGCACGAACAGGGGCCACGTGGATGGAGAGGCCATCAGCGACGCCTCAAGCACCAAGTCCTTGCTCCAGAACCCGCTGAAGAGGACGGGGACACCCATCAGCGAGAGGGCGCCTAGCGTCATGCACCAGTAGGTTATAGGCATGTGGGCCTTCAGGCCTCCGTAGTGCCTGAAGAACCTAGACTCTGTGGCGTGTATCACGGAGCCCGCGGTTAGGAAGAGGGCCGCCTTAAACATGGCATGGCTCATCAGGTGGAAGACCCCGCCGGCGTAACCTATGGCGAACTCAGCGGCCGTCCCTGCCACGCCTAAGCCCATCATCATGTAACCTATCTGGCTAACCGTCGAGTAGGCCCACACCTTCTTTATCTCGCTGGAGGCCATTGCCTGCGTCCCAGCTATGAAGGCCGTTAGGACGCCCACCCAGCCGACCACATAGAAGAAGGCGATCAGCTCGTTGGCGTGGCCTCCAAGCCAAGCGGCTGCGTAGAAGATGGGGAAGACGCGGCTCACTAGGTAGACGCCCGCCTTAACCATGGTGGCGGCGTGTATCAGCGCGCTGACCGTGGTCGGGCCGGCCATGGCGTCTGGAAGCCACTCCATCAAGGGCAGCTGAGCGCTCTTACCTACTGGCCCCCCGAAGAGGAGGACGGCTGCGACCATCAGGTACCTCAAGACCTCAGGATGAACCTCCACCAGCTCGTGGAACCTGGCGCCTTGAACGGCCTCCATGAGTTCCTTGAAGCTGAGGGTGCCTGTCATGGCCAAGATGATGAAGGCGCCTACGAACATGCATACGTCGCCCACCCTCGTGGTTATGAAGGCCTTCATGCCGCAGTGGGAGGGCGGGTAGGCCTCAGGCGGCTCACCCACCCAGAAGGTAAGCCAGTCCTCCTTGGAGTCTAGGTAGCGGAAGCCTATGAGGGCGTAGCTGCAGAGCCCTACTCCCTCCCAGCCGAACAGCATCTGAAGGACGTTGTCGGACATGACGAGAAGCAGCATATTGCCTATGAAGAGGTTCATGAAGAACCAGTAGCGGGTTAGCGAGGGGTCGCCGTGCATGTAGCCGAGGGAGTAGACCATGATCAGGAAGCTTATGATGGCGACCACGTTGGCCACTATGACGCTAAGGGGGTCGACGAGGACCCCTGCTTTAAGCTCGCTTAAGATGGGTGAGCCGGGCAGCCTCAGCCAGTCGACTTGATGATAGTAGATGCATGGGTGCGGCTCGAATAGGAGCGGGATCATGGAGACGGTCATGATGGCCGCTAGGAGGGAGAAGAACACGGCGCCATAGTCCCTCAGCTTAGGGCTTACCTTAGCGAGCACGGGTGTTAGGAGCGCTCCAACCATGGGCAGCGCCCAGCAGAGCCAAGCTTGAGGGATGAAGGCCTCCACGAACTCAGCCACTCACGCTCACCCCTTGATGATAAAGCTCAGTAGGCTACGAGCCGCCGCGTCGGCGAAGCTGAGCATGGAGCCTGGGAGGGCTCCAACGACTATGCATACCGCGGCCATCACCACGACGGGGAGGGCCATGGCTAAGGGCACCTCATGAGCCTTTGAGGCCCTCTCCGTAGGCTCCTTCAGCATGACCCTCTGCATGACCCATAGGTAATACGCCGCTGCGAAGATGGCGTTTAGTATCAGTAGGGCGGTGATCGCGACCATGAAGGCGTCACTAGGTATGCTCAGCCCGGCTAGGATTATGAAGAGCTTGCTCCAAAAGCCATTGAGGGGGGGAACCCCCGCGAGGGCGAGTAGCCCTATGGAGAGCGAGGCGCCCGTCCAAGGCATCCTCCTCCCTATGCCCTCGAGCTGAGCTAGGTCCCTCGTCTTAGCTTCATGGAGGAAGCAGCCTGAGCAGAGGAAGAGCAGTCCCTTCCCGATGGCGTGGTTGAACACGTGGAAGAGGGCGCCTGTTAAGGCAAACACCGCTACGCTCGACGCCAGCGTGGGGGAGGACGCTCCATAGGTGCTGAGGACGTAGGCGGCTATGCCACCGCCTGTAACTATGTAGCCTATGTTGACTATGCTTGAGTAGGCGAAGAGCCTCTTGACGTCCCTCTGCAGCAGCGCCATCAAGTTGGCTACAGTCAGGGTCAGGACGCCGAAGGCCATGAGCACCGCCCCATAGTTGTAGAGGGCTGGGTTGAATAGGGTGAACGTCGACCTATACATGCCGTAGACGCCAGCCTTAATGACTACGCCCGACAGCATGGCGCTTATCCCGCTGGGCGCAGCTGGATGGGCGTCGGGGAGCCAGGTGTGGAAGGGAACCATGGCTGCGGTCACTCCGAAGCCCGCCACTATCATGCAGAGCGCTAAGTACAGCAGAGGGGACTTAACTCCGTGGAGGGCTTCAGCCATCTGCGTGAAGTTTAGAGTGCCCGCGAGGCTGAAGAGGAAGGACACACCGTAGAACATGAGTATGGAGCCGAAGGTGCTCATGATTAGGTACTTGAAGCCAGCCTCGACAGGCTCCCACTTATACTTACGGAAGCCGACGAGGACGTAGCCGGACACACACATGGTCTCCCAGAAGACAAAGAGGGTGAGGAAGTCCCAGGCTAGCACCACGCCCACTAGGCCGGCAACTAATGTGAGGAGCAGCGCATAGTACATGTCCAGCCCCGTGTCCTCCTCCATGTACCTAATCGAGTAGATGGCGACGAGCAAGCCTAGGCTGCAGAACGTCATGGCCATGAAGGCGCTCAGGGGGTCAACCCTCAGAGCTGAACCTATGGGTGGCGGGAAGCCGCTAAGGTAGAACTCCACCGGGCTGCCTGAAAGCGCCTGCATGGTTAAGGAGTAGAGCTTGTAGAGGGCGAAGGCTAGCACCGACGCGGCGAAGACATCCATCAGCTTTGAGGCGTTCAGCTTGACGCCGACCACCTTCACGAGCGGGACTAGGACGGCCCCTATGAAGAGGGCGACGAGAGGCTGGAGGATTAATGGAACATTGACCACCAAGCCTACCACCTCAGCCTCCTCAGCCTCCTAACGTCCAAGCTGCCATAGTGCCTGTACGCGTTTATGACAAACATCAGCGCTACGGTGGCGACGCAAGCACCCAGCCCAGTCGACACGACGACAACCACCTGCGCCAGCGGGTTGAAGGCAGCTGGAGGGGCGTAGCCTAAAGCTATGAAGTTGAGGTGCATGGCTGAAGTTAGGATCTCGATGCCTATGACCAGCTTAATCAAGTTCCTCTTTGTGAGTAGGCAGTAGACGCCCACCGCGAGCATGATTAAGGCCACGGCCACGTATGAGGATGCTGGTAGGCTCAAGCTCACTCCTCCTCTCCAGCCTCAGCCTCGACCTCGACCCCTCCCTCGACGAAGACCTCCTCCTCAGGCCCAGGCCTCTCACCTTCAGGCCTAAACAGAGCTGCCACACCCAGCGTGGCGGCGAATACGGCTAGAGCTAAGAAGGCTACGTCCAGCGCCCTAAAGGTCGTAAGCCACTGTTGAAGCGGCCTCTCAGGTATGGAGGGTGGAGCATGGGGGACGAGCGTAGGGGGCAGGGCCACAGCGAGGTATAGGAGGGCGAGAGCGAAGGCGATGAACACCAGCCCACCCACCACCTCCACCCTCACGTTACCACCTCTTCACTGTGTGTAGGGTGACTAGGAAGAGGACGACGACCGCCCCAGCGTAGATGAGGGCCTGGAAGAACGCAGCTACGTAAGCTCCCAGCACGGCGAAGATGACTGCCAACGCTAAGCTCATTATTAGGAAGGCAGCTACGGCCCTCGAGAGCTTTGGGTGCTCAACGGCAACTATAGACGACACCACAGCTACCGTGAGCAGCAGAGCCTCGAGGTAATCTATCATCCTTCAGCCTCCTTCACGGCGGCTTAAGGCAGCCCTCCTCCTTAACCCGATATAAGGGCTTCGGCTCTGAAGGAAGCTCATAGACCACTACTCTACGCATGTACATAGGCGCCCTAACGCATAGCTGCAGCTAGCTGCATACCTACATCCGCATCAACATTACACCGAAAACCTGCCGCTACATCAAACCTGCGGCGTTAACGGCCTCAGGTTTCCAAGCCTACTTGATTGATTGTCCAGGCCGGCGTGCTGAGACCTTAAGGGTTGACACCGTCCCCTCGGCCGCCAGCTTAAGGCAAGGACTTCACAGGACAAGACGCCAAGCCTCGGACCTGGCAACTTAACACGATGCGCCCCACGTCCTAAGTTGCCAAGTCTAAGCCTCCTTGGGAAAATTTTATATAGAAGCCCTTGCGCCACTCTCAAGGGTGGCGTGATGGCAGCTCAGATCGGTGGGATACCCGTCTTAATCCTGAAGGAGGGCTCGACGAGGACTGTAGGTAGGGAGGCTCAGCGCGCCAACATAGCTGCAGCTAAGGCGATAGCTGAGGCAGTAAGATCCACGCTTGGCCCTCGTGGCATGGATAAGATGCTGGTTGATAGCCTAGGTGACGTAACTGTGACAAACGACGGCGCCACCATCCTTGATGAGGTCGAGGTTCAACATCCAGCCGCCAAGATGATGGTGGAGGTCGCCAAGGCTCAGGACGATGAAGTCGGCGATGGAACCACCACCGTAGTCGTGCTTGCCGGCGAGCTTCTCAAGCGAGCTGAGGAGCTGATGGCCAAGAACATCCACCCTGCCACCATCATAAGCGGCTACAGCAAGGCGCTGGACACCGCCTTAAAGGCTCTCGAGGGGCTGGCTAAGCCCATCTCCATGGATGACGAGGATACTCTGCGCAAGATAGCCTTGACGTCCATGTCCGCCAAGACCGTGGCTGGCTCCAAGGAGCTCCTCGCCGACATGGCTGTGAAGGCAGTTAAGCGGATAGCTGAGAAGAAGGACGACAAGATAGTGGCGGACACGGACAGCTACGTGCAGCTCATCAAGAGGCAGGGCGCCAGCATAGCTGACTCGAAGTTCGTCGACGGAGTGATAGTAGACAAGGAGGTGGTCCACCCAGGCATGCCTAAGCGGGTGGAGAAGGCTAGGATAGCCTTGCTCGACTGCCCGCTTGAGATAGAGAAGACGGAGATGGACGCTGAGATAAGGATATCGAGCCCCGAGCAGATGAAGGCGTTCCTAGACGAGGAGGAGCGCATGCTGAAGGGCATGGTGGAGAAGATCAAGGCCTCCGGCGCTAATGTTGTGTTCTGCCAGAAGGGCATCGACGACGTGGCGCAGCACTACTTAGCTAAGGCAGGCATCTTAGCAGCCAGGAGGGTCAAGAAGTCGGACATGGAGAAGCTGGCTAGGGCGACGGGCGGCAGGGTCGTGACGAACATTGAGGACCTCTCATCCAAGGACCTCGGCGAGGCTGAGCTGGTTGAGGAGCGTAAGGTCGGCGACGAGAAGATGATATTCGTCGAGGGCTGCAAGAACCCGAAGGCTGTAGCCATCTTGATAAGGGGTGGCTTGGAGAAGTTCGTCAACGAGGCTGAGAGGGCCCTAACCGACGCCCTATCGGTGGTGTCCGACGCCGTCGAGTGCGGCAAGATAGCCGTGGGCGGCGGCGCTACTGAGATGGAGCTAGCTAAGCGCTTGAGGGAGTACGCTCCGAGCGTCGGAGGCAAGGAGCAGCTCGCCATCGAGGCCTTCGCCAACGCCCTTGAAGTCATACCGAGGACCCTGGCTGAGAACGCTGGCTTGGACCCCCTCGACATCATCATGCAGCTTAGGGCTCTCCACGAGAAGCCCGGCAACGAGGCCATGGGCGTCGACGTGTACGCAGGGAAGCCTGGAGACATGTGGAAGCTAGAGGTTCTAGAGCCCCTCAACGTGAAGTCCACAGCCATCAAGTCGGCCACGGAGGCGGCGACGATGATACTGAGGATAGACGACATCATAGCCGCCGCCAAGTCTGAGACCAAGGCTGGCGAGACCCCAAGCAAGGCTGGCAAGGAGGAGGAAGGGGAGAAGACCGAGACCGAGTAGCCTAGCCCTGCTTAGCATACAGCTCCATCATTCTTTTCGCGTTTTTACCCATTGCAGTGTTGTTGAACAGCACGTAGACCTGCCTGCCCTCCTCCACGTAGGGTTCAACCCAGCTTCTCCACAGCCTTTCAAGCTCCTCGTCGCTATAGTCGTATACGTACATGCGCCTCCCCAGCCCATGGAGCCTATAGTATATCGGGCTTCGGCTTGAGGTGGCTGTCCTCTCCTTGAACGGGTCGACTATGTGGATCAAGTCTAGCTCCTCACAAACCTTAGACACTACGTCGAGCTGCCAGGAGCTATGCCTAAACTCCACGGCCAGCGTAAGCCCCCCTCTATCAACGCTAGAGAGGAACCTCTTCATGTTCCCGAGGTTCTCGCTGGACGCATCCATGGATGGCGGCAGCTGGATGACCAAGATGTTGGCCCTCAACGCTTTAGCTACCTCGAGCGTCCTCTCCCAAGCCTCAAAGTTCTCCTGCGTGGGCTTAAGGTGCCCGTATAGGCTTACCTTCTCAGGCTCAATCTTTAGCCCCGCCTTCCTCCAAGTCGGGCTTGTAGGCGGGTGGGTGATGGCTTGCCAGCTCTTCATCGTGAACTCAAAGCTTGGCGGAGCCCGCTCCCTCCAGCTTCTAGCAGTAAGTAGGCTGGGCGGCTTGTAGAACGTGCTCTGTAGCTCAATCAGCGGGAACTGTTTAAAGTAGGCCTCCATGCCCCCCTTGACGGCCCAGCCGCAACAGCCTATTTTCAGCGCCATTTAGGTTGGGTTCAGCGGCCTCCTTGATAAAGCTTGACGGGCTTAAGTCCGTGGAGCTGGCTAGCTGCCCAAGCCAACACCCATTATGATGCCCCCCAGCTCTATCGCTACGAAGAAGCCGGTGATGAGTAGCGTTAATGCCTTCACGGGCCCCTTAACCTCCAGCCCCCTCATCAAAGAGGCGTCTAGGCTCATCACGGCCACGGACACGAGCACCGGAGTAGTGGCTAGGCCACATATAATCGAGGAGGCTATGGCCACCTTGAACGGCTCAGGCATCAAATGCATGGGCAGGGCGCTCGCGAGAGTTATGAGGGCTGCCCAAGCCACCCAAGCCCCTCCATTCTTCCTCCACCCGTAGGCCTCTGAGAGGAGGGCCGCTGTTGACTGTAGTGTCACCACCGCTGTTAGGAGGGAGCCAGCGAAGAGGCCTATGGCAAGGAGGACAGCAAATGCTGGGCCTAGGGTCAACGTGAAGTCCTTGAAGGCTTCAAGCAGGCCCCCGGGCTCTGATGGGAGGCAGGCTCCACATGCCACGATAGCCACCCACATGATTAAGCTGATCGCGGAGCCTGCCAAGGGGCCCGTCAAGGCCTTAACGAGCGACCCCTCATTAACCCCTCCCTCCGCTAGGTCGCTGGCCTCGTAAAGTAACGTGTTGGGGCTCATTATCATCCCTATTACGGCTAGCACCGCCATCCAGTACCCCGCGTCTGCCGATGGGCTCGGCCTCAAGAAGCCTAGCGCTAGGGCTTCAGGCTTAAGGCCGGACCTGGGGGCTGCGATGAGGAAGGCAGAGAGGCCTAGGCTCAACGCTATAAGCACCTTGTTTAACAGCCTCAAGGACTTAGTGCTTGAAACCGCGAAGACTATGAGCGCCGATACAGCCGTAGCTACGCTCAGCGGAATGCCAAAGAGGATGTTGAGCGCTACCACTATCCCTCCTATCTCAGCTGAGATCAGAGAGAGGTTGGCGGCCACCAACGTAACGATCATAAACGGCATTATCCTTGAGCTTAGCCTCCCCTTAAGGTTCTTCACCAACCCTCTGCCCGTGGCTAAAGTTATCTCTGAGGCTAGCTGAAGGGAGAAGACGCATATGAAGAAGCCTAGGGCGAGCGCCCATAGCAATGAATACTTATAGGCTGAGCCTACTGAAAGCAGACAGAGGACGGCACAGGCATCTACATTGGATATGCCTGCGATAACGCCTGGAGCCAATGCCTTAAACGACTCGCTCCACCGTGTACCGCTGCGCACCTCAGCTCAGCCTTGACGCAGGACCCTCTTAACGTGAGTCGAGGAAGGAAGGAGAAGCGGTGACTGTGACTTAACGCTTAGGTGTATGACATGCCTCCCCTCGTTGGAGGGGCCTTCAGCCTCCTCAAAGCTGCAGGGTACGGTAAGCGTAAAGCCTTCAGCCTCCTCCACGTAAGCCTCTCCATCCACCTCATCGCTCCGCCTCTTAGCTGCGCGCTTAGCGTTGAGGAAGTTGTAGATCAGAGGGACAAGCCCCATGGTGGTGTAAGCAACTACGATGCTTAGCACCTCGATCAAGTTGGACGCCGAACCCTCCTCAGGAGGGTGTGATTGATAAGCGCGGCGAGCTGAGTATGTAGGGATGGCGGAGGGGAGCCCGTAGGGGACGCCGCGAGCTTTAGCCTTCAAGAGGGCTCGA
>Ga0272445_1001680_pt1 | contig 16690 bp, 22 predicted proteins | sample YNPCB0031_FD_194404 | JGI IMG/M metagenome (GOLD analysis project Ga0272445, IMG submission 194404) | Hot spring sediment microbial communities from Yellowstone National Park, WY, United States - YNP-CB-003-1 | ecosystem: Environmental > Aquatic > Thermal springs > Hot (42-90C) > Sediment... | reverse complement strand
ATATCAGGGGAGATAGATGAAGGGCCCTCATCAATGCGGAATATCTTTAATATCTTTTCAGTAATCGGTGGGTCAACTTTTTTAACAGGCTTTATCCCCTCAATAAAATTTACTTCTTCTATCTCTTTATCTTTAATATACTCGATTGTTTCATCAGGAGGCTTATTTCCTATGGATATATAGACTACTTCTCCAGACTCAAGATTGAGCTTTAAGAGGTGGGATTCGCCTTTTAACTTAATGACAACCTGACCTGTCTTCTGGCTTTCGAGATATTTCTTAAGTTTTAAGAGCATAAATTTTTAGAAATCCATCCCAAAACTTTTAAAAGATTATAGATTATACTAAAAATATGAGTCAAGTAGAATGTCAGGCCCTTAAAGGGCTTTATATCCATATCCCATTCTGTGTCAAGAAATGCCTTTATTGTGACTTCTATTCTATAGAGAGCCCTTCTACTGAGGTCATTAATCAATACTTATCTGCCTTGATAAAGGAGATAGAATCTCAGAAAGAGAGATTATCTGAGATAAGGACAGTGTATATCGGAGGCGGGACTCCCTCTATTCTAAAACCTGAGCAGTTATCCTTTCTTGTGGATAACCTGAACCTGTATCTGGTTCCCTCGAGGATTATTGAATTTACAGTAGAAACAAATCCTGGTACAGTTGACAGGCAAAAATTGAGGATATTGAAGGAGCATGGTGTGACCAGGATAAGTCTTGGTGTGCAGTCTTTTAAGGAAAAGGAACTCAGACTCCTCGGAAGGAGCCACAGTCTTAGAGATATCTTTCAGGCTATTGAAGAGATAAAGGCCCTGAACCTTGACCTTTCTATAGATTTGATATATGGGCTCCCTTTCCAGAGCCTTGATGACTGGCTCCAGAACCTTTCACAGGCAATAGAGATAGATCCAGGGCATGTTTCAGCCTATGAGCTGACAGTGGAGGAGGGAACCCCTTTTTATTTAGAGATATCATCAGGTAGGATTCAGAAGCCTTCTGATGAGGATATAGTAAGGATGTATGAATATGCAGTGCATTATCTTGAGGAGAAGGGCTATGTTCATTATGAGGTTTCAAATTTTGCAAGACCTGGTAGAGAATGCCTCCATAATATCAATTACTGGAAAAGGGGAGAATACATAGGTCTTGGAGCAGGGGCTCACTCATTCTTTGAAGGCATCAGAAGGGAAAATTTCAATGACTTAATGGCCTATATCAATTCAGTAAATCTTGGCAGACTTCCTTATAAAAAGGTCAGCAAACTTTCTTTAGAGGATGAGTTCATGGAGTTAGTCATGCTTGGTCTGAGAATGAAAGAAGGCATATCAATTGACGAGATTCCATGCCAGGCCTTTAAGGAGAGATTCATTTCTAATGCAGTCCCTTTAATTAAAGAAGGCCTTCTTGAAAGAGCAGGAGATATTATAAGACCAACATTAAAGGGGTTTATTTTTCTAAATGAGGTTATAATAAGACTGATTAGATAGGCTGAAGGCTAAAGAAAGCTTTAGGGGTTAGGGATTAGGGGTTAGGGGTTAGTCTACCCCCTACTCCCTACTCCCTAATCCCTCAATTCCTGACGCCTATTTGAGGCCTTATGCCCATTTAAATAGCTCATTGCAATTTGTTTTGGACAATCTATTGTAAAAGATAATCGTATTTGTGTAAAATTAACAATTAAAACTCAAGAAAGGGGGTGAAGAGATGTTTAGGAAGACAGTGGTATGGTATCTGGTATTTGCAATGTTTATTATTGGAATTACACCAAGGCTTGAGGCAGCTTTCGTAAACTCTGAACCTATCAGCCCTAGTGCAACAGACAGGGCTGCTGACCTTGAGAAGATTCAATCTGTTTTGGAGCACAAGCTTGTAAAGCAGAGGCTTCAGGACCTTGGATTTTCTGATGAAGAGATCAGGACAAGGCTTTCTGAGCTCAGTGATCAGCAGATTCATAAACTTGCTATGCAGATTGATAACCTCAAGGTTGGTAAGGATGATGCCCTCGGGGTAATCATAGCCCTTCTTATAATTGCTATCCTGATTGTTGTGCTTCTCCAGCTCATGGGACACAAGGTGATAATAACAAAGTAAAGGGAGTAGAGGGGTAGGGAGAAGGCTCTCTACCCCTGAGACTTTCCTAATATGAAAAAGCTCTTCAGTGTTATATTTATCTTTTTTGTTTTCTCCTCCTGTTCCACCTCAATCATTCATCAGACAGGGCCTTCTATTGAGCTCCCCTTTTACAGGCAGTCTGATTATCAGTGTGGGCCATCAGCCCTTGCCTCTGTTATTAACTACTGGAATAGAAAGGCGGGCCTATCTGAAATCTCCCTTCAGGAGATAATAGACTCCATCTACAGTCAAGGTGCAAGAGGGGTTCTCGGAATAGACCTTGAGATTTATGCAAGGAAAAAGGGCTTCGATACAATCCAGAAATCAGGAACTGTGGAGGAATTGAAGGCCTTTATTAATGAAGGGATTCCTCCCATTATCCTTGTGAGCTATGGATTTTCTGTATATCAACTCGACCATTTTATGGTGGTAAAAGGTTATAATGAAAAGGGTATAATAGTGAATAGCAAAAAACCAGATCAGTTTATCAGCTACAAAGAACTCAGTAGAATATGGAAAAGGGCAGGATACTGGATGCTGGTCATAAAGCCATGAATACTATTAAACCATTTATTCTAATCCTTGCCCTTTTTTTAACTTCCTGTAGTATCCCGAGGATTATTGTCCTTACAGATCCGTTAAGTCCTGAAGAGCACATAAACCTCGGTATAAGTTATGAAGAAAAGGGTGAGCTTGATGCTGCTATGAGGGAATATAAAGAGGCCCTAAAGAAGATTCCTATTGCCTGGCTTTATCTTGGCAATCTTTATTTTAAAAAAGGAGAGCTTGATGAGGCTGAAAGGGCTTACAAAAAGGCAATAAAAAAGACCTCTGACCCAAGGGCAATGAATAACCTTGCCTGGCTTTACTATACATTGAATAAAGACCTTGAGAGGGCAGAGGAGCTTGCCCTTGAGGCAGTGCGACTCGAGCCTGATAATAAGGATTTTCAAGATACCCTTGATAAGATAAAAGAAAGGAGAAGAAGTGCTTTCTAAGAGAGCCCAGCAGGTGAAACCATCTCCCACCCTTGCCGTAGATTCTATGGTAAAGGAACTTAAGAAGGAAGGTAAGGATATCATTAACTTTAGTGTTGGTGAGCCCGATTTTGACACGCCTGAAAACATAAAAGAGGCTGCCATAAGGGCGATAAAGGAAGGATTTACAAAATATACTCCATCAGGTGGTATTCCTGAGCTGAAGGATGCAATAATAGAGAAATTTGACAAAGATAATGGCTTGAGCTACACAAGGGATGAGATAATCGTCTCCTGCGGAGCCAAACACAGTCTTTATAACATCGCCCAGGTCCTTTATGAAAAAGGTGATGAGGTTATAATACCCGTGCCTTTCTGGGTCTCCTATCCTGATCAGGTGATCCTCAATGATGCGATTCCTGTCTTTGTAAAGACAGACGAAAAGGACTCATTTATGCTTCATCCTGATGCCCTTGAGTCAGTGATTACACCGAGGACAAAGGCCCTTATCCTCAATTCACCTTCAAACCCAACAGGCCTTACCTACACCCAGAAGGCCCTTGAGGCAATAGCCGATATCTGTCTCAGACACAGGATTTTTATTATTTCTGATGAGATATACGAGAAGATTATTTATGATGGAACCGTTCACAGGAGTATCGCCTCCCTGAGCAAAGAGGTAAAAGAGAGAACCATAGTTGTAAATGGTCTTTCAAAGGCCTATGCAATGACAGGATGGAGGATTGGCTTTGCAGCAGGACCAAAAAATATCATAAAGGCCATGAATTCTATCCAGAGCCAATCCACATCAGCTCCAAATTCTATTGCCCAGAAGGCAGCAGTTGAGGCCCTTAAAGGTCCACAGGACTCTGTAAAAAGGATGGTGGAGGAGTTTCAGAGGAGAAGGGATTATATAGTAAAGGAGCTAAACTCAATCCCTGGATGTTTTTGTCCCAACCCAACAGGAGCCTTTTATGTATTCCTGAGGATTGATAGCTTTTTTGGAAAAACAGGGGGAGGATATGTTATCAAAAATTCAGAGGACCTCTGCATGTATTTATTAAAAGAGGCACTCGTTGCCCTTGTGCCTGGTAGTGCCTTTGGTGATGATAGATATGTAAGGCTTTCCTATGCTACATCCATGGAGAATATAAAAAGGGGCATCGATAGGCTTAAAGATGCACTGACAAGACTGAGATGAGCATTCCTCATTTTAAGTCAGGATATGTATCCATAACAGGAAGACCTAATGTTGGAAAATCAACTCTCCTGAATATGATTCTCGGTCAGAAGATAGCCATTGTAACAGAAAAACCCCAGACAACAAGAAACAGAATCATAGGGATTAAAAATTTAGAAGGTGCCCAGATAATCTTTATAGATACACCTGGCATCCACAGACCAAGACATAAACTTGGTGAGATAATGGTAAAAGAGGCAAAGGAGGCTATCAGGGATGTGGATATTGTTCTTCTGATGGTAGAGCCCTTCAAGGAGAATATCAAAGAGGAGATGGAGATAATCAACCTTCTCCGATCTGTTGGAAAACCAGTGATACTCTTGATCAACAAGATAGACATGGTGAAGAAACCCGATCTCCTTCCACTAATCGAGGAATACAGCAAGCTTTATAATTTTAAAGAGATTATCCCCATTTCAGCCCTCTATGGTGATGGCATAGACAGGCTCCTCAAGGTAATAGTTGACACACTTCCAGAAGGTCCTCCCTATTATCCTGCTGATCAGATAACCGATCAGATTGAGAGATTTGTTGTTGCTGAACTCATTAGAGAACAGGTGATGCTTCACACCAGAGAAGAGGTGCCCCATTCAGTTCATGTGGAGGTAGTTGACTGGAAGGAGAGGGAAAATGGTTTAATAAATATATCGGCTAACATATATGTTGAAAGAGAGAGTCAAAAGGGTATAATAATAGGTAGGGAAGGGCAGAGATTGAAGTCCATAGGAACGGAGGCAAGAAAGAACATCGAGGGTCTTCTTAATGCAAGAGTTTATCTTGAACTCTGGGTAAAGGTAAAGAAGAACTGGAGGGATAATATTCATATCTTAAGAGAAATGGGGTTTAAGTGATGCTAATACCGATGAAAGTAGAGGGTTTGCTTTTTGATCCAAGAAGCAATATGTATATCCTGCTTCTTAAGGAGATTGATGGGACATCAACCCTTCCTATATGGATCGGAAAACCAGAGGCAGACTCTATAGCCCTTGCCCTCGGAAGGGTCGTTACCCCAAGGCCTCTCACCCACGATTTAATAAAGAATATCCTTGAGGGTTTAAGGGTTAGACTTCTCAGGGTTGTTGTAACAGAAATAATTGATAACACCTATTTTGCCCTTATCTATCTTCACGATGGTCACAGAGAGATACCCATTGATTCAAGGCCGAGTGATGCCGTTGCCATTGCCTTAAGAACGAATTCTCCAATCCTTGTTGATGAAGGCGTTCTTGAAAAGAGGGGCAGGGATGAACTTGAGGAATGGCTCAGGAATTTGAAACCCGAAGACTTCGGAAATATAATGTAAATGCTTATAAGGACAAGGGCGATTGTTCTCAAGAGCCTTCCTGCTCAGGAAGCTGACCTCATAGTTACCTATCTTTCAGAAGACCTTGGACTTGTTAAGGGTTTTGCAAAGAGTCCAAGAAAAACAGGTAGCAGGTTTGGAAGTAGTCTCGAACCCTTCTCATTTGTGAGGGTCTCTCTATTTGGAAAAGAATCAGCAGGTCTTTTGAGGATCACAGGTTCTGATATAATCGAGACCTTTCAGAATATAAGGGATAGCCTTGAAAAGGTTATTTATCTTGCTCCAGCCCTTAACCTCACAGCAGAACTTCTTATGGAGAAGGAGCCTGAGAAAGAGGTCTTTTCCCTTCTCTTGCTGATATTAAGATATGCTGGGGCTTCAGAGCCCCAGCAATGCCTTCTCCTCAGTCTTGCCTATATTATAAAGCTACTGGGTCTTCAAGGATTTTCTCCAAAGCTCGACTTTTGCGCAGGTTGTAACAGAAAGACAAAGACTTATCATATCTCTCATGGTTCTCTCTTCTGTAGTGAGTGTATGGATAAAGTTATTTCCGAGGAGATTGGTAACAAAAGTAACAGCAGTAATTCTCTTTTATCTATATCAGAAGGGGCAAGAAGGCTTTATTATGTCCTTCTAGCCTGGCATCCCGCACGTATTATAAGAATAAAGCCATCAATGGGTTTACTTCATGAAATTCTCTATCTTCTTGAAGAACACATTAAATACCATGTTATTCAAAAAGGATCACCTCAACTGTCTCACCTTCTTCGAGGCCGAGTCTTTCAGGTGGTATAACCACTATTCCATCTGCCTGAACAAGGGTTGTTATGAGGCCTGATTTTCCAAAGATTGGTTCTGCCATGAAAGTATTACCTTCAGTCTTTATCTTGACCCTCACAAAATCCGTTCTCTGAGGAGATGAGGGTATATTCTTGTTCAAGACTGCTTTTATTGTTTTCGGGAATTCAGCGAAGTTCTGGCCTGAGAGTCTTTTAATTACAGGCTTAACGAAATTAAAAAAACATATCGTAGCAGCAGCAGGATGACCCGGTATACCAAAGACAGGGACATTACCCACAATGCCTCCGATAGTGGGTTTGCCAGGTTTCATCATCACACCATGAAAGAGGACGCCACCATCAGGCCTGCCAAGCTCCTCTATAGCCTTTGCTGTATAGTCTCTTGTGCCAACAGAACTACCTCCACTTATGAGAACCATATCAGCAATCTCGCAGGCCTTTTTGAGAGTATTCTTTATAAGCTCGTATTCATCTCTTAATATCCCCAGCCTCATGGGTATTGCCCCTGCCTCAATAATCAGAGAAGATAGATTATATGAATTGATGTCCCGAACCTGACCTGGAAGTGGTTTTTTTGTAGGAGGCACTATCTCATCACCTGTAGAGATTATAGCTACCTCAGGTTTTTTAAATACTTTTATTTCTGTTATTCCAAGGCCAGCTAAGGCACCTATGTCCTGAGGTCTCAGTTTATGCCCCTTTTTTAAGATAAGCTCACCGAATTTGATATCTTCGTCCTTTTTTATAACATTTTCTCCAGGAGCCACTGGCCGGAGTATTTCTATGAGGTTATTCTCGATCTGGGCAGTATGCTCAAGCATGATAACAGCATCACTTCCTTCAGGAAGCATCCCACCAGTGGGTATCTTCATGGCTTTTCCCCGTGTAAGCCTCTCAAGGGGAATTTCCCCCATTTTTATCTCCCCTGCTATCTCAAGATAAAGGGGCATGGTTTCTGACGCACCAAAGGTATCACTGCTTATTACTGCATAACCATCTACAGAGGAGCGGTCAAATCCTGGAAGGTCTTCTCGTGAATATATATCCTCTGCAAGTATCCTTGCGAGACCCTCTTCAATATTTATTGACTCAGAAGGTGGGATTCTTGCTGGTAAGTTATTGAAAATTAACATAAGGGCTTCTTCTACAGAAACGGCTCTCTGTTTTCCAAGCAATTCTTTCACTGTTCCTTTGTCACCAACTTTCCCGTCTTCAGAGTATAACGTGTAGGAAGTAAACCTCTATTCTCTACGCTTAACGCTTATATTGCCACCAAAGGATATTAAAACTCTAAATAGGGCTTTTTCTTCGTGACCTTTGAGCTTTCACCTTTAAGGAGGATATCAACCATTCTATCAAGGGATTCTTCGTGGAGCCTCTTTATCTCTCCTTCCCAGACTGAAGAGCTTGCCAGAGAGATATTCCTGTTGAAGATTGATAGATATATAAGGCCCTTAAAAAGCCTTTTATTGGTTTTAAAAGAGAAGAGGGCCCTCTCGAGATATTCTTTTAGAAAGCTATCATTTCTCTTCTGGATCGTCCTGTTTATGGTTATTGCCTCTATCCAGTAACGGGAGCTTATCAATCTGTCTGCCTTTAATTCAAGGACTGTATGACTCAGACCTATCTTTGATGCAAGGTCTTCATGAGCAACCGTATCAGAGGCGAGATGGCAGAGATAACCATAAACAAAGGCCTTCTGGGAGTCATCTTCTGCCTTATTGAGAAGGTCGAAGCCAACAGACCAGTTGTGAGAGTTTTTTTCTGGAGGAAGAAGACCCTTTGCAAAGATTATATCAGCCACTATATTGCCATAAATAAAATCCTCTCTATGTCTGGAGATAAGATAGAATAATTGAGCTGGCAGGATTGTCGAGAGGTAAAAGAGTTCATTTCCGAGGTATATGTGTGTTAAAGGACCCCATGCAAAGGCCTCCTCAGGTATAAAGAGAAAACCTGCGATTAAGAAAAATAATAAAACCATAGCTTTTATATAATACCTGAAAGTTTAGCAGAAAATCTATTCAGGGCTAACTCTTTCTTTATTTTTAATATAAGCAGTATTACATTGCCTCCACCAAATAATAGGGCTCCTGCAAGGGCTGGTATTGCTCCGGGCTCATGGCTTATTTCTATTAATGCCATTTTCATGGGATAAAGGGTGGAGGTTTTGATGTAGAGGCCTGTTCCTTTGTAAATAAAGGGTCTGTTTGGCCTAACAGAATATTCCTCCCTTCCTCTTTGAGAGTGGTGAAGGATTTTCAAAGCCATGTCTGTAATATAACCTGAACTGTCCTGTTTCAGGATTATTTCTTTTACCTCCACTATGGAGTTATCAGCCATCTCAAACCATGAACCTTCCCTTATCTGGAATAGTTGTCTGGAACCTCCATAGGAACTGCTCAGGTGTCCTATTACTATAAGGATAAAACCGAGATGCATTATCTGGGGAGATATTATAAGAAGGAAATTCTTCCTCTCAGACTTCTTTGAGATTGATTGAAGACTGCACACCACTGTATTGAGCACAAGAAGACCAGTAAGGATGATAGCAAGAAAGAGCCACCAGGAGAGACCAAAAGGAGATTCCTTCAGCCAGTAAAAGAGAGGAATCACATAAAGGGCTTCAAAGAGTTCGCTCGATGGCATTATAATGGCTCCAGCAATGAAGCAGATCAGCAAGAGTACAAGGATGATTATCCCTGTATCAAGGGAGGATAAAAGCTTGATAAAATGCCTCAATCTTCACCTCCGCAACTCAGAAGCTATGGGAACTCTTCATGAGAAGACTGACACCCAGATAGGTAAAGAGGACCACTCCAAAACCAGCCATACCCAGAAAGGTATTGACTCTCTCCCAGTTTATCCCTTTAACTCTCATGTGGAGATAAAGGGTATAGAATAACCAGACAATAGAGGTCCACAATTCCTTTGGTGTCCAGAGCCAGAAGGAGCCCCAGGCATAAAAAGCCCATATCCCGCCCGCAATCATGGAGAAGGAAAAGAGGCTGTATCCAGTGAGGATGGATTTATACTGGAGCTCTTCGTAAATTAGTTCTTTTCTCAATAAGAATGCAATGCCAGTTATCAATCCAGCCCCGAAGAGGGCATAAGAGATAAAAGCTGTTACTACATGGAGCTCAAACCAGAATGTCCTGAGGACAGGGGGAAGAGGGGCCTTTGCGGGTTCAAAGAAAAGGGCAGAAAGAACTAATATGGCTGAGGTGAGTCCTGTCAGATTATAGGGTATTTTATCCTTTACCTTTGAATATTCAAAAAGAAGGCTCATAATTCCTGTAAAAGCAGAAAAGAGGACAAGGGTGTCATGGGGACCTGTTATGGGAAGCCTGCCTGCTGTTTCTGCCCTTAAAAAAAGATATATTGCCCCGGCAATAAAACCAGAATAAATTAGCCTTCTTTCAATGAAGCTCAGCAGATATAGAAGGCCTGATATATAAAGAAGATATTTCATGGTGAATATTATAACAGGTTGATATGGTAAAATATTTTATGAGAAAAATAAAAATTCAGGATTATTTGCGAAAGGTCCTTTCTAAAACTGAGCTTCCCGATGAGATAATCGCTATTTACCTGTTCGGTTCTGCCATAAATAGGAGGCTAAGAAGGGATAGTGATATTGATATAGCACTCCTTTTATTACCTGACACAGGTCAGGAAAGGACCCTCGAGATTATAACTTTTATTGAAGATATAGTCACAAGAAATTTACATAAACTGAATTTACTTAATGAGGTAAGTGTTATAAATCTAAGAGAACCCGCTCTTTCCTATCTGTTGTTATTCAAGATACTTACGGAGGGTGTGCTTATTTATGAAAAACCCTCTATGAGATTAGAGAGACGAGATTTTGAAAACGCCGCCACAGGAAAGTATTTTGATTTTGTGCAATATTATAAAAGAGTTGTAGAAAGAAGATATGCCCTATCTGGCGAATAAGAGAATGCTTGAGTACACTTCAAAGCTGGAAAACTTAAATGAATGCCTCAGGAAATTGTACTCCATAGCAAAGAAGTATACTACCCTTACCTCTTATAAGAAGGCAAACTGGATGGTTAAAGATGCAGTTGAAAGAAATATTCAGAAATCTATAGAGATAATCATTGACATGGGTAAGATGCTTATTCCTGATCGCCACCCAACCCCTTTGAAAAAATATTTCCCATAAGTTATTATAATACTCATCTTAATTAAAAGATTCGGAGGTTACCATGATAACAGAGATCAGATGGCATGGCAGGGGAGGTCAGGGAACAGTTACCGCTGCAAAGGTCTTTGCTGATGCCTGCTTGAGCAGTGGAAGACATGTCCAGGCCTTTCCAGAATATGGACCTGAAAGGTCAGGGGCACCTCTAAGGGCTTATAACAGAATAGCTGATACACCTTTGAGGCTTCACTGTCCTGTGACAAGGCCTGACATAATAGTTGTAGCTGATCCCACACTTATGGATGCAATAAATGTTGCGGAAGGTGCAAAGGAAAATGCCATGTTCCTCGTAAACACTAATCTCTCTCCACAGGAAGTAAGGAAAAAACTTAATGCCCTTCCATCCCAGAAGGTATATACTGTAAATGCCACAAAGATTGCCCTCGAGACTATTGGGCGACCCTTACCAAATGCAGCCCTTGTTGGAGCAATGGCAAGGATAAGTAAGCTTGTGGACCTCAATACTGTCCTTGAAGATGTTAAAAAGAGCTTTGGCAAAAAGTTTTCCCAGAAGATAATAGATGGGAACCTTGAGGCTACAAGGCGTGGTTATGAGGAGGTAATGGAAGGATGAAGACATGGAAGGAATTAACACCAGGATGCGTTATTACGGAACCGGGTAGTTCTGTAAAATTCAAGACTGGTTCCTGGAGGACCTTCAGGCCAAGATGGATACCCGAGAATTGTATCCAGTGCCTCTTTTGCTGGATCTACTGTCCTGACATGGCTATAAAGGTAAAGGATGGAAAGAGGGAAGAGTTTGACTATGACTTCTGCAAAGGATGCGGTATCTGTGCAAGGGAATGCCCTGGCAAAAAGGGCCAGAAGGCAATAGTGATGGAAGAGGAGGGCAAATAATATGGCAAAGGTTGTAGCAGTTACAGGGAACGAGGCTGTTGCTAATGCCCTGAGGCAGGTTGAACCTGATGTGTGTGCAGCCTATCCTATAACACCCCAGACAGACTTGATGCAGAGGTTTTCTGCCTTTGTGTCTGATGGAAAGGTAAAAACAGAGATGATCCTTGTTGAGAGTGAGCACAGTGCCATGAGTGCCTGTGTTGGTGCCTCTGCTGGTGGCGGAAGGGTTGTTACAGCAACCTCCTCTCAGGGACTTGCCTTAATGTGGGAGGTCCTTTTTATTGCCTCTGGTATGAATCTTCCTATAGTAATGCCTGTTGTTAACAGGGCCCTATCAGCACCTCTTAATATCCATGGCGACCATTCTGATGCAATGGGTGCAAGGGATAGTGGCTGGATACAATTATGGTCAGAGAATGCCCAGGAGGCTTATGACAACACAATTCAGGCCTTCAGGATCGGAGAGCATCCCGATGTAAGACTTCCTGTAATGGTATGTATGGACGGCTTTATAATAAGCCATTCTATTGAGAGGGTTGAGTATCTTGAGGACGAAGAGGTTAAGAGATTTGTTGGAGAATATAAGCCAGTAAATCCCCTTCTCAATCTAGACCACCCTGTAAGTTATGGACCTCTTATACTTCCTGATCTGTATATGGAATACAAGAGGCTTCAACATGAGATAATGTGGAACAGGGTAAAACCTGTTGTCCTTGAGGTTGCTGAGGAATTTTATAAACTGAGTGGCAGGAGATATGGCCTCTTTGAGGCCTACAGGCTTGATGATGCAGAGATAGGGATGGTTATACTCAATTCTGCTGCTGGTACTGCAAAGGATGTGGTTGATGAAATGAGGAATAGAGGGATAAAGGCTGGCCTTTTAAAGCCGAGGCTCTTCAGACCTTTTCCTTATGAAGAGATTGGAGAGGCCCTCAGACACCTGAAGGCATTATGTGTGATGGATAGGGCAGATTCCTTTGGTGCCTATGGTCCCCTCTTTACAGAAATTGCCTCAAGCCTTTATCCTTATAAAGAAAGACCAATTCTTATAAACAAGATCTATGGACTTGGAGGAAGGGATTTCATGCCAGAGGATGCTGAGAAGGTATTTCTTGAACTTAAAGATATTGCGTCCTCAGGAAAGATAAAATCTGTAAAAGAATACCTTGGAGTGAGGGAATAGCCATGACAGAGAAACCTTTAAATCTCAAAGAGCTTTCAAAAAAAGAGGTCCTTCTTGCCCCTGGTCACAGGATGTGTTCTGGCTGTGGTGCTCCTATTGTTGTAAAGATGGTCCTTCTTGCCACAGATTATCCCGTAGTCCTTTCTAATGCAACAGGCTGTCTTGAGGTCTCCACATGTATTTCTGAATACACCTCCTGGAAGGTTCCCTGGATTCATAATGCCTTTGAGAATGCAGCAGCAACCCTTTCAGGTGTTGAGACCATGTACAGGGCCCTTAAGAAACAGGGGAAGATTAACAAAGAGATAAAGTTTATTGCCTTTGGTGGTGACGGTGGAACCTATGATATAGGGTTTCAGAGCCTTTCCGGTGCAATGGAGAGATGGCACGACATGCTTTATATATGCTACGATAACGGTGCCTATATGAATACAGGAATTCAGCGCTCAAGTGCAACACCAAAAGGTGCAGATACAACAACATGTCCAGCAGGTGAGGTTATACCTGGAAAGCCCCAGAAAAGAAAAGACCTGACAAGGATTATGGCTGCCCATGGCATACCCTATGTAGCTCAGGCATCTCCAAGCCACTGGCTTGACCTGATGAAGAAGGTAAGGAAGGCCCATGAGATTAAAGGGCCAAAGTTTATTAATATAATTGCGCCCTGCAATCGTGGCTGGAGGTCTCAGACAGACGATGCAATACTTTTGAGCAGACTCGCAGTAGAAACCTGTTACTGGCCCCTTTATGAGATAGAGGATGGATATAAAGTAACCCTTAATTATAAACCTAAGGAGAAAAAACCTGTGGAAGAATTCCTTAAACCCCAGGGAAGATTCAAACACCTTTTTTCAAAGGAGAATGAGGCCCTTCTTAAGGAGATACAGGCAGACATAGACAGGGAATGGGAGAGGCTTTTAAAAGAGAGTCAAGAGGTGGCGAAGTAACAGTAAGGTATGACGACAGCAACTAATCTTATAATGTATGAAGACGAATTCAGGAGAATTGAAGAGGAGCTCCAGAGGCTCTATCAGCAATCAAATGCCAAACTCGTCTTTCTCGTTGATAAAAATGGTCAACTCATAGCCATTGCTGGTGAAACCCATAATGTAGATACCACCTCCCTTGCATCCCTTACTGCTGGCAATATAGCAGCTACAGGTGGTATGGCAAGGCTCCTTGGTGAAAAGGAGTTCTCCCTTATTTATAATGAGGGAGAACGGGATAACATCCATATCTCCCTTGTAGGACAGAGGGTGATACTCGTTGTTGTCTTTGACCAGAGATCGAGTCTCGGTCTTGTAAGGCTGAGGGTAAAGAAGTCCTCTGAGATACTGGCAAAGATATTTGAAGAGATCCATCAGAAGGCAGAAAGTGCTAAAAAAGAAGGAAAGATAGAAGAATCACCCTTTGCAGAGATTACCGATGAGGACATCGATAAACTCTTCAGGTAATGGATGGTGTAAATAACAGTTATGGAGTCGTAATATTAGTGAGGTAACAGTTAGTGTCCTTTATAAACTATTCCGCAAGAGAGATAAACTGTAAGATTGTCTATTACGGTCCTGGATTATGCGGAAAGACCACAAACCTTCAGTATATTTATAAAAAGACAAATCCAGAACAGAAAGGAAAACTCATATCCCTTGCCACTGAAACAGAAAGGACACTTTTTTTTGATTTCCTTCCCCTCGCTCTTGGAGATATAAAAGGATTCAGGGTCAGATTTCATCTTTATACAGTTCCCGGACAGGTCTTTTATGCAGCAAGTAGAAAATTGATTCTTAAAGGAGTTGATGGGGTTGTTTTTGTTGCTGACAGTCAGGTAGAAAGATTGGAGGCTAATATTGAAAGTATGGAAGACCTCAGGATAAACCTTTCAGAACAGGGCTACGACCTTGAGAAATTGCCCTTTGTTATTCAGTATAACAAAAGAGACCTTCCTAATGTGGTGCCTGTTGAGGAGCTTAACAAACTTCTTAATCCTAATGGGGTTCCCTATTTTGAAGCAGTAGCAACACAGGGAGTGGGAGTTTTCGAAACCCTCAAAGGTATAGCAAAACTTGTTCTTCTTGAACTCAAGAAAAATTATTAGGGACAAAGAATCTTAACTCCTCTGTTCCTTCTGCAATCTCAGCCGGTCCTTTCCCGAAATAATCTCCGTCAACCTGGATATGGCAGGAACAGGGGACTACAACCTTTGAGCTTTTTCTGTATAGGACATCTCTGAATTTTATATGTCTTCCCATAAGCACCCCGGTAATGTATCTTATAATTGCCCTTCTTGTATTCTGGGTAAATATTACTGCATAAAGAGAAGGTTCTTTCAGTGTTGCGTCAGGTGCTATTTTGAAATAACCACCATAGCATGATGCCTTAGAGATAATAGCACTTGTAGCCTTAATCTCCTCATTATCTACGATTAAAGTAATTGACGATGGTCTGTTTATTATAAAATTCCTAGCACCACTGAGGATATAAGCAAATTTTCCACTGAACTTTTTCAATTTTTTATTGACACCATAGACAGCTGTAGCATCGAAACCAATACCAGCCATAAGGAGGAAGTATCTTGAAGCCCTGTTAGTTTTTATAATTCCAGGTCTTAAAGAAACGATTTTCTGGTTCAGAAGTTCCATTGCTCCTTGAGGATCTTCAGGGATGCCAAGCTCCTTTGCTAAGACATTTGTTGTTCCAAGGGGAAGGATTGCCATTGGTATGGTTGTTCCTGTAAGGGCATTTGCTACCTCATTGAATGTGCCATCTCCTCCTGCTGCTATAACGGCATAGATATTATTCTGTTTTATTATGCTCCTTCCCAGGAGCATTCCATCTCCTGGTCCTTTTGTATAAATAAGCTCAGGACTGAACCCCTTTTCTTTAAGAAAAAAAAGAGCCCCCTCGATTTTCCTTTTAGAGGCCTTTCGAGCAACAGGATTGGCGATTATGAATACCCTTTTCAACATCTTATAAGGACAGGTTTTTTTTCAAGATACTCTATAATCTTTTTAATCGATTTTCCTTTTACAAAAAAGACCCTTCCACCAGCAGGAGAACCTTTCCTCTTTATGTTCGGAATTCTCAGATATCCAAGCCTTTTGCTCGCCACATACCCTGTTGTGTAGTCAGGGTCATCAGATATGCAGACCTCAGCAATAATCCCTGGACATGAAGCAACCTTTGATGCAAGTATAAGGGCTTCCCTTGCCCTTAAGATATTTATACCAAGGGCAGAAAGCATTTTGGAAAATTTCTCCTCTGAAGCTGGTTCAATGCCAAGGCGTGAAACCCTTATGCCCCTTGACTTATCAGGTTCGAGCCTTTCTCCCCTGAAAGGCTCCATCAAAGAGGCACCCCTCATGTTTTTTTCTGAATAAATAACCTTAAGGGCTTTACTTATGGCTAATGGTTTTACTCCAGATTTCAATAAAAGCTCTTTTATAATGTCCCTTGCCTCCTCTGGAGATCTGCACTCAAGGGTCCGTGGTTTGAGAAGGGGCACCACAAGAGGCTTCTGACTTATCTTTTCTATAGTAAGGACAATCTCTGATGGCCTTCCCTTTGAATGGCTAAGGGCCCTTTTGATAAACTCCTCTGAGAGTCTCAATATCTCTCTTTCTTCACATGGTGGCGAAGTAACAGTTAGCGCCTCTGCACCTGATATGTGTCTTCCTTTATTAGAAGCCCTCATCCTTATGCTCCACATGGTGAAATTATAACAGAGAAGGAGATGTGCCTGAAAGAGACTTGGCTGTCTTAACTGTTGACTTATGATACGTAATCCCTAATCTTTTCAATAAATGGTTGCTTTTTTGTCAATTGTGAGGAAACAAGACTCCTTCGAAGAGATTATTTTTAGGGAAGCCTCCATCTTGACAGATAAATTTAGGCCATGGTATTTTTCAGCAAGGAGACAATATGAGAGAGGCATTGAGGTATCTGAATAATGCGAAGGAGATATTGAAGTCCATCCCTGTGGAGGATAAT
>Ga0272445_1001678_pt1 | contig 16703 bp, 17 predicted proteins | sample YNPCB0031_FD_194404 | JGI IMG/M metagenome (GOLD analysis project Ga0272445, IMG submission 194404) | Hot spring sediment microbial communities from Yellowstone National Park, WY, United States - YNP-CB-003-1 | ecosystem: Environmental > Aquatic > Thermal springs > Hot (42-90C) > Sediment... | reverse complement strand
CTCCTACCCCTCTTAGGCTTAGGTGGGAGGAAGGGTGAAATGACGCCCCACTCCTCATCACTCAACTCACGAAACTCCATAAAACAAAATAAGCAACAGAAAAATTAAATATTTTGAAACCACCTCATCATTATAAACCTTTACGATAGTTTTATATGTGTTAAGATTTCAATATTATTTATGGCTGCATTGAATGATGCTAAGCTAGTTGGGGGTATAGGTGCAGTGTTTTCGCTTGTAGGTATGTTTATACCAAGAGTTGGTATTATCTTATCCGTTGTAGGCTCCGTAATGGTGCTTATTGCTGTAAAGTATATTTCAGATGTTGTTAACGACCCATTTATATTTAGGAATATGTTGGCTTCAATCATATGTGGAGTAGTTGGTGTTGCTGCCTTCATTATTTTTCTGCCTTCATACTTCATGACTATGCTCCTTACTTATAGAGCTTCAAAACCACTTCCTCAACTCATCATACCTATTATAGCTGCATTAGTTATTGTATGGGTATTCATGGTTTCCTCAGCTTTGTATTTGAGGAAAAGCTATAATAGGATAAGTGATGCTGTACATGTTGATTTGTTTAGGTCTACTGCTACCGCATATTTTGTTGGTGCTTTACTTCTAATAGTTATTGTGGGAGTTATAGTGTTGGTACTTGCAAAAATAATTGAAGCTGTAGCTTTCTTCTCAATACCTGAGCATCCAGTACAGCCACCACCTCCACCATCGTAGCTTCCCAAATCCATATCGTAGACTAATTTGTTTTCTATATGGCTTTAGGGTTGAGTTAGCTGGTTGATTTTGGTTTAGATGGCTCCTTTTGATGATAGGCTTGGAGCTATATGTTTAACGATTCTCTCATCAATAAGTATTTTTGCAAGTTTTTTCTCATGTGCTTTTAAGCCTCTTCTTAAGGCTCTAGGATATGCTTTGAGTTTTTCACCATAAATGTATTTCTCCCCTCCATATTTGCTTATGATTTCATCATAGTATGGTAGTTTACCTGTTTTCTTATAGATTATCCATGCCTCGTAGAGTGTAGGTCTTAAAACATATTTCTCCTCATCAATGAGGTGAATTCCACAACAGTTTTTAGCTGTATGTAGGCTGAATAATCCCTCCTTACATGTTGCGAAATCAATATTAAATCTTTCAGCTAGATCTCTAATTGTTTTAAATATTTCTAAACGCCATTTTAATGGTGGTCTCCTTAATTTACTCTCCACCTCATTCTCTAAAGCATACGTCTCCCATACTGAATCGTATACATCCCTACTTTCCAATACCCCCTTAAGAAACAATATATCATCCTCTAGACATCGAATAGATTCTACAATAACCTGCTTTATACCTAATGCTTTAAATTGACTGAATAGATCTCTTACTGAATCTATATCTGAGGCTCCCGGTATTAATGGCTGGTATCTAACTACTACCGGTATGTTTTCGCTTAATGTTTTCTCGATGGCTTTCAACCTTTCTGAAGTTGTTGGTGCGTTAGGCTCAACTACACGTGAAATTTTATCGCTAGGTGTTACAATAGTTACTTGTAGTAGGAGTAGCCCCTTACTGCTAAGCTCTGAAATAAGCTTAAACCATGCCCTCCAAGTGTAAGCTATGGATTTCGTGTTCAGTATTAGGGGTATGCTGTTTTCTAAGCATATCTTTAAAACATATCTGCTTACCCTATACTTATACTCAATAGGCTGAAATGGATCTACTAGAGTAGCCATTCTGAAAGGTATGGTTTTAAGCTTAAGCTCTCTAAGCTTCAAAACACATCTCTTAAACTCACCTATAAAATCATAGTTTGGCTTAACTATATCCATGTTTCTATACCATTTAGCATAACAGTACATACATGAATAGCTGCATGATGTATAGGGCTCTACACGAAGTACTGAATAGCATAATGAACTAATATAGGAACTTACATTTACAGTAAGACTCATACTACTCACTAACGTAATATTGAATTTAAGCTGTTTAAGTTTTGTACGTTTTAAGTATTTGGTTTCACGGCTCCCGATGATAAATGTACTTATATGATGAGCTTATCTCAAAACTATTTAAGCTTCTCTTTCTTTGTTTTTGTTGTTTCTTTATGGGTTTTAGAAGAGGCTTAAAGATACATGCAGCCCTAGTAACAATAGCATCAATAATCATACATAAGATATAGAATTTTGAGATGAGTTCGATAACTATATTAGGCTCAATATTAGGCTTATTACGTGTGGTGGGGGAGGTATTGCTGTAAAGCTTACGCATGGCTGGACTGTCTTAACTGTTGGAAGGATTACGGCTTAAGGATTGAGAAATAACACTAGTGAGGTTTTAGCGGTAGATATGTTTCTAAACGAATCGATGAATCCGGGAGGATAGACTACGTGCAGCCTATGCAGGCTAAAGTTAAATTAAAAACTAATGAGCATATGGTTAAGGTAAATTTAAGATTCTTGAGCAGTATTGACTATGGTATTTCACTAAGTTCATTCACTATTACTTCCATGTTGGTATCTGCTTATGTTGAATTTATATCTTCCATAATTAGATTAATAATAACATAATTAAAGAAAAAGTTATGTGGATACCATAGTTGAATCAATAATAGTTGAGCGGTCTCTGCTTAAGTTTACTCTTTCTTAAGGCGATAGGTTTAATAGTATTCATAGTTTATTAATTAAGTGAAACGTATATTTACCTATGAATCCATTCTTCCATTCACGTTTATTTTAGGTATTTTTCTCGCGTATGCTACTCCATTTAGACTTGAGCCTCTTAAAGTAATAGCCTCAATATTTACAGAGTTCTTCTTTTTATCAGCGCCGATATTCATATTTATCATACTTACACATTCATTATCGATTAAGGCTGGAGGCTCTAGAATAGCTAACTATACTATAGTTTTATTTTTCATTGTATGCCTCACATTATCTATTATTACAGCTACTACGTTATCGTTAAGTAGGGGGTTGAGCGGTAAGCCCAGCTTCCCCAGCAGTATGCTTTTAGAAGTAGCTGTGGAGGGATTGTTGAAGCCGATACCTATATCTATTGTTTTAGGTGTGGTATCTTCATTAACTATTATTCCAAGATTTGACGTAGCTAGAAGCATTGTGGTGATTCTTAATAGAGCCGCTATGTACTTTCTAAGCATGGTTATTAAGGTTCTTCCAATAGTCTCTATATCGTTCGGTGCATCCTTCTACTATAGCCTAGGAGTATATTCATTAGCGGCTTATATTGAAGCCTTAACGCTTATGCTTACCTTCAGCTTCTCCTATATCTTTATAATACTTCTAATTATTGTTAAGTTTTTAGGTGTTAATTTTAGAAAGCTATTACTTTACGCTTTAAAAACTATGATTGCAGGAATATCTCTACCATCATCGTATATCTTCCTTCCAGTACATCTTAAAATATTCAGTAGCCATTTTGATGCGGAGAGAGATGTAGGGGATGCCATTATAGCTTTAGGAGCTGCTTTGAATAGAGCTGGAAGCATTGTAGGGGTTATTGTAAGTATTAGCGTAGTTTCTAAATACATGAACATCCATATGGACTTAATGCAGTACATAATATTAGCAATTGCCATCACCGTTGTGGGCTTCGCCTCTCCAGGTATACCTGGAGGAACAATACTAGTAGCAATGCCGGTGGTTGTAGGCATCATTAATGTAGATGATGTATCTATGTTCAGCATAGCATCTATAGCTACATTTAATGGAGTAGCAATTCTTACAGCACCTACAAACGCTGTAATTACGGGATGTATAGCATTAATGGTGGGAAGGCTTCTAGCTAAACATGAAGCTAACGCTAAAGTCTAATATTCCGCTGGAAAGCCTAACAGACCTGGCGACTTGACGTATTGTATTTCAGCCTCCTAAGTTGAATGTCTAACTGTGGAAGAGCTTAAATACGTAAAATTAATTGCTATATCAAATTTTAGATGTTGAGAATATGGGTGAGAGGGTATGCATAGAGGTATTTTAGATCAGCTTATTACTGGTAGACATAGAAGGATTTTTAGAGCTTCAATAATTATAGTTGCTCTAGCTATCCTAATATTAATCTATAGTAGGGTAACGACTAAGGGGATTTATGAGATTATATATTTCAACCCTATGCAGGTAGTTAACATTTCAATTCAGCTCTTTGCAATAATAAATCCTTTAAGTGCATTACCAACATTTCTAACATATACTGGTGGGCTGCCAGTATCTGAAAGGAAGAAACTGGTAAACACTGTTGTGACAGTAGTTATAACACTGATATTTTCCTTCACGCTATTCGGACAGCTAATACTTAGCCTACTGAGAATAACTATTGAGAGCTTTAAGCTTGCTGGCGGAGTATTATTAATGGTTCTAGCAATAGATATGCTCAGTGGAACTGTAAGAACGAAAACCATAGATACGGAGCAAATAGCAATAGTTCCTCTAGCAACTCCATTACTTGTAGGTCCTGGAACAATGACTACACTAATAATCCTTACAAATACTCAAAGCCTAATTAACGTCCTTGTAGGGGGATTGATAGCAGCATTACTGGTATATATTGTTTTAAGATATTCAAACAATATTGCAATCATAATAGGTAGAAACGGAATCCTACTAGGCAGTAGGTTAATGTCAGTAATTCTAGCGGCTGTTGCCTCTAACATGATCTATGAGGCTCTAAAGGCATGGGGAATAGCTAAGTAACAGTAATGCTAAAGCCTATTAAATAAATCGAGTATTAGCCTATCTAGCTTAAAGCCGTACATACCCGCTTTATAACTTATAGAGTTCCTAGCGTTGAAGCCTCCAGAATGATTTATCTATTAATGCTTAGACGTCGCATCTATACAGTTTGGTTTTTCCTGTTTTCCTTAATGAATTTTTGGAGAGCCATACGTACAATATCCGATTTACTTACCTTAAACTCATTAGCTATCTTAACCACCTCCTCAAGCATATCATCATCGACTTTAACACATATAATATTTGTCTTCTTCATAGCTCTAACCATAATATTTAGACTCTACATATAAATTTTACCTAGATTAATTATGTACTATGTACGTCATTACTTCCATCATGGTATATACTTCCTAAAATTCTTCTGATTTAGCTCTTCAGCTTATCCATGTTTGTTTAGTATCCCCATTATTGGTTGAAGAATCCCTCATCACATTTATCTTAATGCATAGTGATAGCTATCAGCAACTCATCTATTCTAGCGTTGAATCACCATTTCATTAAGCCCTACTTCTAAGCTTTAATCCATATAGATACTGGTGAAGACTTATAGTAAGCATCATCAATAAATACTCTGTATTTAAGCTTGATTACCTGATGAATTAGGATGTATTAGCTGCATTAAAGACTATTTCCAGATAGGACTTAAACAACATACCCTCCCACTTAAGCCTAACTTAATCAGTATCCATTAGCATAATCTAAGCCTACAAGCACCTTACCAGCAATAGAAGCTCAATATTAAGCCTTATCTAATAGCCTAACAACTTAGGTATATTCACCATAGGTGAAAGAGGGAGCTAGGATAAGGCTTAAGTTTACAGGTGGTTAATTATGCTCAATTTCCGGCATAATCTCTACCCACCACATTACTGATGTATTCTCATTGCTTAAATAGATTTTTAAGTAAACCACGCCGAGATAAATTGTAGGTAGCGGTACTGCTGTATATTTTATAATCCTTCAGGAATAGAACTTTATTTTCTCAGTCTTAAGGCGGGATGATGGGTTTACGACTATGTGTAAACATGCAGTAGCAGACTATCAGTTTAGCAGCTTATAAAAGTTTATATACTTAGGTTTGTATTAAATTTGGGCTTTCATGAGTGAAGTTGAGGAGGTTGTTGGTAAGGTTATTCATTTCTTCCCAAAGATTAGTGTATGTATTGTTAGCCTTACTGATGATCTAAGAGTTGGCGATGAAATAGTTATTAAGGGTAAAACTACAATGCTTAGGCAAACTGTTGAATCAATGCAGATTGAACATAAACCTATCGAAACCGCTAAGGCAGGGCAAAGTATAGGGTTGAAAGTTAATGGTAGGGTACGTGAAGGAGATACTGTATACAGAGTTACAAAATCTAAATCCTAACTTTTTATAAATATCTATAGAGGACGGTGTAGACATCGACATATTGGATGTACTTAACGATACGTAGGTGAGCTGAATAATAGTAGTGAGGCTTACGATACGTCACCTAGCTACCGTAAAGCATTTACTGAGTTGGAATAAAAAATTAACTATTCGGCGGTGGTTAATGGTTTACCTGGATTGTATATGCATGCAGGATCCTCATCTAGAATATCTCCCCTAACCGTAAATGCTCTTGCTCTACTTCCACCACATACATATCTATACTCACATACACCACATCTACCCTTAAACATTGATAGCCTAATCATCTTTAAGAGCTTACTGTTCCTATACACATCTACGATGCTTTCATTTTTCACATTACCTAGCTTGAATGGTGTAAATCCGCTTGGATAAATATCTCCATTATATGCAATAAATATAACTCCGTAGCCATCTCTAGTATATGGTCTCCTGACGTCTAAATTGATGTTTAAAGTTTTTGGTTGTCCTACAGACTCTTTTAGCTTTGCAGCTAATATACTGTATAGCTTTCCGAGACCATGCTTCCGAATAATTCCACTAAGGTTTTCTGAGCTATTCTTTAATCTGGTAATTACTACCCTTCTAAAGAATGGAGCCTCTACAGTTCTAACGTTAACTTCATAGCTTAATACATCGTATAGGAAGTGAAGAACATCTTCATATTCATGAGGGCTTAGGTCCTCAACCTCAACACCTCTACCAACCCTTATAAGGAAGAATAGCTCCCATACCTTAACATTCATTCCCAACAGTAGATTAACGATTTCTGGAAGTTCAAGAACGTTAAGTCTACATATTAGAGTATTTACTTGAACGTTGAAGCCGAGATCCACCAGTTTTCTTAATACTTCTACTGTAGCTTCAAAATGGCTGTTTAAACCACGTATGTAGTTATGGGTGAGCGGTTTCCCTCCATCTAGGCTTATTGATATGTGTTTTACACCATACTTCAACATAGTTTTTAAGATGCTACCGGTTAATAGTTCTGAAACCGTAGGTGCAATACCTAACGTAATGCCGTTTTCGTAAGCATATCTTAAAATATCTTCAAGCCCCCTCTTCATGATGGGGTCTCCTCCAGTTAGTATTAGGGTTGGGTACGGTTTCCCAAAGCCCTTAATATCATCAATTATCTTAAACCCATCCTCTAGACTTAACTCATCAGGTAATGGGTTAAGTATTGCATCAGCCCTACAGTGTTTACACTTAAGCTTACATGCTCTAGTTAACTCCCAGAAGATTAGTAGAGGTTTATTGTTGAAATCATAGTTTAATCTATTAAGCATGTAGGATCCTCCTCCAGTAAGTTGCCTTTATAAACATATGCTTTAACTCTTGATCCACCACAGACATATTTAAACTCACATCCCCCACATCTCCCTCCTAGATTGTTAGAGTCTCCGACGGCTTTATACAGTGGATGATTAACCACCTGCCCTAAATCATCCTCTAAAACATTACCTATTTTCATGTGGGGGAGGAAATGGGATATTGAAACATCGCCGTTAGGAGCTATAGATATGAATCCCCTACCCTCAGGAGCTAGCCTTGAGGATGCTTTACTTAATGTACTTAATACGTTAACACCTAGCTCCCTCAGGATATAGATTGCTGCGGAGGGATGTAGTCCAACATCTATTTCAACATCATAGCCGTAGTCAAGAATCTCTCCAACTAATTTATTAAGGAGCTGCCTCCACTCATCCTTCGCTAATACATCCCCTGATAGGTATGTTCCTCTACCTAGTGGAAGTAGGTCGCATAGATATAGTATTTTTACATCATTGTTTAACGCTTCATTTAGAATGTAGTTGATGTTGGGGAGAGTACTTCTCGATATGACAGTTTTCAGAGCTAGATTTACATCTGAATCTCTAAGCAGCCTTAAAGCATCCATAACCCTACTATACGATCCCTTAACACCAGTAAAACAGTCGTGGAATAGCTCCCCACCATATAGTGGAAGCGCGACATAATCAACCCCTATTTCTAGTATGTGCTCGGCAGCATTCTCATCTATTAAGGTTCCATTAGATGATAAAACTACTCTAAACCCTCTATTCTTCAGCTCCCTTAAAACATCGGTTAAGTATGGAATGGTAAACGGCTCCCCACCGGATATAAATATTAGCGGTCTACCCAGCCTACTAATCTTATCAATTATGTGGAAGGAATCCGTCATAGATACCTCGCATCGTCTTCCTGAAGCTGCATCTCTATAGCAATGTATGCATTTCAGATTACATTTATCCGTAATGATCCAGAAGACCTCACCTATCCCGCTTCTAGTGTAGGCTTCTAGGAAAGCTTTATCCCCTATTAGCTGCTTCCCTTTAAGTAGGGATATTATATGAACCATCTAGACCATAACCCTCCTAATTCTAGGCATAATGTATTTAGGTACAATATATCCAGCAGCAGCATTCGATATTATTGAGGCTATGAATATTGTTGAAACTATGAATGCCCCGAAATCTACTAGCTTCTTCATAAAGACCACTAGGAAGAAGTATTGGTAGAGACCTGAAGCAAATCCTGACAGTATCATAGCCGGAATAATTATGTATAGCCTATATTTATGGTTGGATGCATCCCGGTAAACCTTAAAGATATTGAATAAAGCATCGATTGTAACTCCTCTAGATAGAAATGTTCCCAGCATTAAAAGGCTTATTGGGGATATGAAGCTATATAGTAGAGCTGAAATTAAACATGTAAGTGTAGCTGTGTAGGGTAGGCGGATAATCAATACACCTGTTAGCAGAACTACTGCATACACAATAGCTCCATAGCCTACCGTAATCTTAACGATGAATGCTGCTAGAAACAGTAGTGCTGAGAATATAGCTATTAAGCTAAGCTTAACACTAGATCTATCTAGATTCATAGATGGAGGCATCTGAAGGATTTAAAAATCTAGTGTTACTTTAAGTATTAACAAGCAGTGAATAACTAGTATTGCATTATCAGCCTTCTACTCCTACCCCATAACAACTCGAACATTGTCTTCATCTGCTTGGCGAAAACCCTATCCTCAACCCTAATCGCAAATAAGATCTCTCTTCTAGCTACATCTGTGAAGAAGATATATGTTATCTCCTCATCTATGATGGAGAATGGCTGCTGTACCAAATCAGTACTTCCTATTTGAAGCTGGCTATTTAGATACTTCTTTAACTCATCCTTCTCCAAAACCCTATCCATAAACAGCTGGATGGAGTGGACTAGAAGCCTAATCTTAACTCCACGCTTTAAAACATCAATTACCCTGCAGCAATGCTCCTCCAGCATAGCAGGTGACTTAGACTTAGCAATTAAAACCTCATCTTTAGCGTTTAAAACATCCAACATTAAGGATTGGAATGAAACCCTACCCTCCAGGAACTGCGCCTCAATCCTCCTCCCCCCATCTCTTGACATCATCTCCAGCTCCCTCCCAATATCCTCAATCATCATCCTCCTATCATTAAACTCCCTAACCAACTGGTTAACCCTATTCTCGACAGCTACCCTAACCGGTAATGCCTGATACCTTAACGGTCTTGACGATGTGGAGGATACAAGCCCCTTAGCCTCCAAGCTTCTTAACACATCGTAACACCTAGATCGGGGAACCATACTTAACCTACTAATTTCAGCAACAGTTAATGGTTCACGCTTAACTAGTGATAAATACACCTCCGCCTCATACTTAGATAGCATAAAGCCATTCATAAGCTTCCTTAAGGCTTTCTCACTGTGGGAAAGCATTATTCTCCAAGTAGGGAATGCATATATAAATCTTTCAGTATAGGATGTATTAGCTTAAGAGCTAGATACTATGTTAAGTTGCAGTTCCTATAGCTTTCGCAATCTTAAGGTAAGCCTGATTTGGAGCTGATGAACTGTTAATTAGCGGTTGGTTATACCTAGCGTAAGAGATATGTTAGCCGTTATTTATCATCAACTTCAAACAATACTTGGAGATTAATTCAAGCAATCATGAATTTCCACCCACAACTCCTATAAGCTTAAGCAGCCTCCACCACTATATTGTATGCATATCAATTTATAATGAGGTATATTACTGAAGAATTAAGCTACAGAGTTTGGAGGGAGTGGTAGAGTTGTTGACATGTTTAATTATGGAAGCCTGCGTTTAACAGTAGATTTATAAGGATGTAGGTATAGTGGCTTAGGGTGGGTTTGTGGAGGATGATGAAGAACTTGAAATGATAAAATATAGGAAGCTGAAGAATCTGATGAGGAGCTCTGAAGAGCGGAAACAAGCATTAGATAAGCCTGTTGAAGTTACTGATAGTAATTTTATGGAGGTTATTCAGAGAAATCCTCTTGTCGTAATTGATTGCTGGGCGCCATGGTGTCTTCCATGCCGTATAATTGCGCCAATCATAGATGATATGGCGAGGGACTATGCTGGGAGAATACTGTTTGGAAAGTTAAACGTTGATGAGAACCAAGTAGCTACTACACATTTTCAAATAATGAGCATTCCCACTCTACTAATATTTAAAAACGGGAAGCTTGTGGATAGAATTGTTGGAGCAATGCCTAGACGTTTGCTTGAGCCGAGAATAACACAATACCTCTAACTAAGTTAACTAGCATCGATTTTAAGCCAGATTGAAACTGGATTGTTAAGCTATGATTGAAGAGATTCATTAAGCTTTCTGTAAGTACTCCGTTAGCTGTATTGGGTTTGCCTAGATATTTTGAAGAAGTTTACTATTCCATGACATCTACACGCAGTTCCAACAGCTACCTTAGACCTATAGCTGTTAATAAATTCGTTTAGGAATGTATAGATTATCTCCCCCCGAATTCCTCCAATGTTCGGATTTATTAAATGGCTTTGGAAAATCTTTGGGTAGGATATGTTGCTTATAGCTTGCTCAAGTAGGAGGTACATTGGTGTTTTCTTAGCTCTACCTGTTACTGGACAGGTTTCAGGCTGTATGCATGGAGTTCTACATTTCAACCCCTTCAACATATAGCTTACTACAATAACGCAGTCTTCAATATTTACATCTAGAATCACATCATCCAGCATCCCACCCTCTAAAACCATACTTACTGAGGAGGAATCTGGATTAACACTAAATCCTTTAGATTCAAGGTATGATTTAAAGAATCTACCTATGAAGTTGCCCGGTACGGTTGGGACAATAATATCAGGTATTACTCCACCTCTAACCATTTCGATAAGATAGTTAACGCAGTCATGAACCACCAGATATGCTTCACCATCGTTAGGGCTAACTATGGTAGGAGCATTAATTACTTTATCAACATGCTTGCTAACCCTACAATTCCCATCAATATCAGCAACAACTATTTTAGCCTTCGCCCCCCTCAAGGATCTAACAGCAATAGAGCCGAAGTATCCACCTCCAGCTATAAATACAAGCCTCCCTCTAAGATCCATGCCTACCTAGTGTAACAAACTTAAATATAAATTTTAGGAGCTAGATTCTTACATGCGCGTAGAATTTGGAGGGCTCTATCTTCAGCTCTTTAAGCTTCTCTTCTCCAGGTTTACCTGTTTCCGGATCCCATCCTCTAAGCTTAAAATATTCAGACACCATTCTATCTATTACCTCCCTATCTAGTTTCTTACCTTTATTAGGACCGTCAGGTAGGGCTTCATCATAGAATCTATCCGGATATCTATATTCATCTCTTGTCTCCCCCATCGCTATATTCATTTCCTTCTGCATGCTAATTATCCTATCAGCCACCTCCATAACTTCCTCCGGTGAAATATTTATTCCGGTTGTGGCTTTGTAAAGCTTTGAAATTATTGTTGGACCTATAGTGCCGAGAACTGGAGGTCTTATACATATACCGACTGAGTTGTATATGCTTATCAGGTTTTCAGACCATACAGTCATAACGGGTATGTTTATGTATTCCCCATCATTTATAAATGCCCTACTCTTAAATTCCTCAATCATATCTAGCTGATCTATAACCTCCCTTCTCACGCCGCATGCTTCAAGCCAATACTCATCTTTAGGCTGTGGGAGCTTGAAAAGCTCTACTGGAGCTCTTACCCTTAAATGGTCTCCTCCACGAATATTTGTTAAGTATCCGAAACACCATACACCCCATCTACCTCTCGGATCTCTAAAAGGTATTTCAAGACCCTTTATGTGGAATGCGTACTTCTCACTTCCCCTCCCAACTATTTGGGATGCTCTTTTCACACCTTCAGCAAGTATGTTACCTATTCCTCTTCTATACGCTATGTCTTCAAGCAGCTTCAAAACAGCTTCTTCATCACCCCATTCAAGCCTTAACCCTCCAGTATCATCCATGCTTAGAATACCTCTTTCAAAACATTCGAAAGCCCATGCAATAACGGATGCTGATGAGCAGCAATCCAATCCAAGCTTTGAGGCTACCTCCGTACACTTCATTATCTTGTCGAAGTCTGTAAGTCCTAGTTTGGCTCCAAACTCAAGAACCCATGTAACCTCTAAGTCTTTAAGTTTAAGACCCTTATACCTTCCTTCAGGTACTTCAACCCAGTGGGCGCATGCAATCGGGCATGAAATACATGATATCCCCTTCTTCTTGTATTTATGTAGATTCTCCCTTAAGCATCTCTCCCACCCATCTATTGTTCCATACTGAAAGTTTTTTGCTGGAAGTATTCCCTGCGAGCTATAGGCATCGCTAGCTACCAGTGTACCGTAGGTTCTCCAAAGGTTAAATAGAGGGTAGGATGTAATTCTACTATAGGCTTCACTGCATGCCTCCTCATATTCCTTCACGTTAGCTATACTAATAGGTTTATCCCCTACTACAGCTATTGCCTTAACGTTTTTAGATCCTAAAACAGCTCCTAAACCACATCTACCCCAAGCATCGTAGTAATTATTCTCTATCGATGCATATCTAACCATGTTTTCTCCAGCTGGACCTATAGATGCAACCTCAACATCTCCATAATCCCTCCTTAAAGAATCTGCAGTACTCCAGCAGTCAAAGCCTTTAAGATGCTCCGCACTCCTAATATTAACCTCGCCGTTAATAATTGAGATATAGCTCAGCTTCTCAGCCTTACCGCTAATTATTAAGATATCAATACCTGAAGCCTTCAACATAAAGCCCCAGAAGAGACCTGAATTTGAGGTTCCGAACCTCCCGGTAATAGGGGATTTAGCTGAAGCCTCACATCTGGAAGCTGTAGGAATACTAGTACCTACAAAAGCTCCTGGGCTAAACACAACTATATTCTCCGGGCTTAGGGGATCTATGTTTGGAGGTAGCTGATCCCATAATATCTTCGTGTTAAACCCTAAACCGCCAATATAGCTTCTACACCATTCAAGCGGTAAATCATAGCTTTTAACCTCATTCCTCGATAAATCTATCTTAACAATTCTACCCGCATATCCATACATATACTACACCTCCTCAATCTTTAAAGCATTGAAGAAGCAGGATTTAACACATATCCCACATCTAGTACACTCAGATGTGAAGAAAGCCTTAAATCCTCCGTTTCTCTCATCTCTAGAAATCCTTACTCTACTCATATTTAAGCTGAATACTTTATGATATGTAAATGAACATGTTAACATACAGGTACAGCAGCCACTACATTTCTCCTCGCTAAACAATATGTTCCTAACCATAAATGGTCAACCTATTGAATACTATAACTTATAAATCTACCGCTAAATCATAAAGACCATCAACATCTTAAACTACAATTACGTAGATAACTTCAATACGAGAATATACATTACCTATTCTTTCAGGGGTGATGGATTTAAATTAATAGCTGGAACTACTCTACTAAACCGCTAAGCATAGGTTGAAGATAATAGCTTCAACTATTAAAACCATAAGCTAGTAAGCGTTGAGAAGCTGTTTAAGCTTAAAGTTGGCAGAATACGGTTTCAGTAGTAAAGAATAAATGGATTTATGCTGGTAGACATTATGAATTCCTACGAAAGAGTTATGAACATTCTTATGGGGAGAATTGGGGATATTGATAGGATTCCATGCGTAAATACTGTTAGTGTTGCAACAATAGATTTTATGAAGGCTACAAATGCTTACTGGCCTGAGTCCCATAGGGATCCTGAGAAAATGGCTAAGCTAGCTTCAGCAGCTCATAGAATATGTGGATTAGATAATGTAAGCCTACCGTTCGATATGCTGCTTGAAGCTGAAGCTCTCGGTGTTAAGGTAGAGTATCCTGAAGGTAGGATTCAACACCCCTACGTTAAGGAGTTTTCCATGGAGCCCTTCAAGATGCAGATCCCTAAGGATGTAGTTGATGCTGGAAGAGTTCCTGTTGTTTTAAGAGCTATAAGGATTTTGAGGAGGGAGTTTGAGGGGAAGACTCCTATAAACGTGTATTTAAACCCCCCATTCACATGTGTAAGCAACTACGTGGTAGGTATTGTAAGGTTCTTCACTTTGATGAGGAGAAGCCCTGATAAAGCACATGAAATCCTAAAATCATCATTAAGCTTCTTCATAGAAGTAGCCGAAGCCTACGAGGAGGCTGGAGCTAACATCATCACATTTCATGAAATGGGAGCTACAACAGTTCCCCCAATATACTTTGACGAGTTTATTACCCCATACCTAAGGGAGATCGTTAAGCATTTAAAAACCCCAACAGTTCTTAATGTTTGCGGCTTAGCAAAACCTATAATAGGTAAAATGGTTAATGTTGGATGTTCAGCTATAGCAGTTGATGAATTAACGCCGATAAAGCATGCAAGAGAGGTTGTAAATAGTGTAAAGATAAACTATCCAGTTATAGGTAATATCTCCCCGGGAAAAGTCCTCCTCCCAGGACCTATAAGCAGAATTATGGAGGAGGTAGGTAAATGCATAGGTGATGGTGTAAGCATGGTTTCACCAGGCTGCGACTTTCATCTAGAAACACCAATAGAGCACATTAAGGCACTAGTAGATGCAACAGTAAAGTACGGTTCTCAACGATAACCGCCATATAAAACTACAGCCACCTATAAATGCTCAAACCATTAATAAACATAAAAAACATTCATAGCTAACTGAAAAACACATATTATATAATTCTATTAGTAAGTAGTATGAGATATGAGAATAGATAATTAGTAGAAATTATAATATGAACACCATCTACTGGAAATATGTTAAACAATCTTCATGAAGTTTATAAGATGTTTTCATTAAAAGTAGGAGGGAGAATTCTTGATTATAATGCCCGAAATTGAGAAGAGACTCAAGGAGGCCGAGAAAACCGGAGTTTCAGAGGAAGAACTGATATTGGAGGCTCTATCTAAAGCTCTTAATGAACCCCTTGATCCTGAGACAAAAGTTGAAATCCATTTAAAACTATCGGAGAAATACATGAAAGATATGGAAGACCTATTAGCTAAAAAAGATTACATTCAAGCATCCGAAAAAGCTTGGGGTGCTGCTGCTCAGATCGTTAAGGCATTAGCCGCAAAGGAGGATAAGGAGCTTAGGAGTCATGATAGTCTTTGGCAGTTTATTGATGAACTTGCTGAGAAACTTCAAGACATTGAACTTAGACACTTGTGGAGTAGAGCTAACTCCCTCCACCAAAACTTCTACGAGAATTGGATGCCTCCAAGAGATGTTACATATGCTATAGAAGATGTTAAGAAGTTTGTTGAAAGAATAAGGAAGCTTCTGTAACACATGCTGAAACAACGTTAAAAGCATAAACCTAATGCATGAATCTTTTCTTTTGCAGAACAATATTTCTTCTAAAATAATAGCCAATATTTCTCAAAGGATGAATAGTCTTGGTTGATCGGGTAGCATACGATACATCTAAACACTGCAACTTCAAGAAACAATAAAAAAATACTCCTCTAAGGACTTAACAACTTAAAATATAGTTCAAAATTGGTATGAATTAGGGAGAATATTTTCCGTTTTACTGCATGGATGAAATTGCGAATTTCGAAATTAAATCACAAAGCTAAACATCGAACAGACTTACTAAATCATTAATAATAAATACAGTAACAGCATCGATTAAACTAATTATTTAATCAATATTAGTAACATGAAGAATGGATTGATAAATACACTACAGGAGATAATCTATCTATCCTAATATGGGAAGTATCTACTTCCACCATTTTTTATGTGAAAAACAATAATTATAATTGCACAAGTAGTAATAGTAAGAATGTATGTAGGAATTCATCTTTTGAGTTCGCTGGGAGATGGAAATCTTCCATAAACCATATAAGTCCCAAGAATAGGAGATGAAAGCCAGAAAAGGATTGCTGAAGATAAAAAGTAAATTAGAGGTTTATATTTAGGATCCACCATAGTAAACACATCCCTTATAGGATTTAGTACAACATATAGTCTGGTTTATATTCAATATCTGGAGGTGAGGTGGGAAGCATATTGTATCTAGGTTAACATGTTATTCATAATGATTACCTACATGTTTCTCGGTGACTCTTTAATATATAAGTATATACCGAATGGAATATATGCGATTGTAAGATAAGGAATTCCAGCAAGGAACCTTCTTATATAGAAGGGGCTGGGGAGAGCTT
>Ga0272445_1001675_pt1 | contig 16716 bp, 20 predicted proteins | sample YNPCB0031_FD_194404 | JGI IMG/M metagenome (GOLD analysis project Ga0272445, IMG submission 194404) | Hot spring sediment microbial communities from Yellowstone National Park, WY, United States - YNP-CB-003-1 | ecosystem: Environmental > Aquatic > Thermal springs > Hot (42-90C) > Sediment... | reverse complement strand
CAATAGCGATAGCTTCCCTATAGCAATCCTGAGCGATTTTAGATGGCAGACCGTACCTCTCCTTAAGAACAGTGTATAGGAGCTTGTGGGCTTTGCCAAGGCTGAAGCTCTTATTCTCGATAACAGCCCTAACCGCATAGTTCAATACCTCTCCATCAAGCCGATTAGCTCTTGACATTGGCTGGGCTCGGGGCTAACCCTCATTTTAATGGTCAAGGTTAGCAGACCCTCACTGCCAGAAGACATACCTACTCAACCCTACACTTGGCTACATTAACCTTCCTTAAACACTTTGGACATGTAGCGTAGTAGGGGTTCCTGCCCCTTATACTCCCAGACATACCTGCAATTAGGGCATCTCAACTTAACCATGAGACCACTAAAAACTACTACTATAAACTACCTTATAAGCTTTTTCTCTCCATCCCCCGCCTTAAAAGGCGAGGCTTTCAGTTGTAATATGGCTCTATACTTCTATGCCGAGTTTTCTGAGCAGTAATTTAGCGGTGTTCGTTATGGGGACGCCCTTTATTTCTTCGGGTGTAAACCAGCGTGCTTCAAGTGCTTCGGGCGATGGATGTGGATTCATGCTCCCTGCGATAGGCGCAGCCTCAAAATCCACAAGTATATAATGGAATTTAACTCTTCCATCCTCATCTCTAATAATATTTTCTACAACATCTATAAGTTTGCCAACTTCAATCTTTATACCAGTTTCCTCCTCAACCTCGCGAGCAACAGCGTCCCTAAGCGTCTCACCAACCTCAACGAGACCGCCTGGTATCGACCATAAGCCTTTCCCAGGATCATTCGCCCTGCGAATCAACAGAATCTTGTTATCTGCGCGGACAACAGCTCCAACCCCAACAAGCGGAGTCTCCGGATAAATTCTGCTGGGGCGTTTAACGTGGTTATAACCCATCCTCACTCACTCCGAAATCCACCATTAAGAATATGCTCATTAAGATTATTCTTCTTTAAAAGTTTTATGCGCTCAACCCCTAGATTCATCATAGACAATATTATGCCCCATCTTTATCATCCACTCCATCATTATGTAGAAAACTTCTAGAGATACATGGGGCTATTAACAAATATTATAACGTGATAGCCCTCAAAACTTTCTTTAAACTTCAAGTTAAGATTGGCTTAAGTGAGGGGTTATCTTGACTGAACCTATCGGGAGAAAATCTATAAAGAAGACGCTGGAGAGCTTAAAAGCCTACGTAAACCTTAAATCGGATCTCTTCAAAGTTGAGGAGAAATGCTTTTACGAGATGCTGGAGGAAATTAAAAGGGAAATCGACTCTGAAGAAAAGAGTGAGAGTGAGATAAATTTTCTAAGCACAGTTATAGATTACAGCAATAGCGTAAGTGACCTAATTAGAACGCTGATGCTCTACATTGAAGCGCTCGAGGCCTACATATCTGAGCTGGATGAAACATTCGATAGTCTCCTAGAAGACGCTAAAAAAGCAGCTGAGCAGCAAATGCAGGAAATGCCGCGAGATAAGCCACCATTTTACGGCTAGCAATAATCGCCATTTTTATTTCGCTTACAACTTCATACATCACTCAGATCACTATGCAAGCGAACTGTTATTAGTCGCATTATATGAGATACCCGCCCTGAGAGGAAAGGGCTTCCAGCGTTTAGAGTAGGCTTTACGCCTACCTCCTCATTTGCTGGTTTGGGGGCTATCCCATCCCACACCTCCCATTAAGGCATGAGCTATATTAACGTATGCATTCAAATCCCTATTAACCCACATTTTTAGGCATCTAAACCCCATCCCTTTAACTTGGGCAACATGCCCACATCTACGGCATGTTCTAGACGCATTCTTCGTCTCTTCCTTCATCAAGTACCTGACCTCTATGCCCTCCAAGAGTGTTTTGTATTCAATGTTGGTTTGGAGACTTCTAAACGTAAGCTGTGGAATCGCCTGTTAATCTTTCTAGACCTATTGAAATTACTTCTTATCCCATTTAATATTCTCCATCACTATTACTGGTTTTTGGGAACTGTTTTGCATTTTGCATACTCTAATGTTTGGTTGGCTATTACATATAATTGCCGATCCACCTTTCTTCCTTCTTTCTTTTCCCTTAAGTAACCTGAAAAATTTTTTAGCATCTCTTAGAAGACGCTAAATCTAAGAGTTACTCTTTGATATTGCTACTGCAACAGCTAGGTTGTGTTCGCCCCTATCTATCGCTATCAATGTTTCAGGTTCATCTGGAACTTCAATAGTCCTCTTCAAGAGGAAGTGAGCGTACCATTCACCGTCACGTTTAACCATCTCGACTGTTGTGAATTCACCATTGAAGGCTTCCTTAATTCTCCGCCTTTCACCGAAAACTATTGGTAGGCTGACCCTCTCCCTCCTGCTTAAGCTTAGCGTAAGCCAGTGTGGCGTTAGAATATTCGTCATCTTAGAGAAATCGCAGCACCTCTCATCGAAAGCAAATAAATATTCTTTTAAGCCTTAGAACGCTATAACCCCTCTAGTCTCCTTAAAGCTTTTCAATATTTCGACGGCTCTATCCCTCACTGCCTGTATTAAAGCAGTATTAAGGTTGAAGAGCTCCTTAGCTTTTCCCATAGTAGTTCTCGTGGAGGAAACTCTTAGGTTTAGAGTTGAAAACCAAATACCACTCTACAGGCCTGAAATACTCGTTGAGGGCCATGTTTAAGGCTAAAACCTTCAGCCTACTAGGCTTAAAAACTTTCCCAACAATGCACACCTGAACATTCTTCCGCAAGGGAACATTCCAAAGAACGGCTAGGCTCTTTAGTATTTAAGCCCTTCTTCACCCAGCCGTAAACAGCGAGGCTTTCGGTTATAGTAGTTTTCATCCTTTTCTCACCTTCTGTATGGGTATGGAAAAGTTAAAAAGGATATCTGAGAAATACCTAAAGGCTATGAGCGAAAGAGGCGAAGAATTAATGTTTAAGGTGGGTAAAGTTAGAACCCCCATTATACTTGTAAATTTTAAGACTTATGCTGAGGCTACTGGCGAAAACGCTGTTAAGCTAGCTGAGGCGGCTGAGAAGGTTAGTGCTGAAACAGGCATATGTATTGGTGTAGCCCCACAATTCGTTGATATACCTATTATCGCGAAAAGAGTCAGCATACCAGTTTTCGCCCAGCATATAGACCCGATAGGCTATGGAAGCTACACTGGGCATGTGCTTCCGGAATCCGTTAAATATGCTGGCGCTGTTGGAACGCTAATCAACCACTCCGAGAGGAGGCTTAAGTTAGCCGATATAGATGCTGCAGTATCCAGAGCTCGTGAGGTTGGATTAATATCTGTTGTGTGCACAAATAATACCCCTGTAAGCGCGTCAGCAGCAGCCCTAAAACCAGATATGATTGCGGTTGAGCCACCTGAGCTAATAGGTACAGGCATACCGGTTTCAAAGGCTAAGCCCGAGGTTGTCACGTGCACCGTTGAAGCTGTTAAAAGAGTTAATCCAGATGTTATAGTTTTATGTGGAGCTGGAATAACTAACGGTGATGATGTTGCAGCTGCAATAAGACTTGGAACGAGGGGTGTCCTTGTAGCCAGCGGCATAGTTAGGGCTAAAGACCCCTATAAAGTTATGCTCGAGTTCGCTGAGGCCATACTTAATGTGTGAGCGGCTAGCTGATTAAATAGGAGCGCTGTAAAATTTGAAGGTTGATGTTGAGTGCTCCTTCTGCCTATTTCAAAGGGGCTACCTAGAGATTCTTGAAGCTACAGATAACCCCGAATTAAGGTTTAAAGCTGTAGCTCAACTCCTAAAAGTACTCGCAGAAAACTTTCATCCAAACGCTATTCCAGCCATTTTAGGAACGATGCGTGATAGAGTGATTAAGCATGTAACTGGTAACCCTGATCCATTCTATGAGAAGAAAAGAGCAAGTAACCTGGAGGTCATGAAAATTCTCCCCATCGCTGAAAAGATTGTTTTTGGAGAAGAAAGCGAAGAAGAAAGGTTTAGAAAGGCGTGTTTATGTGCTGTTGTCGGCAACATCATAGAATTCAATATTCCAGGGCATAAATTTAGTTTCAAAGATCTTGAAAGACTTATTTTAGAGGCTGAGAAAAATTTGGCTGTAGATGATATTGATGAAGCGTTTAAAATTGCTAAGGAATCTAGGCTAACTCTTTATTTGGCAGATAATGCTGGCGAAATAGTCCTAGATACGCTGCTTGTTAAAGAGATTAAGAGATTCGGTAGTAAAGTTGTTGTGGTTGTGAAGGGTGAGCCAGTCTATAACGATGCGACGATGGAGGATGCGCTATTTGTTGGGATAGATAAAATAGCCGATAAAGTTATTACAACCGGGACGGATATGATGGGAATTGTAACCAGAGAGTGTAGCCAAGAGTTCTTAGATTTCTATAGCTCAGCGGACTTTGTCATCGCAAAAGGTATGGGGAATGCTGAAACAATAACCGAGATGGATCTGAAAGCTCCACACTTCCTACTCCTGAGAACTAAATGCATGAATATAGCCAATTACTTTAGGGTTGAAAGAGATAAGAATATAGCCAAACTGTTATATTCAGGTAGACGAGAACTAAAGGATAAATGTTAACTAAAATTAAACACAAAGTTCAAGAATTGATCTCTGTGGAGGCTAGATTAATCTATAGTGCTGGCCTAAAACCGAACATGGTGAGCATTCTAGGCGCGGCCTTAGGGCTGCTTTCAGGAGTAGCCTACTGGGCGGCTGGCAGCCTCTCAAATAGCTTGGAAGCCTATAGAATTTATGTGGTTCTCGCAGCTCTCTTACTGTCATTATCGGGGTTCTGCGATGCCTTAGACGGTGCATTAGCAAGGCTTTACGGTGAGACAACTATTCTTGGAGGTTTTCTAGATTCTCTGCTTGATAGATATGTTGATGCAGCAGTTTTATGCGGGCTTACTATTGGAGGGATCTGCGACACGATTTGGGGCTTATTAGCCCTGCTAGGCTCACTGTTAACAAGCTATGTTAGAGCTAGATCCGAGGCGGCTGGCATACCAATGGAGTCAATAGGTGTAATGGAGAGAGCTGAGAGAATTTTAGTGATAATTGTCGCAAGCATAGTAAACATTATTTGGGTTGAGACTTCCGCGCTGAAAATCAGCGTAATATTTTTGGCAGCAGCATCAAATTTCACGGTTATTCAGAGAACTTTCTACTTCCGTAAAAAGATCAGTCGAAGAGTGGAAAAGACTGAATGAGAAGGTTTATTGCGCTTTCAGCTTCCTTTCCTCTCTCGCCCTAACCTTGACTAAGCCTCTATAAACGGCACATGAGATGCAATAGTATAATGTTTCAGTACGGCTTGATATATACGCACCTTTCTGTCTAAGTTCCTTAGCCAAAACTGGATCAACCAGCGAAACCCGGCGCGTAACTTTCTTCGCTTTATCCCTTGGAACAAGTTCACCACATCCGCTACATTGAACAACATCGCCTCTACCCTTCTGCCCTTTCGAACGCCCCCTATTCTTACGCTTATACGGCATACGCCATCATCACTACGCTTTTCTATGAGGATAAAAGCAGAATACCCTTATTATACCTTACGCTTTTATAATCATCGTTGACAAAACTCTAAACTCAAATTCGAAAGTTTACGAAGAGTCATGTCCAACTGTTATTTTAGTTTTTGTTTATTTCCTTTTTTATGCTTCATAGGCGGGAATGTCAGGTTTTTGAGAGCTGCTTTAGACCGCGCTTTTGATCTCATGGATTTTGGCTTAAAGTTTTGTGATGGAAGATCTCTGAGACTATATGTGGAGGCTTTAATTTTGAGGGAGATTTCTGCCCCCATGCCGTTCATTGCCCTTTTAGGCTCCCACCTTAAAAGTAGGGGGCGCATCATCACCCCGTTATCCTCACCACAAGTGGGGCTTAGGATTATGGTTCCATCTCGCCATGCTCAGCGCCCCAACAGCATCCACATTCATTACCACACAAAATTTTCCACAGTAGAATAAACCTCTATGCCTCCTCACTTTGAACGCGTTCGCTCTCTCCACGCTTCAATCAACCTCTTAATCACATCATCATAGGTTTCCCTAGGATGAAACTTCAACCGCTTAAGCTTCCCAACAATACTCTTACCTTATTCCAGTAGGGATTGATATACAAAGTCAAATTTATAATAGTAGTAGCGAACACTTAAGCTCATCAACAATTTATCCCAAACTAAAGTTTTTGGATTTTTTCTGGAGTCTTCATGTAAGCTTCTTGATTATCTTGGCTTACTCTCTTTGGAACCTATGCTATTTCGGCGCTTTTGCTTAAACGTGAAAAATCAGCTATACCAGCATAGCTAACTTTGGGCTTATATCTTCTTTCGGAATTAGGCGCATTTATTCAGCTTATACACTCTAGTCGCTATTGGTAAAGTTGCTGGAAAAATCCATAGCTAAATATAGCTTTTTTCCCTTCACTATTTCTCGCTTTCCTTGTTGCGGGAATAGCTGGCTACCTCATTTCATACTCTACATTAAGGGGTGACCATGTTTTTCTAGGCATAATGGTACTCAACTTTGGGGAAAATGTTGGATTTTCATGAAGCATTTTGAACCAACAGGCAGCGCATACAGCATAGTCGGAATACCTCGTCTATTCTTGGCTAAAACCCTAAGCGGTGGAGAAAAACAGATTCTCGCTGTGGCCAGGCGTTGACGCTAAACCTAAACTTCTTTTATGTGATGAGTTAACAGCGGGTTTTAGCTCCTAAAACCGCAAGCTTACTAGCCAAAAAGATTAGTGAACGGGGAGACAACAATTATCATAGTTGAACAGAACCCGAAAATAGCACTAACCATATCTGACAGAACCTATGTGCCTAGCGGGAGAAAAAATTTAGCTCACAACTCGTCGGCTAACTTACTCATGAAGGGAGACTTCAAGCAATTCTATTTCAAATAATTTCAGTTTCCCTCAAAATCTTTTTCAATACCTCCTTACTATCTTTGTTTTATGCAGGGAACAATCGTAAACGCTATTGCTGTCGTAGTTGGCAGTTTAATGGGGGTTCTTTTGCGGGGCAGATTTTCGGAAAGGGTTAAGAGTATTGTTTTTCAAGGTATAGGTCTCGTAACCCTTTTTATTGGCTTTCAAACGTCACTAAAAACTAGCAATTTAGTTGTATTGTTTTTTAGCATGCTTATCGGCGCCATTATAGGCGAAATTCTTGACGTCGAGAAGCATATTGAGGATTTTGGAAATCTCATGAAATCTAAGCTCAGTAGTGGGGAGGATAAGTTTGTTGAGGGCTTCATAACAGCATTTCTAATCTTCTGCATGGGTTCAATGACAATAATCGGTTCAATAGAGGATGGCTTAAATGGGAACCCAAGCATTCTTTATGCCAAATCGATGCTTGATGGTTTCGCATCAATATCGCTCGCATCAGTTTTAGGCGTAGGCGTTCTCTTCTCAGCAATACCATTAATGCTGTATCAGGGGGGAATAACCTTACTCGCATCCCTTTCGAGAGCATTCTTCACAGAGGCAGTTATAAATGAGTTGAGTGCGACAGGAGGCATAATATTGATAGGATTAGGAATCAACCTACTTGAGATAAGGAAGATAAAAGTTGCGAATCTCCTTCCATCCCTAATAGTCTCAGCAATCATAACATATTTGCTGCCATACTTATAGTTCTTTTAGAGGGGGACTTGTAATGTTTGACATAGTGGTTGTAGGACACTTTGCAATAGACCTAATAATTCCGTTAGGTGAGACGAAGCCTAGGAGGAGACTTGGTGGACCACCAACATACACGTCGCTTTCCGCCATAAAATTGGGCTCATCAGTTTCAGTTATATCGAAGGTTGGAGGAGACTTCCCGGAGAAATATATTTTGTGGCTTAGAAGGAAAGGTGTAGATTTATCCGGCCTAAAGGTAAATAAAACTTCTAAAACGACAAGCTTCCTAATAAAATATTATCCCAGTGGCGGGAGAGAAATGATTCTGAGGGGCAAGGCTCCACCAATCTTCATCGAAGATTTACCTCCATCACTGGAGACTAAGGCAATCCATATATCGCCTATAGCCAATGAAGTTTCAATAGACCTAATTAGGGAAGTAGGCAGCATCACGCCAATTGTTGCGCTTGATCCACAGGGTTTGCTCAGATGTTTTGACAGCTATGGGAAAATGAGAATGCATAAAATGGACAACCTAGATTTCCTCAAAAATGTTGAAATCTTTAAGTCCTCTGAGAGGGAGATAAAGGTTTTAACTGGAAAGGATAATGTTCTGGAAGCTCTAGGAAAAGTTAGAGATTACGGTGTTAACGTAGCGATAGCTACAATGGGTGAAAGAGGCGCCATCATATCCTACAACAACAAGATTTTTAGCGTACCAGCAGCTAAACCTAAAGCCGTTTTAGACCCAACTGGTGCCGGAGATGCCTTCATAGGAGCCTTTCTAGCCGAGTATGTTAGGGGAGAAAGCCCATTATGGTGCGCATGTATTGGGGCGGCTGCATCATCATTTCTAATCGAGAAAATCGGCCCCAAGGGATTTAGGGGCAGGAAGGAGATTTATGGAAGAGCTATTAAGGTGTATGAGAAAGCTTTAACCATTGGTTGACATATGATGAGATATTTGAGTTGGCTTAAGGAGGGCAAAGGTATGGGAAGGATCTCTAAAGGCGCAAAATGCAGCGTTGAGGGATGCGATAGGGAGGCTGTTCGCTCCCTAGATTTCGGGAAAGTCTACGCTGCTGGCTTAAAAGTTAAAAGCGGGCGTAGAGCATTCTTGTGTAAAGAGCACTATAAGGAATATAAAAAGGCAACAAAGAGGGATAAGATAGTTGACAAATGGAGAAGAATAATACCGTAAATTTCACATTTCTGGAAAAATTTATTTTAGAGCAGTATCAGTGTATAATTGTTATCCACTTATATATGGGGCATAACCCTTGAAGATACTGCAACTTCACTCAAACTTTATTGAGTACCGCCCAGTCGAAAAGGAAATCCCCTTAGCTGAGGATGTTGAAGAGAAAGCATATCGTTTGGAAGACTTAGTCGTATTATTCACCTGCGTTGAGAGGGATGATACAATTGAAACAGCCCATAAAGCCATAGATGAAGTTAAGGAGTTTCTTGACAGAGTTAAAGCTAACCGGATATTAATTTATCCATATGCTCACTTAAGCTCTGAACTAGCGGCTCCCTCGGAGGCTCTGAAAATCCTAGAGGAGATGAAAGCTTACGCCAGTAAACTCGGTATAGAAGTTTATCGAGCCCCATTTGGATGGTGTAAGGAGTTCTCAATATCGGTTAAGGGTTATCCGTTAGCGGAGCAATTTAAATCTATAGTTTTAGGTGGGGGGGAAGAAGCAAAGAGGGGCGAGGTTGTATCTAAAGCTTTAGAGGCTGAAGAAAAGATAGTTTCCCACTGGTTTATTCTCAAGCCTGGTGGAGACATGATCCCTGTTGAAGAGTTCGACTTCACTGGATATGAGAATCTTAAGAAATTTGCCGCCTATGAAATATCAAAATCCAGGGCTGTTCAGCAGACGCCGCCACATGTAACCTTAATGAGAAGGCTTGAGCTGGCTGACTATGAAAATGCAAGCGACCCTGGAAACTTCAGATGGTATCCTAAGGGTAACCTAATAAAGTCTCTTATAGAGGAATTTGTGACGGAGAAAGTTATTGCATACGGTGCTTTAAAAGTTGAGACTCCAATAATGTATGATCTTGAACATCCCGCATTAGCAAATTATCTACATAGATTCCCAGCCCGCCAATATATCGTTAAATCTGAAGACAAGGAACTGTTCCTGCGATTTAGCGCGTGTTTCGGTCAGTTCCTAATGCTTCATGATGCGCAAATATCTTATCGGCATCTACCGCTCAAAATCTATGAGCTAACACACTACAGTTTCAGAAGGGAGAAGAGCGGTGAACTCGCAGGGTTAAGGAGACTTAGAGCCTTCACGATGCCGGACTGCCACGCTTTATGCGCCAACCTTGAGCAGGCGAAGGAAGAAGCTGTCAAAAGATTTAAGTTAAGTATGGAGACCCTTGAGGGTATAGGGCTAACTAAAGAAGACTATGAACTGGCGATAAGATTTACAAGGGACTTTTACGCAGAAAACAGAGACTTTATAGTTTCACTTGTCAACCTTTTTGGTAAACCAGCACTTGTCGAAATGTGGGATGAACGCTTCTTCTACTTTGTTCTCAAGTGGGAGTTCAACTTCATTGATAATTTAGATAAGGCTTCAGCTTTATCAACAGACCAAATAGACATAGAGAACGCTGAAAGATACGGAATAACTTACGTTGATGAGAGAGGTGAGAAAAAGAATCCGCTGATACTGCACTGTTCACCGAGCGGCGCGATTGAAAGAGATATATACGCTCTCTTGGAGAAAGCCTATAAAACACAGAAGATGGGTGGGACACCGATGCTACCTCTTTGGCTTTCGCCAACACAAGTCAGGGTTATACCAGTCAGCGAGAACTTCTATAGCGAAGCTGAGAAAATAGCTAAGGAAATAGCTGGACATAATATTCGCGCTGACTGGGATGATAGGACATTAACAATGCAGAGAAAGATTAGAGAGGCTGAAATGGAGTGGATCCCCTACATAATTGTTGTTGGGCAGGAGGAGGTTTCAACAGGGGTTTTAGCGGTTAGAGATAGGCGCTTGATTGGTGAGCGAAAAATTAGAAGGATGCGCCTAGAGGATCTTATAAGCGAGATAAAGGAGGAGACAAAGGATAAACCATTTAAGCCCCTAACGCTGCCGATGGCTCTCTCTAAGAGACCAAGGTTTTATGGTTAATGGTTGAGTAAAGCATTATAGAAAAACAGATATATTTGCTTAAATTTAACAAAATTATTTTTGTGTTGCCCTAAAAAGGCTTTAGGAGGCACGTCAAATTGTCTACTTCAGATCTCCTAGTATATGTTGATGGGAAATATTATCCCAGTAGCGAAGCAAAAATATCAGTCTTCGATCATGGCTTCCTTTATGGGGATGGAGTTTTCGAGGGTATACGCGCCTACAACGGCATAGTTTTCAAGCTTAAGGAGCACATAGACCGCTTATACTATTCAGCCCACGCAATAATGCTAGACATACCGCTGACTAAAGATGAGATGATTAAAGCAGTCCTTGAAACCTTGAGAGTTAATAATCTCCGCGACGCTTATATAAGGCTCGTGGTGACTAGAGGCGTTGGGGATTTAGGTTTAGACCCTAGGAAATGCTCTAAACCATCAATTATAATCATAGCTACGCCGATGCTTAAACTCTACGATGAAGAGAAGCGTAGAAAAGGCATAAGTATGATAGTCTCATGGGTTAGAAGAGACCCTGTTGATGCAACATCCCATGAAATAAAATCTCTAAACTACTTGAATAGCATATTAGCCAAGATTGAAGCTAATAATGTTGGGGCTGATGAAGCATTAATCCTAGATGTTAACGGATACATTTGTGAGGCAACTGGTGAAAACATATTCATAGTGAAGGATGGGAAACTTTATACTCCCCCTAGATCCAGCGGAGCACTACCAGGCATAACTGCGGACGTAATCAAGAGAATAGCTGTAAAATTGGGGTATGAGGTTGTTGAGCGTAACTTAACCGTCACTGAATTATATAGTGCTGATGAAGCCTTCCTTACGGGGACGGGTGCAGAAATAATGCCCATAAGAGAGGTTAATAAAAGGAGGATAGGTGAGGGGAGAATGGGCCCAATAACTGAGAGAATCTTGGAGGAATTCATGAGAATAGCCCGCGACCCAAGTGAGGGAATACCAATATATCAGTAGTCTCTTACCGCTTAACCTATACAACCACAACCTTTTTCACTTGCGGAACCCTTGCCTTTAGATATCTTTCTACGCCAAATTGAAGCGTCATCATTGAGAATGGGCATCCGGCGCATGCTCCCTTAAGCCTAACCTTAACGGTTCCATCCTCAGTCACGTCTACTAGTTCTATGTCTCCTCCATCAGCCCTTAGACTTGGCTGAATTTCCTTTATCACTTTTTCAACTTCAGCCTTCAATCTTTAACCGCTCCTATAACCATGTTATATACTCTCGATACATATAAACTTTCCTTCAGTAAGAAACTGGCAACATATAAAGGCTGCTTTATATGTTGCCAGGACGTGGCAACCTAAAATATAAAGCCCTTATATTGTTAAGTTGCCAGGTCTTGTTGCCATACCATAACACTAATATGTTTATAAGTTTCTTTATGGGAGATTGGCTATTTATATTGGAGGTCAATTGATGATGGTTAAACTAGCCTTTTGGAAGATGCATGGCTTAGGAAACGATTATATTCTGATCGATAATAGGGATGGGAAGCTGCGTGATGAAACTCTAGGTCCGCTTTCTAAAAGGCTTTGTAGAAGAAGATTTTCTATTGGAGCTGATGGACTGCTTCTCATATATAGTTCTGCTATAGCCGATGTTAAAATGAGGATATTTAATGCTGATGGAAGCGAGGCTGAAATGTGTGGAAATGGCATAAGGTGCCTAGCAAAATACTGCTATGAGAATAATATAGTTAAGAAGAATAAAATGATGATTGAAACCCTAGCTGGAGTAAAGACGGTCTGGCTTAATATTGAGGATGATGAAATTAAGGCTGTAACTGTGGATATGGGAAGCCCAATATTTGAGAGGAAGCATATACCTGCCCTCGGCGAAGGAAACTTCATAGATGAGAACTTGAAGGTTAATAGTGAGGTTTTTAGGGCAACATGTCTATCGGTCGGCAACCCTCACTGCGTGATCTTCGTCGAGAACGTAGAAAATTTTCCAGTCGAATATTACGGTCCTAAAATCGAAAATCATCCACTTTTTCCAAAAAGAATAAATGTTGAGTTTGTTCAGGTGGTTAAGCGAAATCTATTAAGGGTTAGGGTTTGGGAAAGGGGGGTTGGTGAAACACTTGCATGCGGTACTGGCGCATGTGCAAGCGTTGTTGCAGGGAGCATTCTTAATAGGGCGGAGAGAGAATGCACTGTCGAACTTCTGGGCGGAGAGCTTAAAATAAAATATAGTGAAGATAATAGGATATTTATGTCCGGTCCAGCCGAAAAAGTTTATGAGGGCATAATTGATTTGGAGGGATTAATTTGAGGTTTCAACTATCTGATAGGGTTAAAAGGCTTCCGCCCTATCTTTTCGCTGAGCTAGAAAAAATAATAAATGAGAAAAGACGGCAGGGCGTCGACCTAATATCGCTAAGCATCGGCGACCCAGATTTGCCGCCGCCACCATTCGTCTTAGAGGCCCTTAGAGAGGAGAGCTCAAACCCAAAGAACCATAATTACTCTTTCAGTCAAGGTGAACCCTACTTTAGAGAGAAAGTTGCAGAATGGTACAAGAAGCGCTTCGGCGTTGATCTAGACCCTAAGCGGGAGGTTATAGCGTTAATAGGCTCTAAGGAGGGAATAGCAAACTTTTCCAGAGCCTTTGTTAATCCAGGCGATAGGGTTCTTGTTCCAGATCCAGCTTACCCAGTTTACGCTAATGGCAGCACATTACTGAGCGATGGGATACCTGTTACAATGCCCCTATTAGAGGAGAACGATTTTAAGCCGAATATAGGATCCCTAGATTTTAGTGGTGTTAAAATGATTTTCCTTAACTACCCTAATAATCCAACGGGCAGCGTCATATCTAAGGATGAGCTTAAGGCTATAGTTGACTTGGCTAAAGAGAAAAACGTGATAATATGTTATGATAACGCGTACTCTGAAATAACTTTTGACGGTTATAGGGCGCCGAGCATACTTGAGGTTGATGGGGCAATGGATGTTGCAATAGAGTTTCATTCATGTTCAAAAACATTTAATATGACTGGTGACAGGATAGGTTTCGCCGTAGGAAACAGCGAGCTAATAGATGGACTCGTGAAAGTTAAGTCTCAAATAGATTCAGGTCCACCAGTTTATATACAGAAGGTTGCAGCGAGGGCGCTTCAGAGCTATTCTAATGGTGGTGAGCCACCAGAATACATAAAGTGGATGAATAAAGTATACGCTGAGAGGAGAGACGTATTGCTTAAGGGATTAAAAGCTGTTGGGCTTGAAGTCAAAAAGCCCCTAGCAACATTCTATGTTTGGGCAAAATGTGGCGGAAGCTCCATGAAGTTTGCATCGAGGCTTCTAGAAGCTGGTGTAATAGTTGCTCCCGGAATAGGCTTCGGGAAATATGGTGAGGGATACTTGAGGTTCTCAATAACTCAACCTAAAGAGCGCATAGAGGAGGCATGCGAGAGAATTAAGAAAATATTAATGTAACCTTTTTAGCGTAAAAGATGCGCCCATATTACAGCGGCGGTATTACAGAAGTTAATGCATAGTTGATATTGAGAAAGCATATATTTCAGTTTCCAATTGTAGTCTACTTTTGGAAGGATAGGCCTTGCAGCAGTATGATGTGATAATTGTTGGGGCCGGTCCAGCTGGAATATTCTCCGCTTTAGAACTTGCAAATAACACTAATCTAAAAATTATCATGCTTGAGAAGGGCCCTGACATTGATAAGCGCAGATGCCCAGCAGCTAGGGGTTTAGGGTGCGTAAATTGTGAGCCATGCTCACTACTCTCCGGTTGGGGTGGAGCCGGAGCGTTCAGTGATGGAAAACTAACGATATCAACCTCAGTTGGAGGCTGGCTTAGTGAATATGTTGGTGAAGAGAATCTTTCGAAGCTGATAAACTATGTCGATAGCGTTTACGTGAAGTATGGTGGAAACCAAAAGGTTTACGGAGAGGATATCGATAGCGTTGAAAAAATAGAGAGGAAAGCTGCTCTCGCAGGCTTAACTCTCGTTAAGCAGAAAATACGCCACTTAGGAACAGAAAACTGCGCTGAAGTCCTCCAGAAAATGCGCCGCGACTTAAATGGTAAAGTTGAGATTAGAACTAGAACTGAGGTTAAAAGCTTACTAGTAAAGGATGATGCTGCTAGGGGCGTTGAAACTGTTGATGGCGAAAAAATCTATGGGAAATACGTTATTGTTGCGCCTGGAAGAAGTGGTGCTGAGTGGCTGAAGAGTGAAGCCCAATCCCTCGGCCTGAAAACTCTTAACAATCCGGTTGATGTTGGAGTTAGAGTTGAAGTTTTAGCAGTAACTATGGAGGAACTCACTAATACACTGTATGAGCCGAAATTTATATATTATTCGAAAGCTTTCGACGATCAGGTTAGAACATTCTGCGTTAATCCATATGGTGAAGTTATAACTGAATCATATGGCGGTGTCATAAGCGTTAATGGGCAGAGTTATGCTGAGAGGAAAACGGAGAACACAAATTTTGCTATACTCGTTAGTACTTCATTCACTTACCCATTTAGGGAACCAATAGCTTATGGCGAATACATCGCTAGATTAGCGAATTTGCTGAGCGGTGGCGTAATTATACAGCGCTTAGGCGACCTAGAGTTAGGTAGAAGATCAACAGAAGAGCGCATAAGCAGGAGTATTATTAAACCAACATTAAAGGTGGCAACGCCGGGTGATTTAAGCTTCGTCTTACCCTACAGGTATCTTACAGATATAAAAGAGATGCTGATGGCTCTCGATAAGGTTGCTCCCGGAATATATTCAAAAGACACGTTGCTTTACGGCGTTGAAGTGAAATTCTATTCCTCAAGGCTTGAGTTAAACAGTAATTTAGAGACGAAAATTAAAAACCTATTCACGATAGGTGATGGTGCTGGGGTAACACGTGGATTAATACAGGCGAGTGCAAGCGGTGTTATAGTTGCCAATGAAATAATGCGGAGAGAAAATATACGCGTTAAGAGGAGTTAATTGACTGTTTCTAGGGGGTTACGCCGTTGGCTCCGATACTCCATAATCTCACTCTTAAGGTAGCAGCGCTATCAATAAAGAAGCGAATGGGGAGAAAATCCTAAATATAACAAATAAAATGGAGGCAAAGTAATTAGAGGAGGAATGGTAAGATAGCGTAAACTTTAGCTGCTGCCATTAACCCGTCTACAGTGACATATTCGTTTGGGGCGTGCGCCAGCTCCTCTATGCCAGCTCCAAAGCCTAAGCATGGTATTCCTAAAAACCTCTTTACTGATATGGCATCTGTGGCACCTAATAGTATTTTCGGCTTTGGCAGGAAACCTGTTGACACTTCAACCGCTTTTCTTAGGCTTAAGGCGAAGTCTGAATCCCACTTCTCATAATATCCATTTTCTAAATCGATTATCTCAGCTTCAACACCCTTCGCCCTAAAATCATCAAGTAATTCGCGGATCCGCTTAATAATGCCTTCTAAGCTAACTCCGGGTGTTATTCTTATGTCAAAGGAGGATTCAGCGTAATCCGGGATAACATTAATTTTTATTCCTCCACTTATCATAGTTAAGCTGACTGTTGGATAATGGAAAGCTCTCTTTATAGAATCTTTTTGCTCTTCTGTCAAAGATTCACTTGCCAGAAGATATTCTATGGTGGATCCAATTATATCTTCAAGATCTGATGGAACATTAAGTCTCTCATCGCCAATTTTTCTTATTCTCTCAATGGCTGAAAGAAGCTTATCTATTGAGTTATCGCCGTAGAATGGCATACTTGCATGTGCCGATCTTCCGGAAGCCTTTAAGCGTAAACGTAAATAACCTTTGCAGCCAACATCTATATATGGTTTTAAGGATGGGGCTCTACTGAGGGAGTCACCTATTATGCAGACATCCCC
>Ga0272445_1001672_pt1 | contig 16734 bp, 23 predicted proteins | sample YNPCB0031_FD_194404 | JGI IMG/M metagenome (GOLD analysis project Ga0272445, IMG submission 194404) | Hot spring sediment microbial communities from Yellowstone National Park, WY, United States - YNP-CB-003-1 | ecosystem: Environmental > Aquatic > Thermal springs > Hot (42-90C) > Sediment... | reverse complement strand
CAGATTGCAATAAGATACTTAAATTTGATTGGAAAAAAATTCGATGTTGATAGAAACGTTGCCTATACTTTTGACCAAATTGTTCAAGCAATAGAAAATTTAGAGCAAGGAGATGTTTTGATAATAGATGAGGCAGTAAATGTAATGATGGCAGAAGACTGGGCAAAGTTTGAATCAAAATATCTTAAAAAAGTTTTTGCTAAGCTAAGAGTTAAGCATTTAGTTGTTTTTCTCTGTATTCCAAACTTTTTCTGGCTTGATAGGAAATATCGAGATGACATGGTAAATTTGTGGATTCATGTTTTTCAAAGAGGAAAAGCATTTATTGCTACTCCAAGCAGAAATCCAGGCATTGATGATGCTTGGTTCAGAAAATGGCTCGTTAAGAATTTAAACTTTCATTTCAGCGATTTTTCCCCTGTTGATGGATTTGAAACAAAAGTTATGAAATATCCATGCTTTTTAGATTTCATTACTTTCAACAAGCTTCCTGATGAAATTTATGCTCCTTACTTGGAAAAAAGAAGGCAGGCAATAATTGAAATGGAACAGCTTAAAAAAGATATTTCGAGAAAAGTTAGCTTAGGGGAAATTGTAACTGCATGGAAACTTAAAGAAGAAAAAAATCTTTCTATGGAAAAAATAGCAACAATACTTGGCTATCATGAGAAAACAATTCAAAGATGGTTTGATGAAATAAAAGCAACTTTGCCCAAAGATTTGATTATAGAGGACAAATAAAATCTTAATAAAATAATTGCAATCAACAAAATTCTCAAAAATTTTCCTTTAAAATAATCAAAGTCCATATTTGATTATGAACAAAATTATTAAACTAAGGATTTAATAAATTTCTTGAATTCCTCTTCGCTGCTTTTCTGGCTTATATATCTCAAAGTAGTTTCTGCCCTTGCATGCCCTATTAGCGCTCTTGCTATTCTTATATCACTTGTTACATCTAATACTCTATCGATAAAGTTTCTCCTAAAGTCGTGAGTAGCAAAATTTTCATATCCTAAATCAGAAGCAGCTTTCTTTAGCGCCGTATAATAATAAATGTAATTGTTGTAAACAAGCTTTGCCAACGGCTTATTGAAGTCTCCTTTCAAGAAGGGATAATCAAATTTCGAATTTTTGACAAAGTTCATAATCAAATCTTTATACTCTTGAGGAACAAAAACAATTCTTTCATAATTTCCTTTCGTTACAAGCTTTATTTTTAGCATATCCTGTTGAGGGTCAAAATCTTCTTTTTTCAGCTTTAATATTTCAGCAACTCTTGCTCCTGTCAAATATTGTAATAAAGCGACCATCCTATATTTTTCATCTGGAATTGAGCTAATTATTTTCATCAAAATTTCTTTCTGCAAGTAAACTCCTTTTTTCTCTTTTGGTTTAGGCTTTGTTTTTATCAGCTTATTATAATCATTTTCCCTACCCAAAAAGCGCAAATAGTGATAAAAAGCAAACTTTGTTGCAGGATATTCTCTTATTCTTGCATTTATGTTTTCTATTGTCGGCTCTTTATATTTTGCAAGAAAATTCTTAATTACCCAGTAATAAAACTTAATGCTCCTCTCGTTCAGGCTTGTTTGTGTTCTTAGATAATTCAGAAACTCCTCCAAATATCCCACCTCCAGCTTCAATTACTGCTAAAGCTTCCTCTATGCGTTTCGGCTCTCTTGCATACTTAACAAAGAAATAGCCATATTTTTGCAATCCTGCCCTCAAACTTTGATTTATTTTATCGCAAATAAAAAGCAAAAAATAGAGAGTTTTTATATTCTGCTTTGTTCTATCAGTTTTAATTTGAGTATAAGTCTGCCAATAGCGTGAAAAATATGCTTTTAATTTTTCTATTTCTTTCTTGCTTAAAACTGAAAAAACTTCGTCGAAAAGGCAGTAAATTGCAGAAAAATATTCTTCCAAATTTGGTAGGCATGGATTGCGCCAAGAATTCAGCTTTGTTCTATCTATTTCTTTCAATATATCATCTATTCTCCTGTTTGTCAAAAAGCTTGAATGAGAGGCAATTGTTTCTCCTAAAGGAATTTTTTCTTTTTCTTCCCATTCAGGCATTATTTAACCACCACTCCAGTAACATTAGTTGGAATTGGGGAAATTACCCTTGCTGCTCCGCTTATTGCTTCCATTGGAGAAGGCAATCCTCCATGCCCAGTTATGCTCGTTAGCATGCCGTAAGCAATTACTAAGCCTATAACAACGATTATTCCTATCATCGCCCATTTGAACCAGTTTTCTGGAGTTCTCAATCTTTGAATTACTTGAGCAGCAGTTCTTCTTTGAATTTCAGCTTCAATCAAATCGCTTCTTTCTCCTGCTGAAAATAAGCTTATTGCTTGGCTCATATCAACGCTTTCGCCAAGAATGTTTATGAATAAAGTTTGCCCCTTTGCTTGCAATTCCTTAACAACTTTTTCAAGCTCATCATAAAATTTTATTCCTAAACTTTTTACTTTTTCAGCAATTTTTGCAGTTTTCGTGCTTAAGCTGATTGGATAATTTCCGTAAACTATAGCGCAAGGAATTTTTCCAGTTCCTTCAATATAAACATCTTTAGGGTCAATTAGAAAATAACCTCTTCCTTTAATATAAGCCAAGCTTGATTGTTGCTTTGCAGGAATGAAATCAACATAATGATTTTCCTTTGGGTGAATAAGAATTATTCTATGTCTTAATCCAGCAAGCATAAATTTCAAAGCAGGAGTTTTGAAAATTAAATAAAGAATAAAGATTGTTTCAAAACATGCTAAACTAAACAAAGATAAAAAGCTTGGGTCTAAAAAGTCAATCATCATTCTCGCCTGAATATTTTGCTAAATATTCCTCCTTGCTTTTGTTGCTGCCCGAATGGAACATTGAAATGCAATTGAGCAAGAATTGCCATTCTTTCATTTATCTTTCCTTCATAACTTCCAAAGCTTCTTCTTATTAATGCTTTGAACATTATTCTAAGCTGGTCTAATATCAAGTAAATTTCTGCAGTTTGATATCTTGGGGGTAATTTTCTGCAAAATTTGCAAATTAAAGCTTCAAACAAATTTTCAAGTTCGCTAACGTCGCGAGCATCAAAAAAAGTTGTTATTATATTGCGACAATTTTCAACCCAAAGCTTTTTCACTTCTTCAGGAAATTTTTCATAAGCTTTCTTGAATTCAGGGTCTTCTAATAGTTCACGAACAACCTTATAATATTCCTCTCGATAAAAAATTTCCTCAGTAGGAGTTTCTGGCAATTTTTCTGTTGTGAATTCTTCCTCTTCTTCAGGAGTGTAAACATCTTCGTCTGCCATAATTAAAGTATAATTAAATTCGCTATTTTAAATTCCAATCGTTTTATCTTTCCAAAGTTTTTCCAGTTACTGTTAATGAATTAATTATAGCAAAAATTAAAAGCAAGATTCCAAACATGTATGCGAGCCAACCTAAACCAGATTCTTGTTTAATATAATTATAGCAAGTCCACGAAGAGCTAAATTCACAAAAAGGAATTTCTATTGCATAGGAAGTAATTCCCAAGATGAAAAATAGGAAAGAAGCAATCCAAGGAATGAAAATATATTCCTTTTTCCTCTGATAAAAAGAAAGAAATGCTAAAGCAAAGCTTACAATCCAAAACATTATGTAAATCGAGATTATCATTTCTACCAAATTTTATTTGTATTACTGATTTTAAATTTCAAAGTAGCTTGCTTAAATCTATTGCAAACTTCTATTGCTTTTTCTTTACTTACATTTACATATATTGTTCCTATTTTTCATCTCCTTTTTCTTTTGAATATTCCGTAAGTTGTTGCTACAAGTCTTCCTCCCTTAGTGTAGAAAACATGGATGTAATGTCTTTTTGGTCTTCCTACATCAATTGTTCTTACTCGAACTTTCTTTGCATTTAATGCTCTCTTTAACTTTCTTAAGCCCCATCCTTTTCGCATATATACAACTTTCAATCTTTTCCAAGCCATATTAACCTTCCTAACAAGAAGGTGTCCTCTCAAAATTCATGGAGGACAAAAAATTCAGCGTGTTAATGCAATTACTATTCCTACTATGACTATTGCTATCAGAATAAATGGCAATAATGTTCCCAAGTTAAATCCTGATTGCGCACTTCTGTAAGTTTTTACATAGCTTGAATAACCTTCTTTTGCATAAGCTGTATAATCTGCATAAGCTTTTATATCGCTTCCAACTGTTGTTGAACTTATTGTTATTGAAGCAGGGTCTAATCCGCTTTTGTAATCAATGCTTACTAAGGAAGGAGTTATTATTACCCCTGAAGTAACGTTTTTTACAGTTACTGTCATTGAACCAACTTTTGCTGGATATGCTGAAACAAAAGTTTTGGGTGAAGCATCTAAAACTCCAAGTAATTCTCCACTAACTGCTTGCTCGAATGTACTTTGCGAACTACTGAAGAAATTCTGGAATACTGTTAATGAAATCAATAGAATTATTGGAACTGATAATACTGCGTAAATTAAATTGCTTGCTCCTTTCATCTGCTCGCCTCTGAAAAAAAGTATTAGGGCTTAAGCCCTAAGCGCTAACATTCCAAAAATTGCTCCAACTATGACTACTGCTATCAAAATAAATGGCAGCATTGAAGCTAAGCTGTAACCAGACCAAGCTCCACTCGTAATTTTGCTGAAAGTACTATTTGCTTCTGCAGTCCAACCGCTTCTATCAATATTTGTCTGGAAACTGCTGAAGATTGCAGTAGCGATTATCAGTATAATCGGAACTGTTAGCAACGCATAAGTTAAATTCGAAATTCCTTTCATTTTATTTCACTCTTTTTCTTTAGCTTCGGTATGCCATAAGGCATACTTGGGCTTCATCGCTTTAACTACTAAAAAGGAATTAGAAAAAATATTTTAAATTCCAAATTGCGTATAATCAAATTATTTCAAATTATTTAGAACTTGCTCCAAAGCATCTTCAATAATTTTGCTCAAAGACTTATTCTTCTTCTCAGCCAATTCTTTAGCTTTTTGCTTTATTCTCTTGTTTATGCTTATGTTTAGCCTTTCCTTCATTCTCCAAATCTCCTTTTCCAAATTACGTTGTAAATTCCTATTGTAGCGCCTAAAATTGCAATTACGAGAAAATAAACTCTTGATTGTGGACTAACAATTGGAATTAAAGCTGCTCCTGAAAGCATTATAATTACTGAGCAAAGCTCAATGCTTTTTGTTTTAATGTAAATCAAGGCAATTAAACTTCCAAGTATTATTGTGAAAAATAAAGGTTCGCCTACAGGATTTCCTCCTAACACGTTTATGTAATTGTAAAGTATTGCATCAAATATTTTTCCTTGCACTAATAAATCCCATGCGTCCATTAATATCCCTTCCCGCTCATCCACATTAGCAAAGCGAGCATTAACAATAAATTGTAAATTGTGATTATTGTAAAGGAGATTTCTGCAGGAATTCCTAATTGCGTCAATATTGTCGGCAAAGCTGTAACATAAACTTTCAATTGAGGAATAAAATTAATTACAATTCCTGCAACTGCAATCATTAAGCTTAGATAATATTGTCCGAAAACTGCGCTAAGCAAAGCTCCTCCTACTACTCCAAACATCAAGGCTGCAGTAGCTACACTCTGAACCTTATCCCATAGCGAAGCTTGCTGGCTTTGAATATCTGAACCAACATTTGTCGTAATTAAGGGAATTCCTCCGAATCCAAAGTATTTGCTATAGCTTGCAGCAATAAGATTTCCTACAACTTCAAAAATTAACATGAAAACTGCAATATCTATGAGCTTCATCTCATCTCCCTCCTCCTAATATGAATTTCTGCAAGAATTGCTATTAATAAACAAATTCCCATCACTACTGCAAATCCTGTAAAATTGATAACTTTCAAATACCATAGCAAAGCAAAAATTCCGATTAAAAAGAATATTCCTATTCCTGCGGTCCTTTCAGTAAACATCAGGCTTATAGGAGCAATAAAAATTAACAGGAACCAAGTAATTCCTGCCCCTCCCAATTCTTGAATTAAATTTATCAAAGGCATGTTTGGAGGATTTGAAATTATTGAAATCAATCCTCCCAAATATTGACTAAAGCCAAAAGTTCCATTAAAATACTTGTGATGAGTTAAGAATTTTGCCAGATAGGTTTGATTCTTTTCAGGAACAACATAATTGAAATTTACTTTGCTCGTGTTTGAGCTTGAAGCATAATATAATTGCTCCTCATTGCTTGCATTATAAACAAAAAATTCAACCTGCTCAGTTTCAGCAGTAGGGTCTTCATAGTAAAAGCTTATTACTCCGCTATCAGGATTATAATCAAAACCATAAGTTATATTGTATAAAGTTGAATTTGTGAACTTGAAATCTGCAACAACGATAGTTTTTTCCAAATTGCTTGGGTCTGGATAAATTTCCCCTATATTGCGCTCTTCATTTCCGTTGTTTAGATAAATTTGATACTTATAGCCATTCATTAAGAAAACTATTGTCTTGTATTCTGCATCAAGCTTAGTTTCGTCTATATTTTTCAGTTCCCCTCCCAAATATTTTTTAACTATGAACTTGCTTCCGATTGGAAAGTTTCTTGTCAAATCCTGAATCTTGAAAATCATTTGTAAAACTTGGTCTTGATTTGCATCTACCAAATAAGCATATTTATGCTCAATTGGGCTTGTTAAGAAATAATCTCGATAATAAATTTCTGTTGCTGAATAGGCAACTATAATTCTTATCGAATCCAATTGCTGGAAAGTGGCGACAAGCATTTTTGGCTGGCTAATATTTAAAGCTGTTACTCCATTTGCGCAGAAAATTTGCAAGGTATTGTTTGCTGAGGGAGGAATCAAGCTTTGGCCTGTTTTTTCATTCAGGAAATAAAAGATATAATAAGGAGCATGCTCGGTATAATTTTCAACATTTATTGTTGTTGTTGCCAAATTTGCATTTGAATAAGAATTGCTGACATAATAGTTTCCAAACTTGACTTCAAAGCTACTTATTGGTGTAGTATTAGTTACAATTAAATAATAACCTTTTGTTGTATTCTTGTTTGCTGTTAATAAGGAAGAATTAACCCAAACATCGCTCAAATCGGCTTTTACTAAACTTTGATTTACCAAATTTGTGAAATTAAGGTTTATTGGAAAAGTTGTTGTTTGAATCGTTAAGGAAAAGGCGAAGGTTGAATTGTCAGTGCAACCAAATCCTTTTGTTATCACATTCAAATAATTGCTTATAGAAACTGGAGTATAGTTTTGCTGGTCGCTAATTTCACAATAGAATTTATACAAGCCAAAAGGAAGCTTGACAACATAAGGATTTGAAACAACAACATTATCTTTTGTCAATTTTACAGTTAAAGGCGAAACTGCAGAACAAGAAATATTTACTTCAGTTCCCTCATTAACTTCCCAAGCTGGAGAAGCAATTAAGCTTAATTGCGAATTTGCTTTATTTATTGTTAAAATTCTTGTTACTGGCGAAGCGGTATAGTTTTGATGTTCAAAAATTAAAGTGTAATTGTAAACTCCAGCAGCAAGTTGAATTATCTCGCTTACAATTCCATTTGTGGATTGAGCAACTTGAGTTCCATTTCTTAAAATTGTTAAAGTTCCTTCTGTATATAATGTAGAATCTTTCCAGCCTGTAATATTTGTTACTGCTGGATAAGTATAAGCTACATCAGCTTGAGTTCCGTTTATTGCTTCGTAAATCGTTATCTGTTTTTTGTTTATGATATAAGTGAAAGTTTGGGTTCGATTTGTCGCTCCCAAAGTATCGTTTGCATAGAAAGTATAAGAATAAGTTCCTGCTGCTGGTTGGAAAGTCAAGTGATAATAAAAGTGAGTTGCTGAATCATTTTGCATTAAATAATCTTGCGAAATTCCAGTAAAGTTGTGATTTATCCATACTTTGTCCAAACCATTATCATCAGTCCAAGTTATGTTGAACCAAATATCGCTTATTTCATAATTTTGTGGGCTTGATGGAGAAACTAAAACATTTGAGTATTGTGGTGGTTGGTTTTCTTCTGCTCCTATTGAATAGGTTGGTTCTGGAGAAGTGTATTTTCTTATTCTTACCCAATCTAATACTACGCTACCAGCCGAAGGTGATGCGGCGGCAATACCAAAAAAAGCATAGTAATTTGCTATAGAGTTTGTTGTATGTGAGCCAGTTAGTGTATTTACACTGTCGCTTCCTATTTGATTACCAGTCGATACCCAAGAAAATCTCCATATTCCTGTGTTAAACACACTCCCTACTTGAGTCACAGTAAAACCAGTTGAAGAATTATCTCCTACTATTCTAAAGATTGACCCAAACCAGTCAATGGAATAGCTGGGATAGTAGTTTCCACCACTTTTTATGCTCGTTGACGTTGATAAACCTTGCCTGTATGTTGGATTTCCAGATGGCATAGCTACAACTCTTGCCTCTTGCCAAACAGGATATTGGAAATTATTTAGTGAATATATCCATACATAATCGCTCGTACTTGAAACTGTGAAAGTTATATTTCCATTTGAAACGCTTACGCTTCCACCAGTTGATTTCGCTACTCCCCATTTTGTTGTATTTAAGCTCGTTCCCAAAAAGTCGTCGAATAAAAGAAATGTTACATCTCCATTACTTGCTGAACTCACTACGCTTGTGTTTCCATAATAGACATAAATTGTTGTTGTTGAACTTGCTGGAATTTTATCAACTTTAACCCAAACATAAGCCCAACTTGAATTTACTTTGCTCTCAATCCAATAACTCAATAAGCCATCAGTTGAATTTGTAAACCTTATATCGCTGAAATCTGGTTGCATATTACTTGAGTAAGTTAAATTTATCGCGACTTGATAATCTGTTAAAGTGTTTGGATTTTGAGTGTTGTTTATTGTTATGTTTCTTCTTTGATTAAAGCCAGAAAGCCAAGCGTAAGATGGATTTAAAAGGAAGATAAAACTAAATAAAAACATTCCTAACAAAATTGCTGAATTTCTGAATTTCATTTTCTCACAGATAATCTGCAAATCTAATTTGTTTTACTTTTTTTCCTTTTTTACTCGAAATTCCAAAAACTTCTTTTGGTATTTGAGGAACTCTTATTTCTGGTAATGGTGAATATTTTTGCCTTCTTGAGGGAATTTCTATTCCCAAAGGATTTTGAACTATTGGCATTTTTCTTGCATATTTCTGCATTGTTTTAAAGCCAGAAACTAAGCTTGGAGGAATTTTATATCTGCGAGGAGCAAACTTTCTTTCAATTTCCCTTTTTGCTTCCTCTTTTGCATGCTCCTCTGCAAGTTTATGAACTGCTTCTCTCCTTGCTTTAATTTTTGCTGCTTTTTTCCTCGTTTCATAAATCTTTTTCAATAGCTTTTGCTCTTCTCTTTCTTCCTTCCATCTTTGCATTTTTTCTTTCAAACTTTCTTTCAATTTTTCAAACATATTCTTACCTCCTTTGAGCCTGAACTACAATCCAAATTAATCCTCCAATGATAAAAATCAACAAAAAATATTGCCAAGTCGAGCTTAAAATATCAGTAACATACAAAGCATTTGAAGCGAAGTTTGAATTTGTTTGATTATAAGTTTCGTTAAGCATGTTTTTCAATTCAGGATTTGCAACGCTTAACGCCTTATTGAAAAAAGTATAAACTAAGCTAATCATGAGTAAGCAAATCAAAAATGCCCCCCATACCCATGCTAATCCTTTACTCTTCATAACCATACTCAACAGGCTCCTTTTTCCCTAATAAGTAAAAGGCATAAATTGCTATGCCAAGAATTAAAAGTATTGGAGCATATTTCCACATTGTTGCTGTTTGGCTTAAAATTCCTGTTGCTTCAGAATTTGAAACTTCTTGAATTTGTCTAAAGTTATAATCAAGATTTGCTAAGATATTCGAAACTATAGGATAAAAGAAAAGCATTGCAAACAAAAACACGAGCAAGATAAAAAAAACATATATTTCCCTCATTTTTTCTTCCCCTTTCCAGTAAATAATTTGGCAAACTCATGCATGCCCAAAATTCCCCATTGTCTTTCGAAATACTCCCAAACATTTTTCCTAACCATTTTTCCTCCTTGCCTTTGCTGTCCTCTTATAACTTTGAAAGGTAAATAGGGAGGATAAACTCTAAAGCCATAAGTTTGTGTTGTTGGAACTACTCTTGGTCTTGTTGCTTGAGCCTGTTTTATTTGCATTTGTGCTAATTTTTCCATTGTTTTTTCAAATTGCATTTGCTTCTCAATAGGAGTAATTTGTTCAACTCTTACTGGTTTTATTATTTGCTCTTGTAATTGTTTTTCCATTTGCATTTGCTTAATCATTAAAGCTTCAACTTGCTGCTGGCTCAATTCAGGTTTAACTGTAACTACTCTTTGCTCAACCTCCTCCTTCATGTAAGGAGTTCCTACTTTTGAAAAGTAAGCTTCTTCTGGCTTAACTATTGACATTTCTTTAGTTTCAGTTTTTGTAGGAGTTAAAGTTGGCTCTAATTTTACAAAGCCAGTTGGCTTAGTTTCTGGCAATACTGAAGTTGCCCCAACAGTAAAAGCTGCAGTTGGAGTAACTTCTGGTTTGACTGCTGTTTTTGCCACTTCTTCAGCTATTGTTTGAGTAGGAGTTGGAATTTTAGTTTGCTCAACCAATTGTTGAGTTTTATAATATTCAGCCAAATCTTTCAAAACTGATGAAGTTGGCATTTCCTTTCCTTTAATTGTTAAAAATGGGAATTTCTCTTTTGGAACAATTTCATAACTTTTATATTCTCCTAATGCTTTTTCTCCTACAAAAATTCCGCTTACTGCTCTTTTTACTTCTATTCCTCCTAATTCAACAGGAGTAGTTTTTGTAACTTCTACTTGTCTATAAAGGCTTGGTTTAATTTCACTTTTATAATAAGATAATCCAAGCTTAGCTTTCAATGCTTCGCTAAAACTTGGTTGGTAAGTTTGCTCTTTCAAATAAGAAATTAATTCTTGCTTAGTGATTTTTTCAATCGGAACTTTTTTCGTGAAATATTTTACTTCAGTTATTATTCCTCCTTTTCTTACAATTACTTCTTGTTCTGGAGATTTAATCATTCCTTCAACTATATTCCAAGTTTCTCCAGAAGGGGCTACTCCTCTTATCACAAAAGGTTTTCCTTCTTTTGGTTTAATTCCAGCAACAAATCTTTCAAATTTTCCTTCTGGAAATGTTCTGTAAATTCCTTCTCCAACTCTTACTGCAACTGGTTGCTCTTCTCCTTTCGTTAAAATATGAATATCGGCAATTTTTTCCTTTGTTTCTGGATTTATTATTACTCCCTTTGTGCTTGAAGCAGTTTCTTTTCCAATCTTTATTTCCTTAGTGCTTGAAAGTTGAACTTCTGGCTTTGCTTTCGTTCCAGCTTCATATTGTATAGCTTTATGAATTCCATAAGCTAAAAGTAATTGACCAGTAGTTTCTCCAGCCATTTCGACAGGCTGTTCCTTCCATGCTTGAACATATTGTTGAACATTTCCTACTATGGCTGAAGGTAATTCCTTTGGAATTCTTCCAAGAAATTTTTCCTGTGTTTCTTTTGGATAATATTGCAATCCAAAAATTGTATGCCCAACAATTCCTCCAACCAAAAATGGATAAGATACAATACTCATTATTCCTCTTCCAACACTTTTTGCAAAACTTAAGGGAGTTCCTACTTCACTTGGTTTTGTTTCCAATATTCCTCCTAAAGTTTGAATTTTTTGTGTTGTTTCGATAAGTTTTTCTGCTTGTTGTTCCATAATTGTTTTAGGTGGAGTATATGAGCTGGGTTGAGCAGCTTGGGGAGTTAACTGGGGTTGCTTTTGTTCTATTATTGATTTGGTTGTTATGGAGGTGGGAGAAGAAACGGAAGGAGAAGGTTTTGGCAATTCATAAGTAACAACTAAAGTTGAACCTCTTGGCAATAAAGGTGAAATTTTTCCTGTTTCTATTTCTTTTTCTGAAGGCCTGAATTCATATTTCACATTTTTAGCCTCAGGAGGAACTAATGGTTTTGGAGCTTCGCCCTTAAAAGCTTGCAAAGGGGAAATATAGCCTTCAGCTTGTAATATTGCTTTAGCTTCAGTAACAGTTTTTGCTTGTCCAGACATTAAAAGCCGAGAAATATCCTCATAAGAATAAACTTTAGGCTTAGTTTCTACTGCTGGAGGATTTTCGACCATTTAACTCAATAAATTATTGAAAAGAGAATTTTAAATTTCAAACTATTTAAATTTGATTATGTAATAAAATTTTATGAAAGAATTAATTATTTTTGCAGAAATTTTAAGATTTGTTTTTATTGGCTTAGCTTTTTATTGTGGATACAAAGCTTTCAAACTTGAAAAGGAGAAAAACTCTAAATACAAGCTTTACCTTTATGCAATTCCTGTTTTAATTTTTGTAATGATTGTAATAGGAGCTATTTTTTCCTATCTTTTAACTGGATAAAATTTTTTATCTCGCTTTTGTAAATGTAGCTTCTGCAATAAGGGCATTTCATTCTTGTCCAAGATTTTTTTCTCGTTATTATTATTCCAAAGCAAAGCGGGCAAACAAATGCTATTGGCTTATTATTCAAATATAAAAAATCTAATTTTTCTTTCATTAAATCAACCTGCAAAAGTTTTCCTTTACTTTGTAAAATTCGGTTTTAGCCTGTTGTAAATACTCAGGAGGATAATAAACTATTTGCTGACTTGGAACAATCATTTTTCCAGTTGCTAAATAAATCAAATTGTTTGAATTCAAAATTACAGTTCGAGAATAGTTTAGAAGCAAAATGCTCCAAACTAAAATAACAAAAATTTTCCATTCAAGCCTTTTTGCCTTAATAAAAAACAAAGTAAGCAAAAGAATTGCAATTCCGTATTTTCCGATTTGATAAGGAAACAAAATTAAATAACCATATTTTGAAGCTAAGTCTATTGCCTCAAAATTTAATTCAAATCCTTTGTAAATGCAAACTCCAACATAAGTTGAAATCAAATCAAAGACAATGAAAACAAAAATCGGAATGAAAAAGAACCAGAATTGTTTTCTCAAATTTTGAAGAAATTCGTTCTTAGCTAATTTTTTAAATTGTTTTTTTAATTTTGGAATTAAAAAGATTGATATTCCTGTTGCCATTCCTATGCTTAAGCCTATAAGAAAGCTGTTAATTATTGCCTCCGAACAAAACATTTTTTCACCAAAAAATTCTTTTGTGCTGTAAAAATGTCATGTTTTTTGAATTCCAATCCAAGCAATTTATTTTACCGTATCTCGTTTGAACAGTTTCATTTGTTTTTGCGCAAGCAAAATTAATTTCATCAACGATGTTTTTTATAAGAAGAGCGCTAACACCTATTATGACTACTGCAACCAAAATTCCAATTATAATTAAAAATGTTTTTTCATTCATTTTTTCCTCTCATTTAAAATTGTCAAAATCCTTGCTATTATTTTTCTGTTTTCCTTAAAGGAAGGGTTATAACGCTTTCAGGTATCATTCAATCACTTTTTCCACACACTTTCACAATACAAGCTTCCTTTTATTAATTGACAACATTCGCATTTCAATTGTGAATAATCAAATTTGTATGAATAGGAATTTTTGATTTCCCTGCAAGCCATTTGACAAATGTTTTTACCAAGTTTTGATAAAGTAAAATCAAAGAAAACAAGAAAGAGTGAATAAAAGAAAACTATTAAAATTATTCCGAGCAAAAACCATTCAATATAATCCATTCAAATCACTTTCCATAAGTTTCGTAATATTTTTTATGTAGTAATGAAAGGTCGCCTTTAAGCAATTGAACTATTCTTGAAGTTTTGCCTTTAACATAAACCTGATAAGAATGATTGCAGTTCATGCATCTTACTGTTTTTATAGTTGTTGTGTTTTGTTCAAAACCGCATCTTGGACATCTAACCCTTAAAAGCAGTTCGGAATTGTTATTTTGAAAACTTATTCCTGTTTCTTCCAATTTTTTCTTTATCGCATTTCTTAGTAATTCTGAAAAATTCAGTTGCTTTTCTTTAGCTTTTTCATAAATTTCTTTATTTAACCATATGTTTACTCGTGGCATGTTACTTTCCATTAATAGAAAGTCTTGAACAATATGCGTATATACAGTCGTCTTTTGGGAGGGAAGTATATGCATCAAATAAAATGAAATAATCTCTATTAATCAAATAGAATATAATCAAATAAAATGAAAATAAGACATATATAGATAAATAAAATACACGACTGTATGTGTGTATATCAATCAAGTCTATCGTTTTAACGAATAGTAAATCTTTAAATAATAGTGAAAGAAAGATAAAAACATGGAAAAAGATAAAATTTATGAGGAATTTTATAGAAAAGTGATTTTTCATAGCTAATCCTCTTTCAAAAATTTTTTCAAATCTGTTTGCTCAAGATAGGTATTGGGGCTTCTTTTCATAATAACTCAGTCAAAAAAATCTTTTTTGTTTCTCTCATGTAAGCCTCGCTAAAGCCGTGCTCTTTCAATTTCTGAATTCTATCGTTGCCAAATTCTCCCTCCCAGCTTATTAAGGCAGTTCTAAGCCAAACTTCAGCCCTAATTTTTTCTTTTTCTCCCTGCTTTTCTGGCTGAATAATTTCATAAAATTTGAAAGGGTTTTCCTCTATGCTATCGCTAACTGCCAAAAAATTTTCCAAATCTTTAATTACCCATTCTTTCATTCAACCACCCTTTGAATTCCTAATTCAACATTAATTCCAAAATTTTTGCAAACTCTATAGGGTTTCCCCCCATTTTTCACTTCTTTTATAGCTTCGAAAAGCATTTCTCTTCCTTTAAATCCTTTTTCTTTAGGGTAAATCTTGTCTTCATTTTTGAAGAAAACTTCTAAAAGTTCAAGAAGTTCTAAAAAATTCAAAGAATGCCAACCATCTGTTTTAATAAGTATGATTGAATCTTCTTCAGCTTTTTTCCCTTGTTTATATTTCAAGTAAATTGTCATTTTATTATCTCCAGAATTGGAACTTCTTTCCCAGCAAAGCGATAATTGTTTTTTGGATTTATTGCTGTCAAGCGGGCTTTCAAAACTTTCTTTTTCTCATTCTCTCTAACTAAAAAATCAATCCTTATACTCGAAAGCAAGTAACTTTTCATTTACCCACCAAAAAGCTCAGGATATACCAGATACTTGGTTCGAAAAGAAGGTTCATCATAAATGGCATTTGCACAACCTTGCTTTTTGGTTTTGGGCTTGCTGTGAGAAAGCGAAGACTTGGGGAGAAGTCTTTCTCCAAACTTCTTTGAATTAAAGAAGAATTAAACAAATGTTTAAAGCCCGGGACGATTTTTAAGCAATTATTTAAATCTCGGCTTTTTTCCATTTTTATCCTCTTTCTTTTATCAATTCCAAAAAGAAGTCATCCCAAATAATTTCCTTTCCCAATTTGCTTTGTTTTTCCAATTTAGCGTGAAGAAGTTTTTCATAAGTTTCCTTGAAAACAGAAATAGCAACTCTTTCTTTTTGCATATTTAATATATTGCATATCAAGTATTTAAACTTTTCGGTTCTTAATTTTATTATAGCAACTAAAAGGTGATAAAATGAAAGAATTCATAATTCATTGCTTAAGGCAAAATCTTTCAAAGCAGAGAATTAGAAAATACGAACTAATTTTTGAAACTTGTAAAAAGTTAAAAATAAATTTGAAAAAATTGAGGCAAAGAGATATTGACAAATTCTTCTTCTGGCTTAATTCACAAAATTATAAAGAATGGACTAAATTAACAAAATGGCGCTGCTTTAAGAAAATTGCAAAATTTTATAATAAAGATTTAAATTTTTCTTCTTATCGCTTAAAAGAACCAAAAACAAAAATTGACATTTTGACAAAGGAGGAAATTTTTCAGCTTATTGCTGCAGCAAGAAATTTTCGTGATAAGCTATTAATTTTGCTGCTTTACGAATCTGGAGCAAGAATAAGTGAAATTTTGAACTTGAAAAAAGAAGATTTGGAATTTGATGAATTTGGAGCTATATTGAATTTAAATGGAAAAACAGGTCAAAGAAAAATCAGAATTGTAAAAGCAGCTGAATTTTTGAAAGTTTATTACAAAGCTTTAACTTCAAACAAACTTTTTGAATTGAGCGAGCAAAGAGTTAATTTCATGTTGAAATATTTAGCAAGAAAATGCGGAATAAAGAAAAGAATTTATCCTCATTTGTTTCGTCATACAAGAGCTACGCATTTAGCAAAATTTCTTACAGAGCCTGAATTAAAAATTTATTTCGGCTGGAGCAATAGCTCGAAAATGCCTGCTTTATATGTTCATTTATCAGCTCGCGATATTGATGAAAAAATAATTTCTTTAAATCAAAAGATTGAAATTTAAAATAGATTTAATTAATTCAAAATATGGAAGAGGAATTAACTTTTGCTAAAGGTTCTTTTCAAAATTTAAATAATTTCGTAAATCTAATAAAAAGCTTTATCAGCAAAGACATGGATTTTGTTATTGCTATAACTGGAGCAAAGGGAGTGGGGAAATCAACGCTTGCAATGCAGATTGCAATAAGATACTTAAATTTGATTGGAAAAAAATTCGATGTTGATAGAAACGTTGCCTATACTTTTGACCAAATTGTTCAAGCAATAGAAAATTTAGAGCAAGTAGATGTTTTGATAATAGATGAGGCAGTAAATGTAATGATGGCAGAAGACTGGGCAAAGTTTGAATCAAAAT
>Ga0272445_1001671_pt1 | contig 16757 bp, 19 predicted proteins | sample YNPCB0031_FD_194404 | JGI IMG/M metagenome (GOLD analysis project Ga0272445, IMG submission 194404) | Hot spring sediment microbial communities from Yellowstone National Park, WY, United States - YNP-CB-003-1 | ecosystem: Environmental > Aquatic > Thermal springs > Hot (42-90C) > Sediment... | reverse complement strand
TTCCCCATTGAATTTAACTCAAATATATTTAATCTTCTACAAAGTTTATTAATAATAGGCGAGATAATGATTAGAGATCGCGTTGTTTTGTACATTGCTGTATTGCTTCTTATAGTGGTCTCCAATAGCGTGGCGTTTGCAGAATCTGTGAATTCTGTGAATAATATATATTACTATGTTATCTACGATCCGGTGGATAATAGTGGATTACTTGTTGTAAATATAACAATAGTAGCTAGTGAACCCTACCAATTAGATCTACCAATCAACGTCTTCACGGAGGATGCCTCTTTGGAATACCTAGGCTACAATTACACGGGAGACCTCAAAGTGATTGGTCTTGGCTACTCAAATGAGTCGAGGGCAATTAGCGGGTATGTCTATGGGGATGGAACACTAACATTGACGTTTAATGTGTCAAACGCGCTAGACGAGCTACTTGGAGCCTATAGTCTATACATTGACACTACACCCCTTGAAGTATTCACGAAGAACGTATCTGTAGATTTCGTCGTCGTGGGGCCATGTAATATTACCTTTGTGGAGCCAAGTAGGGGCTTTAACGAATACGTGAAGGGTGAAAACACTGTTCTAGAGTTTAATGGTGCTGGCTACTGGTTCGTTGTGTTTCAACTAGAACTATCTGAGGTCACGCAAACAACGAGTGCTGCAACAGGTAAACCAAGTGAAGGATATACTGTGCTTCTATATCTATCCTTAGCCCTAGCCGTTGTCTTTGCCTCATTGATCCTAGTTTTTGCTTACTATAGGAGAAGACGTGCAGGGCTTGTTATAGAGAGAATTGATTATACACGGGATGATGCAACTAGGCTTATAATAAAAGCTTTAAAAGACGCGGGAGAGAAAGGTCTTCTACAATCCGAGATCGCTAGAATCACTGGACTACCTAAATCCAGTATTAGTAGGCGTGTGAGAAGACTAGAGGAAGAGGGATTTGTGGAAGTTAAGAGAGTTGGTAAATATAGCTATGTACATCTCACAAGTAAGGGTTTAGACCTCGCGAAAAAGATCTTGGGTAAGTAAAGGAGGTGAGTGCTCATAGAGCCCCTACACGGAATGGGGTTTTTCCTTGTGAGAGAGTCGGGTTTAATTGAGCAATTGATTCTCTTCGAATACTACGACCCTGGTGAGGAGTATAGAGAGATCACATCGAGTGAGGAGCTACTTGAAAGAGAGAAAAAGAACTTATCTAAGAACATGCAGTACTTTCTAGATCAAGAGGAGGTTTATATTAATGGAAAAAGAGTATTCCCCAGAGTCATTGGAGTTGATATTGGATTTAGAGAAAGCTATAAATACCCATATGTATTGTTCTTCATTGTATTCCTCGGGGAGTTGAAGAAGGGGCTTAATACATATGAAGACAAGTATGAGCCGGAAACTGCGGAATATCCATATAGTGTATACTGGGTTTTCCCACTGAAAGCAAGAGTTGTAAAGGCAGATCTAGGCGTCCCATATTCGCTACTTGGTGAGGGGAGAATTTTGTTGTTTAGTGTGCCCAAGAACACGAGGATTGGGGGTTACGAGAGAATAGAGTTTGAGCTATACTAGTAGAAGGCTTTATGAGCTAATTATCCATGTGGCTTATAAGGCTTGTAAATTTATTAATTTATGGATGATGTGTGGGGACCTCTATTGAGGTCTTCTCTGAGAAGTGATGTGGGGCCAAAGCGCTGACAATTATTGGAATTGTTTCCCGTTGATGAATACGCCATTGGGTGATCTGTGAACTAACCCAACCTCTCTGAGGGGATCTACGTGTCTACGAGGATCAATTACACATACTATCCATTCTCAGCTACTCAGAGAGACTTCCCAGGATTATTTATTGAGAAGCCGAGTATACTTGTTTCTACAAGCTCCGAGCTTAGGGCTAGACTACTTAATATGTTAAAACATGTTTTAGACCATGGAGAAATATCCATGGAGTTTATTCGTGACCCAGAGGAAAGTGTTTTATTTTACTATGCACTACTAGATGTTCTGAAGTCCATTGGTGACTCTAGGGTAATTAGTAGAGTGGCTTTAGCGTACTCAAAGACTGCTTCTAAATACCTTATTGGCGAGAAGGGGGAGTTATTGGTTTTATTGGCAAATAAACTGGGATTAAATGCTAGGTATGAAACCTCAGACTACCCGAGAATACCTAGAGTACTGAGTGGACTGGGGAAGGTTAGTGTAAAGATGGTGAGTTATCAATACTCACTACCAATTAACCAATACCTAGAATTGGTTTCCAAGAGGCTACTACACGACCCTGCCTACTCACTAGTAAACTACTTCATATGGTCTGGACGCGTTTACGTGGATAGATCCACTTTTATACGTATTCTAGAGGAACGCATATACAACACTGTAATTAACCACGTTGCTCAAGCAGAACCCCCAGAAGCAGTTGACTACTCATCCCTCATCGAGGAAGTGAAGTCTATTGTTTCAAAATACTATGAGAAAATAGTGGTGAAGCCCCGTGTAGTAGAGGGTGAATTGAAAAGTCCATATCTACCTGGAGGGGGGTTAGTGCTCATAGAGGATCTCTTCCCGCCATGTATGAAGAAGGTGGTGGAAACCCTGAAAACTGGTGGAAACCCCAGCCACGTAGAGAGGTTTAACTTAGCTGCTTTCCTAGGTCAGATTGGTTTAGGTGCAGACGAGGTATTAGACTACTTCAGGAACACGCCTGATTTCAACGAAAAGATTGCAAGGTATCAAGTTGAGCACATTCTCGGATTGAGAGGTGGGAGGAAAAAGTACATGCCCTACAGGTGTGAAAACCTCAAGTCGAGTGGAATTTGCCCAATAACAGAGCAGTGTAAAGGAGGCAAAAACCCACTCGCGGTTTACAAGTACAATCTCCGAGAGTACTTTAAAAAGAGAAGTGAAGGGGAGAAAGAGGTGTAGGAAAGCCGCCGGCGGGATTTGAACCCGCGTCCACCGGCTATCTCAACGGGCCTATTAAAACACCCGCTTACAAGGCCGGCGCTCCACCAGGCTGAGCTACGGCGGCTTCAGTGTATACTATATTGGTGGAGGGGTTTAAATCGCTCCACCTGAAACAGGGGGTATTAGCACCACGTTGTCTCCATCTCTTAGTTTTGTACCAAGTCCGTTTAGTGGGGTCTTCGAGTTTACGAGTACTACTACATCTGTTTCCCCTCTTTGAATACCTAGTAGTAGCTCCCTCGCTCTGCCTGTTTTAGACTCAGCTAGTACCCTGATTAATTCCCCTAGTGTTGGTTCCCCGGGTATTTCAACTATTTCCTCGCTTATGCCTATTTTATCGATAAGCCACAGCATATACTTTACTTTAATCCTCACCACTCCTTTCACGCTCTCTACTGAGTGCTTCCTCAAATAACCTTCTCCATTCATCGTCACTTAGAGAGCGATATCTCTGTGTTAGTATATGCCTCTTACCACTGTTCTTCATGAAGTAGTGTACCGCGTAGCTACATATAGGCTCGATCTCCCATCCATTCTCCTCTGCGAGCATAATAGCGTGATCTAACAGCTTCGCGGCTATACCCCTCCCGCGGAATTCCGGTGGGGTGTATGTTTCCAGTAGCTTCATTACACCGTTCTCCACGCTGTACTTCAAGTAAGCTTTCTTTCCCTCACCTACCGTGATGTAAATCACTTGACTCGTGTGCTTGACTTCTCCACTCATATTACCACCATGTAGCCCAATAACTAGGTTATCGTTGATTTAGATTAATAACCAGAAATAAATTCTTATTAATTTGTTAACGAGGAGTTTTCTATGAATACTGTGGAAGCAATTGTAGCTTCTATATTGGTGCTATTAATGAGCTTAAGTTACACTTTAAGTTCACTTACATATATTGCACAAAGTGAAACACCAGTGGGGGAAATATACTTAAAGTATAAAGGTGAATTCGCTCTGGATATTAACAACCCTGAAGCTATAGAGGAGTTCATTGACATTGAAAACTCCACGTGTACACTTCCTCTTAGTTCCGTATTTATATCTATATACTACGATACCGAAGTCTATGTAAACAACACAAATGGTAGTTTAATTACAAGTGTATTATTTACAATAAAAAGTGTGACTACCAGCCCACAGTGCGTAAAGAATTCTCTTGGATTTGCCGATTCTCAAGTCATAGAACTTGAGGTAGATAAGTTGGATGGTGCACCAATAATGATCACTATTGAGAATAAAACAATTAAACCCATTAATCCAACGATTACAGGAGACGTTGTTGGGATTGTAAGGTTTGAATATGATGTAATACATAGGGTTAAAGTTGAGACTATTGAAGATGCATATAGATACTACTATTCACGGGTCGATGCATACTATGAGCCATTTACAAATACCCTCGTTCACTTCACGGAAACGACAACCAATAGAACTGCTAGAGGCATTATATATAGATATGCTTATTTAACACTCGAGAAGAGTGGTGAAAACCCACTAAAGGCTGTGAATAGAAAAGTATTTAATCTACTAGTAACCGAGAAGGGAGTAAATAAGACGGCAACTTTAGTAGTACTATATGAGGGTCCAGAGTCAATTAATTCAAATAACACACCAACCGCTTTAACATACAATGATAGTATAATCATTGAATTCCCAGAGAACACTACCTGCTTTATACTAATAGGAGTCTTAAAAAGCGGTTTAAACAGCAATGTAGTGCTCTCATACTATGAAACTGAGGGAGGGAGAGTATACTATACACCACGCCCTACAATGTGCAGAGTGATTAATATGAATCTCACAGAGTCCCAGGTAATGAGCGTAGAGGAGGAGGAAAAATATCCAGAGAAAAACCTCCCTCCATACAACTCGGCGTGGACGTCATCAGACTTAGTAGTTGCAATACTAGTATTTTCACAGGTAATACTAGATATACTCCTACTATCAATCATTATAACTCGTAAGCTAGTGAAGTAGACTCAATTAGAAAAGACATTTATGTAAAAGGGCTTTACAATATTGTGGGTAGAAATTAGTTTAAAGGAGGGGAATTATGGTTAGAGGTAGAATCGAGACAACTATAAGTATGAGAGGTAATGGAGATATTATTACATTATTTAAACCCATTGATCAAGTGCTGAGTAGCAACTACCCTAAATTACAACTACCACTAAATATAACCTGCAGGAGGGGGAGACGAGTTGCTCTTGGTTTACTGGAGGTTGTAGTGGAGTCTAAAGGAGGCTCCGCGGATTGGAAACTAAAGCTCGAAGACATAAATATTACTAGGCAGTTTAAGCCTACTACCTCACTAAACTTAGAAGACAAGCAGTTGAATATATATAAGTTCGCATATGACATAACAAGCATTCTAAATACACCTGAATTCCTGGGTAAGGAGGGGGTTAACTTAGTGATAAAACATGAGGGAGGATCTCCATTTAGGGTAAAGTCCCTATTATTCGATGTAATACTTGAAGATACTGATGCTATTACAGACTATGTACATAGTACAGGCCTCCTAGTGCTGGATAGTGGAGACGAGTACACATTACTAACTAAGTTACACGCGGGTTACAATGCTACAGCACGCCTTATTACATATTCCCTTAGAAAAGCAAGTCTTGAAGTGACTACTACTAGTGATCACTACTCAATCAATCTCGATCAGGGGTTAGTTGAAGAACACTTCTTGACAATAACGAACCCTATAAACATATCTATAAAAACCAAACAGAGCCCGCTAGGAGGACCCATCATTGTCTCAAGCCTAACGATCTATAGAAATGAGGTTAAAGCACCTATACTAGAGATTTGCGGAGTACATTACACTCGGAGAATGGGTTTAAATGTCGTCTCATTGAGAATCTGCAATAAGGGAAATTCGAGCCCCGATAAATTGATCATAACTCTACTGAGAAAGGGGGCAATCATGAACACTATCTCTGAACAGAACATCGCTCTACCACCTGGAGGCGAGTTAGTTAAGGAGGTAGAGCTGGCGCCGGGAGTTACCGGTGAACTCATTGTTAGACTTATATGGTTGAAAATTGGGAAGAGATGGGTGCGTGATCATATTATAAACATTGAGTGATAATTATATATATCGTGTTCTCAAGCCCCTTGCATTTGCAAATTTCTCCAATAGATCGCGTAGTTCGCGTCTCACTCCCTTCTTCTCCACAATTACCTCTTCTACATTACCCGCAGTTTTATTGATCATTTGATGTATGATCTCTTCGTCGAGATAGTCGAGAACATGCTTAGATGCGATGTGCCCATAGCAAATACTCTCACTTAGTGCTAACTCTGTGTGTTTTCTTGGATAATGCCCACCGCCAAATCCAATAACCGGTGTGCAAGGTGGGATATTTGGATGATTTGACAAGAGATCTAGTATGGCCATGCCTACTACTTCATGGTTAATGGGATCCCTCCACTCCACTACACTACTTCCAATTTCAATAAATACAATGGGTTTATTGAGACCAGTTGGACCGTGATGTGTTGCTTCATAACTAACTTCATAGTCCCCCCTATTGTAGACCTCCCGTGCATATTTATGTAGCCTCCTTAATAGATACCACATCGCTTGCGGATGTGCTAATCCTAGTTCACGGGGCTTTCCACCAACGGGAGCAACATTGGTGAAATTCCCCGTTGGGTGAACAGTGTAGCTCTTGATCCCTGCCTCACTATAGTGCCTAGATAAAACTAAGTAGTATTCAACTTCACGCGGCAAAGCTTCATCAAGGAAGTCAAAGTATATATCGTCCTCCTCAAACCCTGCTAGTATGAAGTTGGATCCACTATAGCAGTTAACTGCATGACTACATATTAAACTACGCGTGTATCCAAGTTTGTTTATAATGTAGCTCGCAATCCCCACTCCCGCAGGATCTTTCAAACTGTATACAATTCCAATCAATTAAATCAACCCGTTGAAATCCAAAACTCATTAGGGATTAATAAGAATATATGGTGACCAAGCGTTTTTGACATTGGTACTCTGAGCTACATGGGTGTATTGTTTGACTATTACTACTGATAATAAGTGGAGTGATAGAAAATATAGGTCTTGGAGGAGGCTTCTCGAAGACTTGGAAATTGGGTATTTAGACACTGAATTACTTCCTCTTCTAGTACTCGTAAATAGAGATGTGGACTTATACACTACGAGTAGTTGTAGCGGTAGAGTAGTTGTTATGGACTCTGAATATCCATGGGAGAGGGAGGAAACAGGTATTGTGTTTAAAACTCATAATCCTATTAAACCAAGTGACTTAGAATTCATCTATTCAAAGCCCGTGTATAAGAGACTCTGGATAGTTGTCAGTGGGCCAATAATCCACATATACTCGAGGAGCTTTAAGCTAGCCAGCACGATACTCAATACTGCGAGGAGAGTTGGGTTTAAACACAGCGGGGTTATGCACTATAGTAGAGATACAGGGTTATTCATCGAGCTCGTAACTGGAATATATATAGCACAATTAGCGAGAACGAGGGACGAGGTTATAATTGAACAAACAAAAATTGCTAAGCTAGTAGATGTAGTCAATAATACTCTACTCGAAGGCAAGAAGAGACTGGAAGCCCTATATGTAGAGCTCAGTAAGATACTACCCCGAAAAACAGATCCATTAATAGAGGGAGACTTGAAGACTAGGGGGTTTCAAGCCATTATTAATCCGCGTTCATATTCAAGACTTATAAATAATTCGTAGGTTAAAACTACGAGGGTGAAGACTCCATGTCTAGCGAGTATATTTCAATAGAGGATTTTAAGAGAGTAGACCTTAGAGTGGGCCTTGTAAAATCCGCTGAGAGGGTTCCAGGTAGTGAGAAATTGATCAAGTTAATGGTTGATCTTGGGGAACTCGGGGAGCGCCAATTAATAGCTGGATTAGCGAAGTGGTATAAACCAGAGGATTTCATTGGAAAATACATAGTTGTAGTTGCAAACCTGAAACCAAAGAGACTCATGGGCTTGGAAAGCCAGGGCATGCTATTAGCGACTGACACTGACCCTCCAGTACTGGTTATTGCTGAGAAATCTGTTAAGCCAGGATCAAAGCTTATGTAGCAAAACTACTTTTTCCTCTTCGCCTCTCTGTACTTAACATACCAGATCATTTTGCTTACGGCATTAACTGCCCTCTCGGGTGAGGAATAGCTAGGTATATTGTGCCTATTTAGATACCTCATAGCATCGTAAGTGTCTTGCCCTCCAACAAATGAAGCAACTGTTGGTTTTTCTACTTTATTCTCCTTATAGAACTCAACTATAGCTTTAGCGAGGTCTCTGGGGTCTAGCACCGCTGTTCTACAGTAAAGTATCACTATATTGTCTACTTCAGGCGACTCTACGGCTACCTTTAGGGCTTTTAAATAGTTATCCACAACTGCTTGACCCGTCAAGTCAACTGGGTTCTTTGGGCTTCCAAACCAAGGCATTGTCTGCTTAAACGCCTCGATTAACTGCGGGCTTGGATCAAGTAGTTTAACCCCCGTGAGCTCGGCTGCATCTGTTGCTAGTACACCCACTCCCCCACCATTTGTAATTATAACTGTGTTTTCTCCCCTGGGGAGTGGTTGTTGTGCAAAAGCTCTTGCGATGTCAAACATTTCTTCAACTGTGTAGGCTCTAATTATACCTGCTTGCTTGAATGCTGCATCATATAATTGATCGCTCCCAGCTAGGCTCCCTGTGTGGCTTGCAACAGCCCTCATACCTCTACTCGTCCTCCCAGCCTTAACTGCAACCACCGGCTTCTCCCTAGTTACCTTGGACATTTTCTCGACAAATTCTCCACCGCGACCCGGCTTAATGCCCTCTAGATATATAGCTATGACTCTCGTATGTGGATCTTCAATTAAGAGCTCTGACAACTCAGCTACATCAATATCAGCCATATTTCCAATGCTGAATAGAGCTGATAACCCTATTTCATTCATTATTGTCCAGCCCATTAATGCTATACCAAGTGCTCCACTCTGAGAGATCAACGCTATATTCCCCTTCTCTATTTCCAGTGGTCCAAAAGTCGCATTTATATTTCTTGGAGTATATGCATACCCAAATATGTTTGGTCCAAGAATCCTTACTCCATACTCTCTCGCAATCTTTACAATCCTCTCCTCTAGCTCCACATTCCCCACCTCGGAGAAACCAGAAGTTATAACTACTGCAACTTTTACTCCTTTCCTACCACACTCCTCAATTGCTTTGGGTACCTCCTGTGCAGGTATTGCAATTACCGCAACATCCACTTCACCGGGAACTTCGAGAACACTAGGGTACGCCTTCAAGCCAAGAATTTCGTCTGCATGAGGGTTTATTGGGTAAACTCTTCCACTATACCCATATCCAACAATGTTTCTCAAAACAACGTAGCCTATTTTACCCGGAGTTCTACTCGCCCCAATAATAGCTATGCTTTTTGGCTCGAGCAAGGCCTTAAGCATATTTAACCCCATTGGGATTTATCAAGTAAAAGAGTTTATAAATAATAAATGATAAAAGTCTACTCTTGTTTATCTACAGTGTTCGAATAACGCTATACATATTCAAGAAAATCACGTCTAACTTATTCCCCACGGCTTCAACTACACCAATATAGCCATGCTCTACACCGCCAGGTGAGAATAATTGATGCTTGCGGCATGGTTTAGAACACCCACCAGTGGCTACTAGTCTGGGTTTTAGTAATTCAACTAAGGGGTCTATAGGTCCTCTCACTTCATTGCAGCAAGTATATATTCTCCCCGGTAAACTAGATACTAGCAAATCCACTACTCCACCCTCAGTGAATCTAAGTTTGCACCCCGATAATCCATATCCATAGACGTTTAGATCCCCTATTTTCACAAGTTTACAATCTATTAAAGAACCCATACTACTGAGTGTTGATGCTACAGATGCATCATCATACCTACCAAGAACACCATAAACTCTCATACCACACTGTAAAAGCCTCTGTATTATCGATGGGGATACTACATCGCCAAGTAGTATGATAGCTTCAACCCCGAGCATTCTACAAGTATAGCACGTTAAACCCACCAGGTATTTACGTCCCATAAAACCGCTGGTTAAGGCTATTCTAGTCATAGTATTCACGAATAGTACTTCATAAATGTCTTTTCTTCATAGACACCAATAGTGAGCCTGCACTCCTCTATGTCAAAACTACACTGTAGTAATCCATCGATCTCAAATACTCCACCCTCATACAATGCAGGAATATATAGTGCTTCAAAACTCAATACTTCTGCTATGTCGAAAGGCGGTGAGATATTGCTCGGTTTGATCTTGTATGATAATATTCTCGAGGAAGATGGGTAGTTTAATCCCGATAGACCTCCACTAACATCCGCGACGATCTTCAATCTCCCGAGTGTTCTATATACTGGTGCATTAATTACTTCTCTATACACTCCGTCATTGTATATTATTGAGTACTCTCTACCATTAAACACCCCCCTACGCCAGTTTCTATAGAACTTCTCCACTTCTCTAGCCGGCAGCCCCGTGGATCTTGATACGCTTAGACGCCACTCATCTAGTCTACCATTCCTGAAGGGCTCGAATACCCTACTATTCTCCGCTATATACTCGACTACACGGGTGGACTCTCTTAATCCATATACAACTAGATCTATATCACTAGACTCTACGTTGTGAATACCTGGTAGAAGAGACCCTGTAACACCAGGTAGTACACCCGTGTTTATTGAGACCTCGTGAATAAGCCTCAAAGCTTCCACCTCTAGTTTATCATACGTCTTTCTCTCTAGCTCTATTGACCTATCTAAAGGATTGTAGAGTCTAGCGACCTCTGAGATAGGGATAATGGGTACATCGCAATCATAGTGTGGTATATACGTCCTCCAATTAGTGTGTTCTCTTATACTCGACGCCGAGTAGTACTTAACAATCCTCTCGTAGTGAATTCCACTCCTAAACCATGGGGTTTTATTCGCTGTCGGCTTGTACTTAACGTAGCCTATGACAAAGCTTCTAGCATGACTACTCCCTACAACTACCCCCAAAGAACCATTTCTTAACTCAACATAGTAGTGGTCTAGAAACTGCAATTCCACAGTCCTTTATATAGGGGTTAATTCAGGCAACTCGGCTAGTTGCTCCAATACATATTTTCTAATCTCCTCTAGGCTAGGCGGCTCCACTAGTATTTTTCCATCCTCAATGTACCTCCTAAGTAGTGGGGTATAATCACTTGGCACTACTCCTGGTTTATCCAGTAGTGTAATTATGTCGTTTAATCCCGGGCGTTTTCTATAGACTTGCTTAGCCCCAGGTAATTTACCCCTCTTAGTGATTGGTTTCCATGTATTATCCTCATATATCTCAACAATGTCTGCACTTATATCAATTGGCTGAGGCATCGCGATACTTGTTCCAACACCAAATGCGTCTACTAGGTTTCTTAACTCAACTACCTCTTTCTCATCTATACCACCACTAACTACTATTTTAACGTGCTTATAGCCATGTATATCCAGCGTCCACCTAACTTCCTCAACAATTTGCTTCATACTCCCACGCCTACTACTAGGTGTGTCGAGTCTTACACCATGGAGTCTCTCACCAAGTAGTTGGGCAGCCATTAATGCTTCGACTCTCTCATCGTAGAATGTATCAACGAGCATTATCCTCGGGACCTCGGGTTCTACAACCTCGTCGAATGCTTTCCACGCCTCCACTTGGTTTCCAAACGCTATTATCAATGCGTGTGGCATAGTACCCTGTGGTTTTAAACCAAGATATTTTTCACTTGCATAGCCTGATACAGCATCTACTCCACCTATATATGCTGCTCTATCCACTGCTGGCGAGATAGCGGGGTGTAGTGCCCTGAGTCCAAAGAATAACACTTTTTTATCACCAGCAAGTTTCTTTATTCTAGCGGCCTTCGTAGCTATGCTAGTGTAGTGCCTTAGAATACCTAGTATTGCTGTCTCGTAGAGGACTATGTCGTCTAAGTAGCCTTCAATAATCATTAATGGCTCTCCAGCTTTGAACAAAGTACCCTCAGGCATAGCGTATACTGTAACAGGTTTATCTCTTAAAATATATAGTACCTCCTCTAACCCCGCGAAAACAGCCCATTCAAAACCCCTTGGGAGCTTTACAACATGGTACTCCATCCTAATCTTCTTCCTCAGTCTCTTTGCCTCTAGGATCTTCTTCGTTCTCACAAAGTAGATGTCCGTAACAACTCCGCTCAATATGTCTTCCTCGGATGCAACATAAAGTCTCAAACTACTCACCCATCACGACAACTAATATTTCTCTATTTGGACGCGGACCATCCATTTCAAGGAGAAAAATATTCTGCCAAGTACCCCTTACAAGTCTTCCATTTACGATGGGGAACACTCTATCAGAGCCGAAGAACGCGGATCCTATGTGTGCGTGTGCATTATCATCGACTACATTATGCCTCCACTTGGGGCTACCTGGTTCTGTAAACTCCTTTGCCTTAACCAATATATCGTTGATCAAGCCTCCCTCGTGTTCATTAACTACTATAGCTACAGTGGCGTGTGGAGCGTAAACGAGTGCAATTCCGTTCTTAACACTCGACCTCCCCACGATCTCCTCTACATTCTTAGTTATATCTATTAATTGAAACCTCTCACTAGTCTTAACTCTAATGTATTCAACTGCAACCTTAACCAATTCAAACCCCGAGACTACGAATCACCATTGAGGAATAAATACATAAATAGCTTAATGCCAATAGTATAACAACGGTGATACACATGGATTGGGATTGGGATGAATACTGGCGTAGAAGGAGGAGGTTTTGGAGCGAAGACTTCTTCGACATTGACAGAATATTCGAAGACTTAATGAGGTTTATGAGGGAGTTTGAGAGGAGATTCTACGAGGAGATGAGGGAATTTAAGCCGGAGAAGCCAGGTAGATTTGAGAGAATAGAGGGTCCTTATGTATATGGATTCAGCATCACGATCGGACCCGATGGAAAGCCCATCATACAGGAATTTGGAAATGTGAGGAAAGTACGTGGGAAGCCTTCAATAGTCGAAGAGAGAGAGCCTCTAGTGGATGTATTTGAATCGGAAAATGAAGTATCCGTTGTCGCTGAGCTACCTGGAGTTGAAAAAGACAAAATAGATGTTAAGGTTACAGAGGATGGTAAAACCCTTATTATTAACGCGAGTAATGAGAAGAGGAAGTATTATAAAGAAATAGAGTTGCCAGCCCGTGTAGACCCCTCATCCGCGAAAGCAAGCTATAAGAATGGTGTTTTAGAAGTCAAACTCAAAAAGATCGGTAAGGGAGAGGGTAAGGGAGTAAAAATACAAGTCGAGTAGCGCTAATCCACTCATTTACTAAAGGTGTATTTTTTGCTTGTAGGTGTATTGAGCGATAGCCATGACAACCTAAAAGCAATAGATCAAGTCACTGCAGAGCTATTAAAACACGGCGTTGAATTAGTCATACACCTCGGCGACATTATAAGCCCATTTGTAGTTAAGAAGCTTGCCGAGGTATTCAAGAAATTACCCCTCATCGCTGTCAAGGGGAATAACGATGGAGACATATATCAATTAACAACGCTCTTTAATCAATATGGCTGGTCATTTTACCCCGAGCCAGCTATAGTGGAGGTTGGAAAGCGTAAATTGCTAATTATGCATGGATATAGTGGAGTAGAGAATACAGTGAGACTAGCTAAGGCTCTAATAGGGTCCCTAGACGTAGACGCTGTCCTCTACGGACACACACATGAATTCGTCGTGGAGAAAATTAATGGAAAGCTCCTACTTAATCCAGGAGAGGTTTGCGGGTACTTAACCAATAAGTCTACTTATGCACTACTAGACATCGACTCCCTCAAAGCTGAAATACACTTCTTAGGGGGCTTGTAGATGAGCGAGTTTAAAGATGCCAGTAGACCCGAGACTGAGACTGGTCTTCAATACCACTTAATGATCAAGCCCGGCGATGTTGCAAAATATGTTCTTCTCCCAGGAGACCCGGAGCGCGTACCAATTATTGCGAGGTTCTGGGATAAAGCTTGGCACGTGGCGTCACATAGGGAATACGTTACTTATAGTGGATACTATAAGGGAGTATTTATATCGGCCACGAGCACCGGGATTGGCGCACCTGCAACAGCCATAGCATTTGAGGAGTTGGCGAGAGTTGGTGCCGAGGTTTTTATAAGGGTTGGTACGACGGGTGCTCTTAGGAGGGATGTAAGTGTCGGGGATGTAGTAATATCGACTGGTGCTGTGAGAATGGAGGGTACTAGTAGACACTATGTTATGCCGGAATACCCGGCAGTCGCTAGTTACGATGTTGTCTTGGCTTTGATTGATGCAGCTGAATCCCTTGGTGTGAGGTACCACGTGGGTCTAACTGCTAGTAGTGATAGCTTCTATGTTGGGCAGGAGAGGCCTGGATTTAGGGATTACTTGCCTCCATTCCAGAAAGGGTTGATAGATTACTTGAGGAGTGTAAATGTATTAAACTTTGAAATGGAGGCTTCACTCATATTTACACTTGCAAATATTTATAGGCTGAGGGCTGGGGCTGTCTGTGCTGCTATCGCTAATAGGGAGACGGGTGAGTTTAAGCCCGGTGTGGGTGTGGAGGACGCTATTAGAGTAGCCAATGAAGCCGTTAAAATACTCTATGAATGGGATGAGGAAAAGAGGAGGATCGGTAAGGCATACTTAACCCCTGATATAATCCGTAGAATAACTCGGAGATAGTGTTGAAGCAAAACTACACCCACATAGTTCTAGGAAATTTGAACATCGATATAGCTATATACACGGACAACATACCTGGACCCGATGAAAGCACATTTGCCACAGACTTGGATATTAGACCCGGAGGTGCTGCATCAAACTACGCTGCAGCAGTATCTCAATATGGACACACTGCTTACTTAATCGCCTCCGTCTCTAAACACGAGTTAGCTCAAAATGCTTTAAGTTACTTAGAGCAACTGGGAGTTAGAGTTGACTATGTTAAAAGGGTTGATCAATCGCCTGGAGTAGTATTGATCATAATACAACCCGGTGGAGAGAGGAGAATGATTAGGTACCTAGGTGCAAATATCGAGTTAAGGGGATTCGACGTCCCCAGCGAGTTACTTAGAGAAGCCCATGTATTACACCTAGCTTCTACTCATCCAATGCTCGTTGATGAAGCATATGAGAGAGCTAGAGGATACCCCATACTGTTAACATACGACCCCGGAGGCTTTGCCCTTGAAGCCGCCTCTAGGTTAGACTTGTTTAAATACATTAATATATTATTTGTTAATGAAAAGGAATTCTCAATAATCAAGAGTAGGTTAAAAGTAAATAATCTCTTTAAATATGGCTTGCAAGTACTTATTATAAAGCAAGGCGCTAGAGGAGCAATAATTATTGAATCCAACGGGAACTGCTACAAGGGGTTTACACAGCCAATTAGAAAACCCATAGATACCACGGGTGCGGGAGACGCCTTTAATGCATTCTTCAACGCTAGATACTTAGAATCAAAAGATCCAGGTGAGGCCTTAAGATACGCCGTTGCCGCTGGGGCATTAAAGACTGGTTGTAGAGGTAGCATACTAGTTTTTGATGATAAGCTATTTCAACTACAACTAGAGAGGACCGTGGTTGAGAGAGTGAGTGAGTGCAATATATAATATATTCCGGTGTAGAGCTCGATGAAAGAGAAATTTAGAGTTTTAGTTACTTGCATATCATATATGGGTGATGAAACCTCGAGTAAGTTTATAAGTATGAAGAGTAGTCTCGGCAATATTAATTACTGGAACATTACATACTTTGTAGTAAATAACTGTGATCCAGATACAAGGCTTTTCCTAAAGGCAACTAGGTATATAGTAGATAGAGGTCTTAGTAGTGATATAGATAGTGCTATTTCACACTCAAGTATCCTAGTCCAGCTTGTAAAATACTATAGATTACTGAGAGATATTAAAAACCGAGAGCTGAGCGAACGGGAATACCTAGAATACCAGGAGGCTTTAGAGAAAACTATGCATTACATGGGCTTAGCCATACAATCACTTGGAAATCCTGATACCGTGGCCTCGATATTAAAAGAACTTGAAGAGTTAAACACCGACGTGCTAGACACCAGAGACTTGGAAATAATTAAAAAAGCTCTCCCAGCTGCCGGCACGGCTAGGCTCATTGAAGCAAGTAAATTGCTGGGTAAATGCTTTAATAGTATTAGTGATGTTTTAGTAAGGGTAGTACAGTACATTGAGAACTCCGAGGATGGAGAAGTATATGTTCTAGTTCCGCGTGAGGTATTAGAGTACTTTAAACGCCTTCTCAGTAATGTAGAGTTCTTAGTTTACTAACCTAGTTTTCTAAGGAAGACACCGGCATCATATATATTTACATATACATTCTTGATGCTACTCCACTCTACAAATCCAACTACCTCCTCATCTAGTGGATCTACTACAGCGTATACTCCCTTCAACGGTGGTATTACCTTAATCACGCTCTCTGGTAAAATATCGTTTCCATATAGAAATGCCCTTATGCCTTGCTCCTTGACCAAGACCGCTGCTTTAACTCCTTTTTCTCTAAATATTCTTGAAACAAGTGGTATTGACGGCACTATACGCTTCCCAAGAATAAAAGCTATCCACGGTCCTTTGTACAGTATAGTTAAGGAGCCGTTTAATTTACCATCGCCTTCGTAGACTATACATAAACCCGGCTCGAAGCACGTGTATTGTAGCGA